>WPCJ01276654.1_pt1 | contig 49764 bp, 33 predicted proteins | sample 5399831 | NCBI WGS metagenome assembly WPCJ01 (sample SAMN12869470, study PRJNA574797) | sludge metagenome | isolation source: wastewater treatment of pH10 | place: China:Beijing | collected 2019-05-20
GGCCATCCTTCGAGGCTCGCCTTTCACGCGAGCACCTCAGGATGAGGACTGAGAGCTACTTTGCTGCCAGCTTCCGTAGATGGTTCACGATCCCCGAGAAATCGACACCACCCTGCCCGTCTTTGTCAAAGGTCTCATAGATGCTCTCGGCGTGCGCACCGAGCGGCGTCTGTGCGCCGGCCGCCCTGGCGGCCTCCTGCGACAACTTCAGGTCCTTCAGCATCAAGGCTGCGGCAAAGCCGGGCTTGTATTCGTTGTTCGCCGGCGACGTCGGCACCGGACCCGGGACCGGACAATAAGTCGTCAGCGACCAGCACTGGCCCGAAGAGGTCGATGCGACGTCGAACAACGCCTGATGCGACAGGCCGAGCTTTTCGGCCAGCACAAAAGCTTCGCTGACGCCAATCATGGAAATGCCGAGGATCATGTTATTGCAGATCTTGGCCGCCTGCCCGGCACCGGCATCGCCGCAATGGACGATCTTCTTGCCCATGGCTTCGAGGATCGGTTTTGCCGATGCAAAGGCCTTGGCGTCGCCACCGGCCATGAAGGTCAGTGTCGCGCCCTTGGCGCCACCGGTGCCGCCGGAGACCGGCGCATCCACGGACGGCAGACCCTGCGCCGCAGCAAGGCCATGAGCCTTCCGCGCGCTTTCCACATCGATGGTGGAACAGTCAATCATCAACGCGCCCTTGGACGCCGCCGGGATCACCTCGCTCCACACCGCCACCACATGCTTGCCGGCCGGCAGCATGGTGATAATCACGTCCGCGCCCTTCACGGCGTCCGTCGCGCTCGCTGCCACCGTGACGCCATCAGCCTTGGCTTGCGCGCGCGAAGCTTCGACGAGATCGAAACCGGTCACCTTATGGCCGGCCTTGACCAGGTTGGCGGCCATGGGGCCGCCCATATTGCCGAGACCGATGAATGCAATGCTGGTCATATCCTGCCCTCGTCTGTTTTGATTGTTATCGAATGCCGGCTCCCGCAGTGGAATCCGACTTTCGTTCAGAATATCAGCGCCACATCGCGCGGCGCCAGATAGCGCGCGACGATCTCAGGCGTGACGCCTTTCAGATCGGGCGGCTGCCATTTCGGATTGCGGTCCTTGTCGATGATCGCCGCCCGCACGCCCTCGACGAAATCGGCGCTGTCGAACACCTCGAGCGCAGCGAGATATTCGCGCGACAGGCATTCCTCGAGCGAGGACGACGCCCGCGCGAGGCGGAGCAATTTCAGCGTCACCTTCAAACCGCGCGGGGACTTGTCGGCCATGGCCTTCAACGTCGTCTGCGCAAATTCAGAGCCGTCCTGCTCCAGCGCCGCGACGATGTCCTCGACGCTGTCATGGGCAAAGGCACGATCGATCAGCGCGCGTTGCGCGGTGACGGGACCGGTTTGATCGGGAGCTGAAAAGCTCCTGAGCTGCGCCGTCACCGCTGCGGCATCAGTGCCTGGCACAAGATTCGTCAGTGCTTCGCGCAGTGCCGGCCAGTTGCTGGTGTCGATCAGGACGTCAGCCATGCGGGCGGCCAGCGCATCGGCGCCATTGGCGTTCTGGCCCGTGAGACCGAAATAGGTACCGAGTTCGCCCGGCGCGCGTGACAGCAGCCAGGTGCCGCCGACATCGGGGAAAAAGCCGAGGCTCACTTCGGGCATCGCCATCTTCGTCTTCTCGGTGACGATGCGGTGGCTGGCATGGCCGGCGAGACCCACGCCGCCGCCCATCACGAAGCCGTCCATATAGGCGACATAAGGCTTCGGAAATTTTGCGATGCGCGCGTTGAGGATATACTCCTCGCGCCAGAAAATCTTGCCGAGATCGCCTTTCACTTTGGCGCTCTCATAGAGGCCGCGAATATCGCCGCCGGCGCAAAGGCCGCGCTCTCCGGCGCCTTCGAGGATGATTACCGCGACCGAAGGATCGGCTTCGAATGTATCGAGCGCCGTGACGATCTCGCGCGTCATCTCCAGCGTCAGCGCATTGAGCGCCTTCGGCCGGTTGAGCCGGAGGATGCCTCCCGCGCCCTCCCTGCGGGCGATCAGATCGCCTTCGACCACACCATCGCTCATCGTGCGCCCTCGATCAGTTTGCGCGACACGATCAGCCGCATGATTTCATTGGTGCCTTCGAGGATCTGGTGCACGCGCAGATCGCGCACGATCTTCTCGACGCCGTATTCCGCAAGATAACCATAGCCGCCATGCAGTTGCAGCGCCTCATTGGCGACGTCGAAGCCGACATCGGTGCCGAAGCGTTTGGCCATCGCGCAGAGCATGCTCGCATCGGCATCCTTGCGATCCAGTGCCGCAGCCGCGCGCCACAGGAAGGTACGCGCAGCCTCCAGTTCGGTTGCCATATCAGCGACGCGGAATTGCAATGCCTGGAATTCGTCAAGCTTCTTGCCGAAGGCTTTCCGCTCTTTCATGTAGGCAAGCGACTTGTCGAGCGCGGACTGCGCGCCGCCGAGCGAGCACGCGGCGATGTTGAGGCGGCCACCATCGAGGCCGGCCATGGCAATCTTGAAGCCGATGCCTTCCGCACCGAGCCTGTTGGCGACGGGCACGCGGGCATTCTCGAAGACCACGGCACGGGTCGGCTGCGCGTTCCAGCCCATCTTGCGCTCATTGGCGCCGAAGGAGAGACCGGGCGTGTCCTTCTCCACCACCACCGTCGAAACGCCACCCGCACCCTCGCCTCCCGTGCGCACCATGACGACATAGAGATCTGTATCGCCCGCGCCGGAGATGAACTGCTTCTGGCCGTTGAGTACATAGTGATCGCCATCGATCACGGCCTTGGTGCGCAACGCGGCGGCGTCCGAACCCGAGCCCGGCTCAGTGAGGCAATAGCTCGCCAGCAACTCCATGGTGCACAGGCGCGGCAACCACTTCCGGCGTTGCGCATCGCTGCCATAGCTGTCGATCATCCACGACGCCATATTGTGGATGGAGATGAAGGCCGAGGTGGTCGGGCAAGCCGTCGCCAACGCCTCAAAGATCAGCGCAGCATCGAAACGCGTCATGGCGGAGCCGCCGACATCGTCGCGGATATAGATGCCGCCCATGCCGAGCTCGGCGGCGGCGCGCATCACGTCTTTCGGGAAATGCTTGTCCTCGTCCCACTTCAGCGCGAAGGGCGCGATCTTCTCGGCGGCGAATGCGCGCGCCATATCGCGGACAGCGGTCTGTTCCTCATCGAGAGCGAATTGCATGACGCCCTTCTTTGTTGATTGCGGATCAAAAAGCAAACGGCCCGGCGCATCAAGGATGCCGCCGGGCCGCTGTCATCGTCTTACTTCATCAGCGGGATGGAGAATTCCGCGCCTTCCTTCACGCCGGACGGCCAGCGCGATGTGACCGTCTTGGTCTTGGTGTAGAAGCGCACCGAATCCGGTCCGTGCTGGTTGAGATCGCCGAAGCCCGACTTCTTCCAGCCACCGAAGGTGTAATAGGCGATCGGCACCGGGATCGGCACGTTGATGCCGACCATGCCGACATTGACGCGGGCTGCGAAGTCGCGCGCCGCATCGCCGTCGCGGGTGAAGATGGCGACGCCGTTGCCGTAGTCGTGATCCGACGGCAGCGCGAGCGCTTCCTCATAGTCATGCGCACGGACGACCGACAGCACGGGGCCGAAGATCTCTTCCTTGTAGATGCGCATGTCCTTGGTGACGTTGTCGAACAGACAGCCACCCATATAGAAGCCCTTCTCGTAGCCCTGCATCTTGAAGCCGCGGCCATCGACGGCGAGCGTCGCGCCTTCCTTGACGCCGATATCGACATAGTTCCTGACGCGCTCGACGGCCTCGGCAGTCACCAAAGGGCCGAAATCGGCGGACGGATCGACCGAGGTGCCGATCTTCAGCGCTTCGACGCGCGGAATCAGCTTTTCCATCAGGCGATCGGCGGTGGCCTTGCCGACCGGGACTGCGACCGAGACGGCCATGCAGCGCTCGCCCGCCGAGCCGTAGCCGGCGCCGATCAGCGCATCCACGGCCTGATCCATGTCGGCATCGGGCATGATCAGCGCGTGGTTCTTGGCACCGCCGAAGCACTGGCAGCGCTTACCGGTCTGCGCGGCGCGGGTGTAGATGTATTCGGCGATGGAGGTCGAGCCGACGAAGCCGATGGCCTTGATGTCCTCGTCGTCGAGGATCGCGTCCACCGATTCCTTGTCGCCGTTCACGACATTGAGGATGCCCGGCGGCAGACCGGCTTCGATCATCAGTTCGGCCAGCATCATCGGCACGCCCGGATCGCGCTCCGAGGGCTTGAGGATGAAGGCGTTGCCGCAGGCGATGGCCGGGGCGAACTTCCACATCGGGATCATGGCCGGGAAATTGAACGGCGTGATGCCGGCGACGACACCGAGCGGCTGGCGCATCGAATAGATATCGATGCCGGGGCCGGCGCCTTCGGTGTATTCGCCCTTCATGAGATGCGGGATGCCGCAGGCGAATTCGACCACTTCGAGGCCGCGCTGGATGTCGCCCTTGGCGTCCGGCACGGTCTTGCCGTGCTCACGCGCGAGGCGGTCGGCGAGCTTGTCGTAATCGCGCTGGGCGAGTTCGAGGAACTTCATCATCACGCGCGCGCGGCGCTGCGGATTGGTGTTGGCCCAGGCGACCTGCGCGGCCTTGGCGTTCTCGACGGCGGCGCGGAGTTCAGCCTTGGAGGCCAGTGCGACCTTGGCCTGCACTTCGCCGGTCATCGGCTCGAAAACATCGGCGAAACGCCCAGATGTGCCGGCGACTTCCTTGCCACCGATGAAATGTCCGATCGTCTTCATGCGTTCCTCCAGAGGGAGCCAATTTGGAGGGGATGTTGATCAGGCTTTGCCGGGTTTGAAAAGGCCTCGAATGCGCAACGGTTTTGCGAAAATGCAAGCCGGCCGCGATGCTGCGCAGCGAGACAAATGTCATGGCCGCGACAATGGGGCAAACGCTCGCGCACAGGGCATTTGCACATGCCGAAATCAGCCCGTGGCCATCCTTCAAGACGCCGCTGCGCGGCTCCTCAGGATGAGGGGTGGAGTATGTGGCGCCATAGAAGACCCTCATGGTGAGGAGCCCGCGTAGCGGGCGTCTCGAACCATGCAGGCTCCACACTCTCCCCATCACCCTGGACGTTCAGCCTTTCTTAGAGGCCTTCTTCGCAGCCGCACGCTTGGCGGCCGGCGGCGCTGCCGCGCGCTCAAGCACCGTGTCGCGACCGACTTTCAGGAATTCGTCGGACACCTCTCCGGAGCCCGCGATCCGCGACATCAGGATGGTGCCCATCATGGTGGCGAGCGCGGCAATCGCCTGCTTGCGCGCCGCTGCGGGATCACCGGAATACTGCTCCGCAGTCATCTCGATCAGGTCGTCGAGCTTGGCTGCGAAAGCGCGCCGTGTCTTCGGACTCTCTCGCGCAATCTCGGCGCCGAGCGCAGGCATCGCGCAGCCATGGCCGGGATTATCCCGGTGCTGCGGCGAGAGATAGGTATCGACGAGATGGGCCAGCCGCTCCTCCGGCGCGAGTTCAGCGATCTGTTGCCGCCGACGCGCAATGGAGCGGTCCATGGCGTAGTCAAACGCCTCGACCACCAGCGCTTCGCGGGAGTCGAAATGCGCATAGAAGCCGCCATGGGTCAGACCCGCCTCTTTCATCAGATCGGCAACGCCGATGCCATGCGCGCCGCGCTCCCGCAGACGCACCGACGCCTTCTTGACGATACGGGCATGGGTCTCGGCCTTGTGCTCTTTGGAGTAACGCATCGGGGTCCATTCCGCCCAAAAAGATGATGGCAATCATATTAATAGCTCTGCGCGGCGCGCGCAACGCGTCCCGCCGGAGGCGCTTGACTTTGTGCCGTCTCGCCGCGGAACCTGCATCACCGAGACCGGCAATCAGCACCGGCATACCAGGCGAGAAACACCCATGCATATGCTCAATCCGCATTGCGGCATCGACCGCGATTCCCGAGGCGTCGTCCGACTGACGATCTGCAATGCGGGATCGCTCAACATTCTCAACACGACGGTGATCAACCATGTCCGCGAAGGCATCGAATCCCTCGCATCGGACCGCGATATTCGTGCGCTGATCATCGCCGGCCAGAGCGAGAAAAGCATGATCGGCGGCGCCGACATCAAGGAGATGGCGACGCTGGATCAGCGTTCAGCGGAGACCTTCATTTCCGGCCTGCGCGCCCTTTGCGACGCGCCGCGGCACTTCCCTGCCCCGGTCATCGCCCGCATTCCCGGGTGGAGCCTCGGCGGCGGGCTGGAATTCGCCGCGGCCTGCGATTTCCGCATCGCCGCGCATGATGCGAAATTCGCCATGCCGGAGGTCAAGGTCGGCATTCCGTCGGTAATCCAGGCAGCGCTGCTGCCACGGCTGATCGGCTGGGGACGCGCCCGCTGGCTGATCATGACCGCCGCCACCATCGACGCACCAACGGCGCTGAACTGGGGCCTCGTCGATGCCGTGGCCGCCGAGGGCGCGCTCGACGCCGAGGTGGAGAAGCTCGTCGAAGCCCTGCTCGAATGCGGCCCGGAAGCGCTGCGATCGCAAAAAGCGATGCTGCGTCAATGGGAAGAGCTGCCGCTGAAGGAATCCATGGACCTCAGCGTCGGCGTGTTCGGCGAGGCCTACCTCACCGGCGAACCGCAAAAGCTGATGGCTGGTTTCATCAACCGCAAGCGATAGCCGAACGGCCCCGCGACAAATCAGGTGGTGCGCCCGTTGTAATTTCCGCAGCGCATCATATGATGATCATCATTCAAGTTGATCCTCATGAGAGGCACCGCCATGTCCGCAGCTTCCGATCCCGTTGCCATTCTATCGGCAGTCCGCACACCGCTCGGCCGCTTCCAGGGCGAGCTGTCCTCATTCAGCGGGCACAAGCTCGGCAGTCATGTCATCAGGAACGCCGTCGAGCGGATCGGCCTCGCGCCGGAACGGATCGACGAAGTCTTCATGGGCTGCGTTTTACCTGCAGGCCAGGGACAGGCACCGGCGCGGCAGGCTGCGCGCGGCGCGCAGCTTCCGGACGCGACCGGCGCCACCACCATCAACAAGGTCTGCGGATCGGGCATGAAGGCCACCATGCTTGGCCACGACATCATCGGCGCCGGCTCTGCCGAAATCGTCGTTGCGGGCGGCATGGAAAGCATGACCAACGCCCCCTATCTGCTGCAGAAGGCTCGCGGCGGTTACCGCGTCGGGCACGACCGCATCATCGACCATATGCTGATGGACGGCCTCGAGGACGCCTATGAGGTCGGCCGCTCGATGGGCGACTTCGGCGAAGCCACCGCCGAAGCCTATCAGTTCACCCGGGCCGATCAGGATGCCTATGCCATCGAAACGCTGACCCGCGCGCGCAAGGCGGTGGAGAGCGGCGCCTTTGCCGCGGAAATCGCTCCGCTGTCCATCGTTGAGAAGGCGGGCAAGCGAGAGATCGCGAGCGACGAACATCCGCTGAAAGTCGATCCCGCCAAGATCCCCAACCTCAAGCCCGCATTCCGCAGCAACGGCACGATCACGCCGGCGGCATCATCGGCCAATGCGGATGGCGCTGCGGCGCTCGTCCTCGCCCGCCGGTCCCTGGCTGACCGCGACGGACTTCCCGTGCGCGCGCTCATCCGCGGCCATGCCACCCACAGCCAGGAACCACAGTGGTTCACCACGGCGCCCATTCCGGCGATCCGCAAGCTGCTCGACAAGGTCGGCTGGTCGGTTGGCGATGTCGATCTGTTCGAGATCAACGAAGCCTTCGCTGTCGTGCCGATGGCGGCACAGCGCGATCTCGGCATCCCTCGCGACCGGATCAACATCAATGGCGGGGCCTGCGCACTCGGCCATCCGATCGGCGCAACCGGCGCCCGGCTGATCGTCACACTGCTGCACGCCCTCGAAGCGCAGGGCCTGAAACGCGGGGTCGCCGCGCTTTGCATCGGCGGCGGTGAAGCAACCGCCATCGCCGTTGAACGTCTCGCGAACTGACTGCAACTTTGGAAGCCGGCGCATAGCGCTCATGCTGGACTAAGGGAACAACGATGATCTCCGGATGGCTTTCGACCGCGCTCGCGCGCCGCAACATTCACTATGGCTGGGCGATGATCGCCGTGACCTTCGTTACGGCCCTCGTGAGCGCTGCGGCCGTCGGCGCGCCCGGCGTGTTCATCGTGCCGCTGCAGAAGGAATTCGGCTGGAGCACCGCCGAGATTTCCTCGGCGATGTCGATCCGTTTCGTCCTGTTCGGTCTGATGGCCCCGTTCGCCGCCGCGCTGATGAACCGCTACGGGCTGCGCAACGTGACGCTGACGGCGCTATTGATCGTCGTCGCCAGCCTGATCCTGTCACTCGGCATGACACAGCTCTGGCAATTGGTCGCGCTATGGGGCTTTGCAGTGGGCGTGGGCACCGGCATGACCGCTCTCGTGCTCGGCGCCACCGTAGCCTCGCGATGGTTCAAAGAACGGCGAGGCCTCGTCATCGGCATTCTCACGGCAAGCGCCGCCACGGGGCAGCTGATCTTCCTGCCGATCCTCGCCAGCATCACCGCACAGGCTGGCTGGCGCTGGGCACTGGCTCTCATGTGCGTGATGCTGGCAATAGCGGCGGCCGGCGTGCTGCTGGTGATGCGCGACCGGCCGAGCGATCTCGACCTGCGCCCGTTCGGCGACACCGGGACCGATCCTCTGCCGATGCCACCTCCGGCCAATGCCCCGATCATGGCTGCGGCACTGGGGGCGCTACGCGACGCCGCAAAGACAAAAGTGTTCTGGATCCTGTTCGCAACGTTCTTCATCTGCGGCGCCAGCACCAACGGGCTCGTGCAGGTGCATCTGATCCCGATGTGTCTCGACTTCGGCATTCCCGAGCTGCAGGCTGCCGGCCTGCTCGCCGCCATGGGTGTGTTCGACTTTGTCGGCACCATCGCGTCGGGTTGGCTGTCGGACCGCTACGACAACCGCTATCTGCTGTTCTGGTACTACGGCCTGCGCGGCCTGTCGCTGCTGGCACTGCCCTTCACTGACTTCACCTTCTACGGCCTGTCGCTGTTCGCGCTGTTCTACGGCCTCGACTGGATCGCCACGGTGCCGCCGACGGTGCGATTGACGGCAGCGCGCTTTGGCGCCGAACGCGCAGGCCTCGTCTTCGGCTGGATTTTCGCCGGCCATCAGCTCGGCGCAGCCACCGCCGCCTTCGGCGCCGGTCTGTCGCGTACAGTGTTGCTGAGCTACCTGCCGGCCTTCTTCGCCGCAGGCGCGCTGTGCATCATTGCTGCCGTGATCGTGCTGGCAATCACGAAGGACAAGAAGGTGGCGGCGGCCAGCTGATCGCGCCCCGGCCTTCCATCTCAAACTTGCCTTCAGATAGGAATTCAACATGCGCCGCGTTGTCGTTACGGGGATGGGAGCGGTGTCGCCGCTCGGCTGCGGCGTGGAGACCAACTGGTCGCGCCTGCTTGCCGGTCAGTCCGGCATTCGCCTGCTTCCGCAGGACATGACAGCCGATCTCGCCGCCACAATCGGCGGTCAGGTGCCGGACATCGCCGATGATCCCGAGGGAGGCTTCGATCCGGACAAGGCTGCGCCCCGCAAGGATCAGCGCAAGATGGATCGCTTCATCCTGTTCGCGTTGATGGCCGCAGACGAGGCCATCGCGCAAGCCGGATGGACGCCGCAGAGCGCGCGCGACAAACAGCGCACCGCCACGATCATCGCATCCGGCATCGGCGGCTTTCCGGCAATCGCCGACGCCGTTCGCACGACAGACAACAAGGGCATCCGCAGGCTTTCTCCCTTCACGGTGCCCTCCTTCCTCGTCAATCTCGCGGCCGGCCATGTCTCGATCCGTCACGGTTTCGAGGGACCTCTCGGGGCGCCCGTAACCGCATGTGCCGCGGGGGTGCAAGCGATCGGCGATGCGGTTCGTCTCATTCGATCCGGCGAGGCCGATGTGGCGATCGCGGGTGGCGCTGAGGCCTGTATCGACCGGGTGAGCCTTGGCGGGTTCGCCGCTGCACGCGCCCTGTCCACGGACTTTGTCGCTCGACCGGAAAGCGCATCGCGCCCGTTCGATCGGGATCGCGACGGCTTCGTGATGGGCGAAGGCGCCGGCATTGTGGTCGTCGAAGAATTCGACCATGCGCTGGCACGCGGCGCGACACCGATTGCCGAAGTCGTTGGCTATGGCACCACCTCCGATGCCTTTCACATGACCGCCGGGCGCGAGGATGGTGACGGCGCCAAACGCGCCATGGAGATCGCGCTGACCCAAGCGGGTATCGCACCAGGCGACATTCAACATCTCAACGCTCACGCAACCTCGACGCCAGTCGGCGACCGCGGTGAAATCGAGGCGATCAAGACAATCTTCGGCACGCGTGGCAGCGTTGCCGTCAGTTCCACGAAATCAGCGACAGGCCACTTGCTCGGAGCGGCGGGCGGCCTCGAAGCGATCTACGCCATTCTTGCATTGCGTGACCAGATTGCCCCCGCAACGCTCAATCTCGAGCATCCGGACGAGGCCGCAGACGGGATCGACCTGATCCGCGGCGCCGCACGGCCGATGCCAATCGAGCACGTGCTCTCGAATGGCTTCGGTTTCGGCGGCGTCAATGCGAGCATCGCGCTCCGGCGTGTCTAGACTGGACGGCTAGGGCCGCATCATCAGTCTCGCTGGACCGGGCGTTCGCAACGGCTCGGCGAGACGCGCGAACTCGCACAGCAGCGAGCGCGTCTTCAGCGGATTGATGACCTCCTCCACCCAGAACTTTTCGGCCGAACGGAACGGCGAGCGCAGCTTGTTGAGCCGCTCCTCGATCTCCTCCAGCTTTGCCTTGGGATCGTCCGCCGCGTCGATCTCGGCGCGATAGGCCGCCTCGATGCCGCCTTCCAGCGGCAGCGAGCCCCAATAGGCCGAGGGCCACGCATAGCGCATCGAGTAGCGATTGGCCGGCTGATGCACCACCCCGGCGACGCCGAAGGCATTGCGCAGGATGATCGTGCACCACGGCACCGTGCTCTGGTTCACCGCCGCCATGGCACGCACGCCATAGCGGATGGTCGCCTGCTTCTCGGCTTCGAGGCCGACCATGAAGCCGGGGCAGTCCATCAGATAGACCACCGGCAAATGGAAGGTCTCGGCGAGATCGACGAAACGGATCACCTTCTGGCAGGCATCCGCAGTCCACGAACCACCGTAGTGGAATGGGTCGCTTGCCAGCACGAGCACGGCGCGACCGTCGAGACGCGCAAAGCCCGTGATGACAGGGCGGCCGAAATTCGCCGACATCTCGAAGAACGAGCCACGATCGACGACGGCGTCGATGATCGGGCGCATCTTGTAGACCTGCTTGCGGTTGCGCGGCACCGCATTCAGCAGCATCTCCTCCGCTCGCTCAGGATCGTCATTGCAGACCGTGGTGGGCGGCAGTTCGTAGACCGACGACGGCAGATAGGACAGGAAGCGCCGCGCGCAGGCGAAGGCCTCCTCCTCCGTATTGACGGCATGATCGACGCCACCGGCGCGCGTCTGAATATCGGCGCCGCCGAGCTCTTTCTTGTCGAGTGCAGCACCAAGACGCGCCACCACCGGCGGCCCCGCGACGAACATCGCAGAACTCTTGGTCATCACCGAATAGTGGCAGGCAGCCAGGCGCGCCGCGCCGAGACCGGCAACGGAGCCGAGCCCGAGACCGACCACCGGCACCTGCGAGAGGTTGGCCGTCGTGTACCAGTACCAGCGCGTGCCGCCGACACCGCCGGGCAGATTGGCTGCGCCGCGGGTCTCGATGGTCTTCACGGAGCCGCCGCCGCCCGAGCCTTCGATCACGCGAATGATCGGCAGGCGCAGCTCATGCGCCATCTCCTCGGCCATCAAAGGCTTGGCGGAGATCGACGCATCGGCTGAGCCGCCGCGCACGGTGAAATCATCGCCGACCACGACGACAGTACGGCCGTCGATCCGCGCCCGGCCGAACACGCAGTTCGCCGGAGTCAGCTTCGTCAGCTCGCCCTTCTCGTCATATTCGCCGATGCCGGAGATGGCACCGATTTCGTGGAAGGTCCCCGTATCGGTCAGTCTGTCGATGCGCTCACGAACCGTGAGCCGGCCCTGGTCATGCTGTCGCTTGACCTTGTCAGCGCCGCCCATCTCCCGCGCGAAGGCTTCGCGCCGGGCCAGGTCGTCGAGTTCCGGCTTCCAGTTCATTCATTCCCTCCGGGAGCAGTTTCTTATGGATTGTTTGGGTCGAGGGCGCAGTGGAAACGGCAGCCGTCGTCAGTCCGCTATCCGCGTTCTGGATCATCACGCTGATCGTGTCGCTAAGCTGGCGAATGATCGGGCCAACCTCGGTCGCCATCCGCTCGTCGTCATACATGGCCGACAGGACACCGATGACCACGACCACATAGGTCTGATAATGCGGCGACCAGATTGGCGCAGCGATACCGGTAATGTGCGGGCTGAGCATGCCGCTGGCGATGACATAGCCGTTGTCACGCAGCGACTGCCGGCTGGCCTCGATCCTGCCACGCAGGATGCTGGCTTCCTCCGGCATCTCACGCGCCATTTCCTTGATCAGCGCGTTGCCGACGTCCTCATCCAGCGCGGCGAGATAGGTGTGGCCAGCGGCCGTGCGGCCCATGGCGATGCGGCTACCCGTGGTCGAATGCAGGCCGAGCGCATGATCGGCGCGCGCATATTCCAGATAGACCATGTGGTGACGATCGGGGATCGTGAAGCCGATGGTGCCGGGAATCTGCTCGGCCACTTCCTGCAGACGCATGCGGATGAGGTTGCGGACCTGAAGGCCGCGCGTCATCGAGGTGCTCATGGCCACCGCGCTCGACCCGATGCGGTATTTTTGATCGCCGGGGAGATAAGCGAGCTGGCCCATGCGGGTCAGCGTATGCGTCAGGCGCGATACCGTCGAACGCGGCAGGCCGCAACGCTTGGAAATTTCGAGATTGCCGAGCCGGGCATCGTGGCCCTCGAAGCAGCGCAGAATGTCGAATGCGCGCGAGACCACCTGGATCACGTCGCCATCGCCCGTCTGATCGCTGGCGAGCATACCCTGCTTGGTGAGCCGTTCCGACCGTCGTCCCATAATGCGCTTCCTCTCGGGCGGCGCTTGTCCGGACGGTCATCATTGACCCTCACAGCGCGCCACCATCCCGTTCCATTGTGCGGAATTAAATTCCACTTGCCGGCTACGCTACCTCACGGAATTTCCCACGACAACACCGTGCTACGCGCAACCCCTCATGCTTTTGGCGCGTATCGTCGCAGCCCCGACACACCCTTCGCGAGCACCGCTCGACGGCAACCTTCCTTGCATCATCCCGAATACTGAGAATTCGGCAGCGCCATGATCGGCAGCATGCAAACAGCAACGTCGTTGCCATCGCCAAAACGCGATGACATGATCGCCTAACAACAAAGGCAATTCGCAAAGCGAATGCATTCGGGAGGGATACATGCGTCACCAGCTCATCGGGCTGGCGTCTATGGCTGTGCTCTGCACTGCTGGCGCCGTTCAAGCCCAAGATGCCAAATCACCAGACATCAAGCTTCCATCATCCATGGCGGTCACGGCCTATGACACGGGCACGGCCGGCTTCAACATCGCCGTCGCCGTCGGCAAGATGATGAAGGACAAATACGGGACGGACGTCCGCGTACTGCCGGCCGGCAACGACGTCGCCCGCATGGCACCGCTGCGCGCCGGCCGCGCCGCGATGTCCTGGATGGGCTCCGGCATCTATTTCGCGCAGGAAGGCGTGTTCGAATTCGGCGCAAAGGAATGGGGCCCGCAGCCCGCACAGGTGACGCTCTCCACCATCGACTGCAACGGCGCCTCGCTCGGCGTCGCAAAGGATATCAACGTCAAGGAGATCAAGGATCTCCGCGGCAAACGTGTCGGATTCGTCGTCGGCTCACCGGCGCTCAATCAGAACTCGCTCGCCATCATGGCCTATGGCGGACTCACCAAGGCCGATGTGAAGCCGATCGAATTCGCAAGTTATGGCGCCATGTGGAAAGGCATGGTCAATAACGATGTCGATGCGGCCTTTGGCACGACGATCACCGGCCCCGCCAAGGAAGCGGAGACGTCGCCGCGCGGTCTGATCTGGCCGTCGATGCCGGCCGAAGACAAGGCAGCCTGGCAGCGCGTCAAGCGCATCGCACCGTTCTTCAATCCGCACATCGCCAGTTGCGGTGCCGGCATCACGCCGCAGACGCCGATCAATCTCAGTACCTATCCCTATCCCGTCGCGACGGTTTACGGCACGCAGAGCGAAGACTCGGTCTATGCCATGACCAAGGCGATGATCGTCAATTTCGACGCCTACAAGGATAACGCACCCGGTGCACTCGGCCTTGCGGCCAAAGCACAGACGATGAAGTGGGTGGTGCCCTTCCATCCCGGCGCCGTGAAGGCTCTGAAAGAAGCCAATCACTGGACCGCAGACGATCAGACCCACAATGACGGCCTGATCAAACGCCAGGGCGTGTTGAAAGCCGCTTGGGACGGCTATGCCAAGGCCAATGCGCCGAAGAGCGAGGGTGAATTCCTCGATGGCTGGATGAAGGCACGCGCCGATGCGCTCGCCAAGGCCGGCATGCCGAACGGCTTCGAGGAATAAACGACGCCCTCGCCCTGCCCGATATCAGCCGCTGGACACCACTCATGACGCCTTCTTCCGAAACCGCGCGGCTGAATTCCGACGTGCCACCGAAAATGGAGCTCGACGACCCCCACGGAGTCGCCGATCTCCAGGAATCCGAAGTAACGCGCGTGCGCGCCTTGCACGGGATCTGGCGCTGGGCATTGATGCTCGCAACGCTCGCGACCATTCTTCTCTGCATCAACCAGCAATTCGCGCTGCGCTTCTTCGTCGACTATACGCAGCTCAACACCGAATATTTCTATCTTCTCATCGCCTTGATGCTGCCTTTCACCTTCCTGATGTTTCCGGGAACACCGAAGGCCAATCTCGATCGCGTGCCTTGGTACGACGTCGTGCTGTTCGTCGCCACTTTCTGCGCAGCGATCTATCTCATGATGAACATCCGCAAGGCCGCACAGTTCGGCTGGGAGTTCGACGGCGCGCCGACGCCTGTGATCGCGGCCGGCCTCGTGATGTGGTTCGTGCTGATGGAGGCACTGCGGCGCACCGGCGGCTGGAGCCTGTTGCTCAGCGTTGCACCCTTCACGATCTATCCCATGGTCGCGGATTCGCGCTGGCTTGGCCCGTTCCGCGGCACGCAATCGACGCTGGAGCAGACCACCGCCTATCACGTTTTGTCCGGCGAGAGCCTGCTCGGCATTCCCATCCAGGCCTTCGCCGATACGGTAATCGGCTTCCTCGTCTTCGGCACAGCATTGATGATGACCGGTGCCGGCAAATTCTTCATCAATATCGCCTTCGCGCTGTGCGGCACCTTCCGTGGCGGCGCGGCTAAGGTCTGCATCTTTGCGTCGGGCCTGCTCGGCACCGTCGGCGGCAGCATCGTTTCGAACGTGCTCACCGCAGGCACCATGACGATCCCTGCGATGAAGAAGACCGGTTTCACCCCGTCCTATGCCGGAGCCATCGAGGCCTGCGCATCCACCGGCGCCGTGCTGGCGCCGCCGGTGCTGGGCGCCACGGCCTTCGTCATGGCCCAGTTCATGAACGTGAGCTATGCCGAGGTAGCTTTGGCCGCCACCATTCCGTCGATCCTCTATTATTTCGGCCTGTTCGCGCAGGTGGACAGCTATGCCGCGCGTCACAAGCTTGAAGGCATCCCGCGCGCCGAGCTGCCACGCTTTTCCGATGCGCTGAAGGACGGCTGGTACTACCTGTTCGTCATCGCGATCCTGGTTGTGATGCTGCTCTACTTCAAACGCGAGAGCCACGCGCCATTCTACGCCACCGCACTGCTGGTGATCCTGCATCAATGGTCCGGCCCGGCGCCCTGGAAAACCGGCAATACGCTCGTACTGCTGCTGTCGATCGCTTTCACCGGCATCATGCTCTGGCTCGATACGCCCAACTCGATCCTGTGGGGCATGTGCATTCTCGCCGCGCTCAACGAATTCTTTCCCGGCAAGAACTGGGGCGGCGCCCGCTGGCTGCATTTCCTCGAACTCAACGGCAAGACCTTCGTCGAGCTGATCGCCATCCTCGCAGGTTGCGGCCTCCTGATCGGCGCGTTTTCGCTCACGGGCGTGATTTCCAGCCTCGCCAATGATCTGCTCAATATCGCAGGCGGCGATGTGTTCCTGCTGCTGGTGATGTGCGCCTTCACCAGCCTGGTGCTCGGCCTCGGCCTGACCACGACCTCCTGCTACATCTTCCTCGCCATTCTCGTGGCGCCCGCGCTGGAAAAGCTCGGCCTCAACAAGATGGCCGTGCATATGTTCATCTTCTATTGGGGCATGCTGTCGTCGATCACGCCGCCTGTCGCCATCGCTTCCTTCGCCGCAGCCGGCATCGCGGGCGCGCCGGCGATGAAAACGGGATGGCAGAGCATGTGGGTCGGCAGCATCATCTATTTCATCCCGTTCTTCTTCGTGCTGAACCCGTCGCTGCTGTTGCAGGGCGCCAATCCCTATCCGGAAGCGCTCGGCCTCACCGCCCTCGCCTGCCTTGGCATCGTCTTCATCTGCGGCGGCATTCAGGGCTATCAGGCCTATGTCGGCGATCTCAGGCGGGCCGGCACGATGGAATGGCCGCTGCGCGTGCTGCTCGTGCTTGGCGGCATCACGCTGGCAACGCCCGGCGGCGGCATCAATCCGCTGACACAATGGCAGATCGTGATGCTGGCCCTGGCGATCCTGGTGCCGACGGTGCTGGTGGCACTGGCATTGGTGAGGCGAGGAAAGCCGAAGCTGGCGGTGTCGTGAATCTGTAGGATGGGTTGAGCGCAGGCGCGTCAGCGCCGGAGCGATAACCCATCAGCCGAGCCTGCCACATCGACGGACAGCATGGGTTTTCGCTACGCTCAACCCATCCTACGGGCCTGCATTCAAAACTCTTCCGGGCATGGATCGATGATCTTCCACAGCTCCATGCCGTTTTTGACCTTCTTCATCTCCGGCGTGAGGCCGCCATTGCGGGAGAGCCAGTCTTTCACCGTCGCCGGATAATAGGACATCAGGTCCGAGGTGCCCTCGTAGCTGATGACTTTCATGCCGAAGGTGAAGGACTTGTCGTAATAGGCCTGATGGAAGCCGAGGCTGGCGCGTGGCGTAACGCAGACCTTGTTCAGCGGCACGATGCCGAGCACCAGGGTGCAGGCCGAATTGCAGATACCGTCGATGATCACCCGCTCGCGACGATCACGGATGCGCTCATACTTCGCCTTGTATTCCTCGACATAGCCGCCGTGGTCGCGCGTGATGCGCAGATCGGCATGCGCGGGCGCGACGAAGAGCACCACCAGCGAAGTCAGCAGAGGCAGCAAGGAAAGGCGCATCGGGCCACGGAACCGGTAAGAAAAAATCCCCCAAGACCGCGACCCGATAGGGCATTGGCCTAGCCGTCCGATTCTGGCCGGACAGTGCTATCAATTCGTTAAGCATCCGCTTTGAGCGAAAAAAAGGCAGGAACTGGTCCTGCCTCATTTCGTCTAGCCGTTGAGGAACATCCGGTAGACCGGATTGTCCGTCTCGTCCTCATAGGGATAGCCCAGCGCATCCAGCCGCTCGCCCATCCGGCCACGGTCGGCCGCCGGAACCTGGAGACCGACAAGAATGCGGCCGTAATCGGCGCCGTGGTTGCGGTAATGGAACAGCGTGATGTTCCAGTCCGGCTCCATCTGGTCGAGGAATTTCAGCAAGGCTCCTGGCCGTTCCGGGAATTCGAAGCGGAGGATCACCTCGCCCTTCAATTCCGGCGGCGCGCGCCCGCCAACCATATAGCGGATATGCAGCTTCGCCGTCTCATCGGCGCTGATGTCGAGCACCTTGTAGCCGAGATCGCGCAGCTGCTCGATCAGCTTCGCCTTCTCCTGCCGCGCATCGGTGAGCTTGATGCCGACAAAGACATTGGCTTCCTTCGCTTCGGCATAGCGATAGTTGAATTCTGTGATGACCTGATTGCCGATGGTCTGGATGAAGCGGCGATAGCTGCCTGGCTTTTCCGGGATCGTCACACCGAGCAGGATTTCGCGCGCTTCGCCCACCTCGGCGCGCTCTGCCACATGACGCAGGCGATCGAAGTTCATGTTCGCGCCGCTGCAGATAGCCACCAACGCACCGGTGCGCTTGGCGTTCGCCGTGGCATAGGCCTTCAGCCCGGCGAGAGCCAGCGCGCCCGCAGGCTCGGCGATCACGCGCGTATCCTCGAACACATCCTTGATCGCCGCGCACATCTCGTCGGTATCCGCCGTGATGACGTCGTCGAGCAGCTCGCGGCACAGGCGGAACGTCTCGACGCCGGCCTGACGCACGGCCACACCATCCGCAAACAGACCGACGCGATCAAGCACGACGCGATCACCCGCCTCGATCGCCGCCTTCATCGAAGCCGCATCCTCGGGCTCGACGCCGATCACTTTCGTTTCGGGCCGCAGGAATTTGATGAAGGAGGCGATCCCCGAGGCAAGCCCGCCGCCGCCGATCGGCACGAACACCGCCTCGATCGGATCGGGATGCTGTTGCAGGATCTCCATGCCGACAGTGCCCTGCCCGGCGATCACATCGGGATCGTCATAGGGATGCACGAAGGTCAGATTCTGTTCGGTCTCGAGCTTGCGCGCATGCGCGGCGGCTTCGTCGAACGTATCGCCGATCAAGACAGCATTGCCGCCCCAATAGCGGACCGCATCGACCTTGATCGGCGGCGTCGTCACCGGCATCACGATGGTCGCCTTGATCCCAAGCTTCTGCGCCGAAAGCGCAACGCCCTGTGCGTGATTGCCGGCGGACGCACAGATCACGCCGCAGGCGCGCTGCTCGGGGGTCAGTTGCGCGATACGGTTATAGGCGCCGCGAATCTTGAACGAGAATACCGGCTGCAGATCCTCGCGCTTGAGCAGCACCGGGCTGCCAATACGGGCGCTGAGGCGCACCATCTTGTCCAGCGGCGTCTGCACCGCGACGTCATAGACGCGGCTGTCGAGTATCTTGCGAACGTAGTCGGTCACGGCGAAGTCCTGAAACTGGTGCCACGCAATCAGCGCGGCGAAACATCGGGCCGAGATGGGCACCGAAATGCGAGGAAAATCAAGCCCGTTCTGTAGATTGACACCTATGACGGGTGCAATCGGTAAGAACCTGCAACGATTTTCGGACGATCAGACGCCTCCCTTTCCAAGCTGACCGGCGCATGAATATGCCACGAATAGCGGCCCGCATGCTCTCATCGACCGAACGGATAGCGACCCGGCATCTGCGAGACGCGGAAGGCAAGGTATGGGCCGATCAGGCTTGCTGCAGCGACCTCGCCGGCTCCGCGGCGCTCACCGTCTGATCCCACGGACAGGCCATGGCGAAGACCATCCAGAACAACACGCCGATTTCGCCCGAGGCGATGCTGGTCAGCGGCATATGGATGAGCAACGCGCCAAGCGCGAGCGAGCCGAGCACGACGCCTTCCCGCGTCGGCATCCGCCACGCCGCCGAGACGCTCCACAGCATCACCCAGATATAGGCGGCCAGACAGATCATCCCGACCGGGATGCCCAATGTCACCCAGCTGGCGATGATCTGGCCATCGATCGGCATGGCGCCGGCCACACCGACATCGGTGATGGTGAAGCCGGCGCCCCACAGAAAGCTGTCGGGCGCGTTCCACAGCGTGACGAATTCTTCGAGGCGCTCGGCGCCGCTGCCGTCTTCGGAACCGCTGCCGAGCGACTGCAGCCGCGTGGTGATGACATCACCGAACGGCGTGAACAAGACGGCGCAGGTGGCCGCGACCGCGATGCCGACGCCGGTCGTCACCGCGCGGACCCGCGTTGCCGCGAACACCATGCAGAACAGCACGCCGAGCGCGAGCCCGAGCCAGCCGGCACGGTAGAGCGACAGCAACAGGCCGAGCGCTGCCGGCCCCATGGCCAGCAGCGACTGCCAGCCGGGCCGCAGGAAGCCGAGCAGCAGCAGGCCGGTCGCAGTGAACGTGCCATAGGTGGCCGGGCCGTTCATGGTGCTGAACACGCGCACCATATAGGGCAGCGGATAACCGGCCGAGGTGATGCTGGCATAGTTCATCCAGAACCGGTCCCAGGCCGGCGGATCGACATATTGCCAGATGCCGTAAAGCCCCGTGATCGGCAGCACGACGAAGAAGGCGCCGGCCATCGCATTGACGAGCTCGCCGTCCGATCGGGCGCGCAACTGCAAGGCGACGGCGTAGAGGACCGGCGCGCTCCATTTCAGCGCGCCATTGGCGGCGTTGAACCAATCGTTCTGCAGCATCGACGCCGCCGCGGCATAAGCGGTGCAGAACAGGATGATCACCGGCGCGATCAGCCACGGATTTCGCGGTCGCTCCTTCAGCGACAGCCACGTCCAGATGCTCGGCAGCGGCATCAGGATGAACAGCAGCGGGCCGATCAGCATGATGCTCGACTGGTCGAAGCCGATCGTGACATCGACGAAGCGCCGCACGAACGGGGTGAAGGCGAACAGCATGATCGCCGCCTGCACATGCGCTGCGGCGCTCTGCCGCCACGCATACCAGCCTGCCACTGCGCACCCGGCCACGAATAACGGCCGCGACAGCGATCCCAATGCCGGCCCGATCGCAATCGTCACGACGAGCAGCAGCACGGCCGGCAGCCATCCCGCCAACAGCAGCCCGAGGAGACGCGATGTGAGTCGGCCCTGATTCATGCCGTCAGACTATAACGATCCACGGATGCGCTGAAGGCAGGCGTGCTGCTGATCGATTGTGGCGGGAGGCCCGATGATCCGTCCGCCCAGAGCTCGGATCAAGCGAGCTTTCACAGGGATCGGCTAAGCATCTGATCTTATTGGCGCACTCGGAGCGATTCGAACGCCCGACCCTCGGAATCGAAATCCGATGCTCTATCCAGCTGAGCTACGAGTGCACGCGAGGGCACCATAGTCATCGCGACCACAAAAGCTAGCCCTTTCGTGCCCCTCTCCTTCGTATCCAATCGCCTCCGGATTCGATCGCTGCGCCCCTCGGCATTGAGTTTGCTCGTCCAAACAGGTGACGAGACGCGGTTTCCGCGTGCGGCGAAAGACGCCAGTCCCGATGGACTGGCGTTCGCCATTTCAAGGTCTCGGATGCTGGCCAGGCTACGTTGCCAAGCCCCCAAGCCTATGGCTGCAGGAGCAGCTTCTTTTCCTCCGCCGAGAGCTCGGTTTGACCTAGCTCGTTCAGGTGACCGGCGCCGACGACCTGGAACGGGCTGCGGGTATCGTAGGTGTGCTGCCGGGAGCCGCTGCGCTTCCTCTGCTCTTCCTCGCGGCGCTGCTGGTCCTGGCTGTCACCGCCGCCATATCCGAGAACTTCGACGATGATGACTGATGGACGCTCGTTCGCGGATGCCTGCGAAGCATCCTTCACCGCATCGGCCGCGGCCTTGTCCTTGGTTTCGACCGTCAGGTTCACCGCAACGGATTCCTGCTTCGGCACCCCCTTGGATTCGCCAGACACCTTGATGTTGTCGATATTGAGCACGAACAGAGCCGCAACGTTGAAGTTGCCGCTGACCCGGATGCCGGCATCGCCGGCATTCACGGTGCCGCGCGGCGCGATCAGATCGACATCACCCGGCTCGACGCCTGTAAAGCCCTCGACGGTGCCGATGCCCGAGCCGCTCATATCGGCCTTCTCCTTGATCTCGGTCACCGTATCAATATTCGTCACGACTTCAGGAGCCGACGGCGTGCGCGTCGTCTTGGCGCCGCGACCAGCGTCGATATCGCCAAGCGTGGTCCAGATCGTCTCATCGCCACCAGCGAAGGTGAGGATGCGCGACCTGTTCACGATCGCATGATCCCGCGCGAAGATATTAATGTTACCATAACCCAGAGTGACCAGACCGTCGCCAGCCGGCACCTGCTTCTGCAGCGAAGCAACCTGCAGGCTGCCACCGGGCGTCATCGTGACGATATCGCCGCCTGCCATGGTGCGCAGATAGATGCTCGATGACGTGATATCGCCCTTCCACTCACTGCCCGGAAAAAGCGTGGCGATCGCACTGAAGCCGCGTTCATAGCCGCCGGGAATGGCTTCGTCGTTCTTGCTGCGGCCGGATTGACGGAGCTCCTGGAAATAGACTTGGCGAACGAAGCGTTGCTGAGTTAGCTCGGGCATCGATTGGAAGACGGACCAAGCCTCCAGTGGAGACAACTCCCGTCCGATGATCGACTTGACGAACGAGACGATACCGGCTCGCGTGAGCTTGCCATCACGAGCGTCGTCGCGGGCATCGGTTAGATAGATCGGAAGCTGTCGTCTATCTTCCGACGCTATCAGATATAAAGGCATTGATGCGACATTGGCGGGATCAAGATACGCGGCAATGAATGCATCATAGGATGGCGTTTTATCCTTTAGGCCTGCAATCAGCTCGATCGACGCACCGTTTTCCGGCAATCCGAGTATCTCGCTGCCGATGACAGGCCGATTGCTGCCGTCGAAGCGGCGGTTACCGGACGTATAGATGCGCGGAGCGTAGATGTCGCGTGACGCAGTGAGCAAGATCGAGCCAGGCCCCTGCACGGTCAGATTGGTGGTGCTGACATCATTCCCGGCATCGAGCCAGCTGACGTCAACCTGGTGCAGATTGCGCAACTCCGCCGTGAGATCGCGGATGTCGCCGCCAGCCCGGATCCACAACTGCTCATTCGCCTTGATCGTGGTGGTGTAGGTGCCGGGAAGTACCCCGATCTTGCCGACCACCGATCCCGATGTCGAATAAATGCGGCTCGGTTCATAGTCATTGGCAAGGAGAAGAGCGTTCGGATTGTCGATCACCTGCGTCCCCCCGTATTGCCCTAGACCGAGAATGAGGTTGGAAATTCCTTGATTCAAGGGAAACAGGGAACCCGTGCTACCCGACGGACGGAACGCCGACGGCATCGCGGCAGGATTATTGCGCGCCATGATGATGTCACCAGTCACGACATCCTTTTCGGCAACGATGGTCAGATCTGCGTTCGTCGCCGGCATTGTCCGCATCTCGCCGGTATTGCTGAAGGCGCCATTCAACGCCGCAATGTGCGTAACGGCTGGATAAATATTCATCGCGTCGCCGGCCTGCGCCAGCCAGTAGCGCCCCGCTGCTGGCTGCCCTCCATTCGGAAAGACCGTGGAAAGTGCCCAAGGTCCTCCCAGCGTAACATCACCGCCGATCGACATCAGCGACAGCGAGGTCCGCTCAGTATAGCTCGTCATGTTGGCGCCATAGTCATAACGCGAGCCTCCGCCTGATCCGAACGGCATCAGCAACATGAGCGCGTCCGCGACCGTCTGTACGGTCATATTGCCCGCTGTCTTGACCTGCATGTCGGTATCGCCAAGAGCCAGGATCGGCGCCAGCGGCAGAAGTTCATTCACGCTGGAAGCGGTGCCGGTACTACGAGTCACGGTTCTCGTGGTCTGGCCGAAGCCGAGCGATCCTGCCAAAATCGTCGCGCTGCCGCGTCCGACATAGTACTGACCGCCATTGATGGCACCGGCCACGTCAACCGTCATCAGGCCGCCATTGCGCATCACGAGCGTCTTCGCTTCGCCGGGTGAGCGACCGCCACGCACCTGGCCGTTGGTCGCCAGCGCCAGAGTGACATCCGTGACATCGCCGCCGGCCGAAAGCGCAATATTGCCACCGCCCAGCGCGCCGATCCCGTGCTGGAATTTGGAATAGTCGACCCACCATGCGCTTTGCTGGGCCGCACTCTGCCAGAGGATCGGATTGTATGCGGGATGGCTGGGCATGCCGATATAGTTGGGGAACATGTTGTCGACCACGGCAACGAAATTACCATCCGCATCGACGCGTCCCTGACGCAGCAACCAGTCGGCGATCAACTGCTGGCGATCTGTCGGGATCAAGGCTTTCACATTGCGACCGGCCTTGACTGAGACGTTGCCTCCGTCGATCCCGTATTCGGGGTTAGCTACCAAGGTGTAGACACCGTTGATCCAGGTATAACGTGGGTTCTGCACGAAATCGTTGAACCCCGTCGTGTCCTTCCGGCCGGCCGTATAGATCGCCGACATATAGTTGGCGAGAGTCACATCGCCGCCTGCACTCACCGACAGATCACCGGTCCCGGTGCGCACCAGATAGCCGTTCGTCGCGTCACCAACTGTGACAGAGCCGGTAGCCCCCGGCGCAAGCATCATCGGATCCGCTGCATTGAGGTCTGCGCCTGCGATCAGACGCAGATCCCACGAGCGCTGATCGTTCAATGCACCGCTTCGTCCGGCCTGATTGAACCCGTCGCTTATATTGGCGAGGATGTTGAGGTTTCCAGCGGCCCGGAGGGTCAAGCCGCCCTCGTGAGCAGGCATGCTTGCGAGGCTCCAGTCCTGACTGACTGTGAGATCGCCGCTGCTCCGGATTTCAACGCCGGGCATTACGGCTACGTTGGTCAGACCAAGACGCGTTGCAATATCCGAGGCATGCGAGGCGAATGCGTTGCTCGCATTGACGGCGTCCTGGATCAACGCAGCATCAACGACGCTCACCGAACCTGGCGCGCGCCAGACGCCCTCCAGCACGCTCGACCGCGCGCCGATGATATTCGCGACAAGGCGATCCACCGCGACATGATCGGGACCAGCGACCTGCATGGCGCGGAAGCGCACCTTGCCTCCCTCGCCGCCGGACACGTCGATATTGCCGCCGCGTATGTCGAGCCGCCCGTTGCCCGCATCCAGCAACACGCGCCCCCCACCGAGCGCCGTCGTCGATGTCGCACGCAAGGACGACGATGCATCCATCACTAGTCCACCGCCACCGACCATGGTAATGCTGCCACCATAGGCCTTCACCGCATCGACGATCCCTGCGACTGTGATCTCGCCAACATCGGTCGCAAGGCTGAAATCCTCAACCTCCGTCACCCCATTAACCACGACATTGCCACTACGCACGCGGAAGCTGCGCGACGTGGTGAATCCCGCAGCATCGAGCTGGCGACTGAAGCCTGCAAAATCGGGCAGTTGCGCGATATCGAGCGTGAACTTGCCGCCGGCGCCCCGCGGGGCGCGCGCATCGATGGCACCATTGAGCGAAACTGTTCCACTCGTCGCCGCAACGGCCGTGAGCGTGCCGGCATTGCCGCCGCCGGTGACCGCAGACAGATCGAGCATAGATCCTGCCTGCACATCGACTCCACCGCCGACCGCGGTAAGCGAGATGCTTCCCGCATCGGCATATTCGACGATGTCGTAGAACGATTTCGCGTAACCGCCGACATCGATCCGCGCACCGGGCGCCAGAACCAACGCGCCGTTTCGCGCATTGAGATTGACGCTACCGCCAAGCGCGTCGATACGCCCCGCGAAAACAATGTTGCTCGCGACGAAATCCCAGCGCGAGCCGAGACTGTCCGCATCGCGCGCCAGCGGCTGCGCGTCAGTGCCGACTGCCAACAACGCGCCCGTGGTGGTGAGCGAATGCGCCGAACCGTTACGCCCGGTGATCACCGGCGTGCGGATAATGACCGAAGCGGAACCCGCATCGAGAGAGCCGCCGGTCTCGCTGACAATGCGCGTACGCCCGGTCAGATCCACGCTCGAAAATCCACGAAGGGTTTTCGCGCCTGCACCGAAAACGAGATTGTCGGCAGAGAGAACGAGCGACGCCTGATTGGGGACGCCCGGTTCAACAAACGTGCCTACCGAGTTGCGCAGGCGCAACGTATTGCCCTCAATGGCCACCTGCCCGGCGGCCCGCGACACGAGCCCCGCGGCGTCCAGGGTTACTGACCGCAACCCGGCCGCCCCGAAATTGACCCCGGCGTAGAAGTCGATGGTCGAATAGCTGCGCAGCGTCAGGTTCTCCGAAGCAGCAAAACGCGACAGCGTAGCGACGTCGAATGTCAGGCCACCAGCGCCGCCCGCACCGAAATTGATGCGACTGGCGCCCAGAGTGATGTCGAGAGCGGCGACCGTCGCAGAGCCGGCAAGTGTCGTATCCCGCGTGGCTTCGACCAGCAGCGCCTTGCCGCCATTGACGACCGCCCCGGCGCGGATATCCACGACACCGCGCGGCGAAGCAGCATCGATATTTGTTCTGGTCACATTGACCGCATCGCCATTCGACAGCCGCATCACCGCGCCGTAGTCCGACGTGCCGCCCGCAGGCGTCATGACGAGGTTGCCACCTCCACCAGCAATATTGCCTTCCGCGGCGATGACACTCCCCTCGTCGACGATCAGAGAATTACTTGACGCCAGAATGAGTTCGGGGCCCGTGAGCGCGCTGCCTGCATCGTTGCGCAAGATCACGCTTTCTGCGGCGACCGTTACCCCCGTCCCTGTATTGGACCCTTTTCGTGTACCGCCAATCAGCAGGCTTTCGGCACCGAGCGCGCTCAGCCGTGCGGTATCGAGAACGAGATAACCGCTGAGATCGCTGACATCGTGGCCGGCACCGGCCAGTACAATCTTGCCAGCCGAGATATCGACCCAGCCACCGCGGCCGTCGCCAGCCCCCTGCGATTGCACGCCGCCGTCGAGCGTCAATTGCTGTGTCGCCTTGAACAGCAGCGAGCCACCGTCCATCGGCAAGCGCGGCGTCACCACGTTGACGCCGGTCAAACGATATTGCGACAGCTTGAACGTTTCGGAAGCGAAATATGCGTTGGCGGTCCGTTCGTTGAACTCCGAATAGCGCCGGATGGTCGATCCCGGCAGCAGTCGCCATGTGGACGATAGTTGGTCGCTCGATCCATCAAATACGTTGCCACGCCGACCGGACATCAGCATCGAACCATCGAGCAAGGTCAGCGAAGATCGAGGCGTATTTCCGGTAGACCCCGCGACCATCTGGATCGCCATCGCACCTGGCAGCAACGCGTAGTTTGCGGGGAGCAATGTATACCAGCCCGCCGCAACACCGCTTCCCCCGTCGAGCCAGACGCGGCTGCCCGTTGTTGTTCCGGCATTGATCGCCGCGGATGCAGATGCCGTGTCCGGGACGATCGCGTACATGCCCGGACGGGTGAGCACGTTGTGCGATCCACCTGTACCGATCACGTGCTCCGATGCGTACAGATCGCCGCCGCCAGCGATACTGATGGATGAACCTGCAGCCATGGAGATACGTGGCGCATCCAACGTGATTTTCTTTTCCGGCAAAGACGAAAGCGTCGTGACCACGGAACCCAGAATGGTCGCCCAATAATCGGTGTCGTAGATAGTTCCATAGGGCAGCAAAAGTCCGTCACCGGACACCGACACATCGGCAGAAGCCCCCATCTTGATGGAATTGGTAGCGGTCAGAGTGATAGCACCGAAGGGAGCCCGGAGCGTTCCGTTGATCTCGATATCGGGTGCGGCAAGCGTAAGCGTGCCGGCGGCCGACCAGGGCGCTGCCGACGTACCGTTCGGCGCGATGACGATCTTGTTCACGGCGGTGATTGCGCCAGTGATTTGCGTGGTCGGATAGATCTGCCCGGCGGCAAGCGTCAGCGTTCCATCGGCGGACATTTGCGCCTGCGTCCCCACCGGCGCATTGAAGCGGATCTCGCCTGCATTCAGATTGGTATTCGCAAAGCCACGACTGGCTAAGTAGGAGGCATCGATCAGCGAGGCATTCAGAGTCAGCGAGCCCGAGGCAGGTGTCGTGTTGGGAACAGCCGCCAACGACTGGCCGGCACGCTGCAACGAGAGGTAAGCCGCCGAAAGTTCTGCACAGGCCCCGTCTGTCGGAGCAACGATCTGCGGCGTAGCGAGTGTCACGCGGGCGCTTGAAAGATCGAGTTTCAAGCCATCGCCGAGCTTGAGCCCGTTTGGCGTGGTGAAGTTTAATGCCGAGAAACCACCATTGGCTATCGCGCCGGATGACACCGTGAGCGCGAGGCTCTGCAGATTCTTGACATTGAACTTGGCAGCCGGCGTGTAGACATAGGCCGATGCAGGTCCCGAACGGGTAGCGGTAAACAAATAGGAATCAACCAGATACGCAATCTGCTCAGTGAGCGCGGCGTTTGTGGTTGACGGCCTGATCGATCCGCCAGCCGCCGCGTCAACTGCGAGACCGTCGACAATCTGCGTCGGTCCAAGTGCGGACTTTGCGAGATTCATGATCGCCGAGCGGATTGTCGCGTTCATCAGAACGTTCGCCGTCCCGAACTCATTGAAGGGATCGAGATCCAACGCCGTATAGCTGTTGCCGGTGAAATTGTAGGCGCCGGTATTTCCTGCAGCAGCGGAAAATACCTTGGTAGACGGATTGTAGTTATATCGTCCGCCCGTGCCGACATAGACGAAATAGCCGATGTAAGTGGGCGTCCCGAACGAATTCTGTCGATCGGCGATGGCCGTGCTGGAATCCTGTACTGACAGTACGCCTCCAGCTGCCGTCGGGCCTCCGGCCCTGCCTATCAACGTGGCATCGACAATCGATGTGGTGTTGGTGGCGAGCGAAATCGATCCGCCATCGCTGGCGAGATCGATCGACTGTGTATTGCGCCCGGCTCCCGTGGTAACGACGCCGTGGCCGCCCGACACATCGATTACCGCGCCCTTCGCGAGATTCATCAAACCGGAGAGCGCGACGGTGCCGCCTTTGCGGACTTCTCCAACCAATGTCTGCGTCTTGAAATCGACGTCGATCAGCGGAAGCCCGCGCGCAGTCAGGCTTGCGGATGACGACAACAGGATGTTTGGTGCCGTAATCGAGATCGACCCCGCCGGAGCGTCGATTGCGCCCTTGATCTGAATACTTTCGTTGCCGGCAGCGCCGGGCGCACTACTGTCCAGCGCGATACTGCCGCCGATATCCGACCTCAGCACGGAGCCGGCATTGACGAAGATTTGCTTGCTGGTCGAGACGCTGAGCGATGCCGGTGCAAGTTTTGCGCGCTCGACATCGTCAAGCGCATGAATCGTCCCGATCCGCATCATCGGAGCATCTGTTGGGATATCGATGAGATTGACATCGCGCAGATCGATGCTGACGGGCCTTTGGGCGACGAGTGCCCCCGCCGGAATGATCACATCGCCATTCGTCTGTACTGCAATTGTGCGGAATCCTTTCTCGCCGAACAGGCTGTTGGACAGATAGAGGATCGCCGGATCGGTCGGTTTGATGCCGCCAATCTGGACAGCCCCGGTCGTGGTAAATCTCAAACCACCCCCTGCTCCGGCAGCGTATGCGCGCAGATCGAGCTTGTTGACGTCCGCCGTGGTCAATCCCTGGAGGCCCACCGAACCCGCATCGCCGAGTTTCAGGCTGGTCTTACCGACACGTCCCTTCAGCCACCCGCCACCCGAGACATCTATCACCGCGCCTTCGCTGACATTTGCCTTGCTGGTCGAGATCCCGACCCCGCCACCCGATATGGCCGGCAGATCGGATTGCGGGCCCGATGCGATATCGTTGACCCAGCGACCGCTGACATCGAGGACCGCATTCGCGGTCAGCGTCAGCACGTCGCTATTCGCCAGCGTGATGTTGCCTCCAGCAATGCGGATCGTGCCATCCACCAGCGCAGACGACGTAAAGCTGGTGTTTGCAGTCAAATTCAGTTTAGCGCCAGGCGACAATTCGAGTGTGGAATCGCCAACGAGTTCGAACGATTTGTTATAGAAAATGGTGATGCTGCCGAGCCCGGACCGACCGAAATTTTCCGTCCCCAGATAGGTGGTGCTGGTCCTGCTGCGGGTCACAACGCCGTTTCTTGACTCCTCCGCGATGCTGAGGAAATCGCCTGGCAGGCTCGAGAGAGCGTTGAAATCCGCGCCCAGCAGCAGCGGTCTATCCGTGATAACCACTTTGCTCGGGATCCAGGTGCGCTCGCTATTGCCGCCGGCGCCGATCACCAGTTCTCCGGCTTTGGCAGACGAGCCGTTCGCCACCTGGCGTTCACCCTTGATCACGTCGCCTGCAAAATCGCCCTCGAGAACGAGAGCACCGCCGTGGTAGATCTGAATTCGGCCGGCGTCCTTGCCTTCGCTATATCCCTGCTCGTAACGTCCGCTACCCGCGCGGTCGAAGACCGAGCGCCAGTTTTCCGTCAATCGCGTGTCGAGCTGCCCCTGGACATTGTGCGTCCGCGTGAAACTGCCATCGGCGAGGCTCACATAGAGCCTGTCCGGAGTGGCGTCGCTGATATCATAGACCCGCCCGTCGGCGCCGAGCAGTTTGGTGGTCTTTATGTAACCAGCCCGATAGGACAACGCGCCGCCGGCGACACTGATTACGGATCCGGGACGCGTGATGACGTCACCACCCGCCTTCAGCGAAATCGAACCCGCCTTGGTGGAGAGCTCGGCCAGCGTGATCAATCCGGTGCCGAGCCACTGGCTTACGTCCGCGAGCGGGGTCCCTTCCCACCGTCCGGGCAGGACGTTGCCATTCTTGTCTCTGAGCCACTGCACACCAGACATCGGACCATCGACGAAACTGCCATTTTCCCGCCGATCCACGCTGACAGTCGTGCCGCTCAGCCATGAGCCTCGATAAAGAACGCTGTCGCGCAACTCGTTGATGCGCAGGTCCGCCTTGACGATATTGCTGTCCATTGCCAGCGAAACGTCGGTGATGCCCGCAACACTCAGCGTCGCATTCTCGGCGATGTAGATACGGCTGCCATCGAGCGTCGGATCACGGCTGTCCGCAATCGCACCGACGACCGTCGGCAAGTAAGAACTAGCCGTCACATTGATGGTGCCCGAAGGTACGATCACGCTGGCATCGCGCTGGATGTCGATCAGCGTGCCGCGCAGATCGACCGTGCCTGCGCGATAGCGGGTATTGACTGAGGTCGCCTCGATCGTGCTGGTATCGCTGCGGTCGGGCACGACAAGCGTAACACTGCCTTGGCCCAGCGTCAGATTGCCGGTTCTCCACCAGACCATCTGGCTACCGTAGTCGAAATAGGAGCTGTAGGCATACATGCCCTGGCTCCAGGCCTGCAGCAGAATAGAGCCATCGCGATTGTTCAGGGCCGTATTGGCGTAGAGCGCGCCGAGCTGATCGACACTGCGCGATCGCATCGTGATATTACCACGCTCGGCCTCGACAACCCCCAGATTGACGGCACGGTAATCGACCGTCGCAGCACGACGATCCATGCCCGGCATGATGGTGTCGCGCACATCTTGCGTATAGGCGCGGCCCCAGGCACTGCCCCAGCCGAGCACTTCCCATACTTCCGCATAGTTGATCATGTAAGGCGTCACTGCCGAGACCGCGACGTCGAGGCCGCGAACGGATCCCGACGTCGACAGCCAGACATTTTCGCCGGCAGCGAGAATGACCTGCCCGTCCGGAGCCTTGATCGTCCCGCCATTGATCACATGCGGGGCGAACAACATCGCCTTGCCGCCGCTGACTGTCGAAATCTGGGCGCCGCCGAGGACGATCACATCGCCTGGAGCAGCCCCGATCGACAACGCCGGCGTCTGCAGCGGATCCGAAATCCGACGGCGTGTATCGGGCGCAATCCCGGACGAGTCGCCAAAGGTCGGTATGCCGAAATCGTCCTGGCTATCTCCCAGGACGAAAAGCGGCTGGTTGATGCCGGCGCGGAACTGCGCATCGCTCAGACTTAGCGACGACGCCACAAACGTATGGACATTGACCTGGCTGCTGCCACCGAACACGATGCCGTTACGGTTGACCACATAGACCTGCCCTTCAGCCTTGATGGTGCCGAGAATGCGGCTCGGGGCAAGGTTCGGATCGGTGACACGATTGAGCGCAATCCAGTTGGCGACATCTGTGCCTCCAGCTTTCTGATCAAACACAACGTCAGTCTCGCGGCCGACATTGAAGCTCGACCAGTTCAGAATCGCCTTCTGTTCGGTTTGAGTGATCTTGACTTCCGTGCGACCGCCAGCCGTTTTCTGCTCGGGCAGCCCGGCGCCGGACCAAACGCCCGCCGTCGTTCCGGCACCGGGCGCGACGACCAGACCTCCCCCCACCAGACCATTCGGTACCTGGCTCGCTTCTGTCTGCGCAGCTGCGCGCGCTGCGGCCTGGACCGCACGCATCGCTTCCAGCGACTGATTGGCCCGCACCATCGCGCGCGCTGCAGCCGCTATCGCAGTCTGCGCATTCGTCTGCGCCGCGCTTGCGGCTGCGGCAGCCGCGCTGACCTCGCCGCCTGCCCCCACGCCACCGCTACTGCCGCCATTCAGCGACCGCGCCTCCACCTGTACCAGCGTGGCGAGCAAGGCACCCGCACTGACACTCGCAAAAAGGGCATTCCTGACGAAGCCGTTGCGGTTGAAAGCACGGGAGGCTGCGGATGCTTGCGGCTTGGTCATCGAAATCCTCATCGGAACGGATCGGCGCGCTGGCATCGAGGCCGAGGCGCGCTCCATTCCATGAGTTGCTTTCGCAGAACCCGATCCGCAAAAATTCCGGACAAAAATTTACGCGCCTGGTTTCGCGCGGTTGTCATGACGCTCAGCTAAGGATCACCACGCCGCCGGGCAGCGACGTGGTGCTGGCTCCGAACGCATCGGCGAGCTTCGGCACGATGTCCTCGATCTGATCGAGGCGGAAGCGCGCATTGACGAGGCGCTGGCCAAGCGCATGACCGGCGACGATGATTCTGCCGCGCCGATAGCGATTGGCCTCCGCGACGACATCGGTCAGCGGCGTATCCTGGAATTTGAGATAGCCGGTCCGCCAGCCAGCGACGAGTTCCGGATCGATGGCAATCGCCCGCTCAAGGCCCGCGCGCGAATAGGATACCTGCTCGCGTGCTGCGACGGTGACCATCTGCGCGCCCATGGTAACGTCGATGCTGCCGTCGAGGCAGGTCACACGCACGCGATCGCCGTCATGGCGGATGCAGAACGAGGCGTTGCTGGCGCGCGTACGCCCACTGCCGGCGACCACCTGGATTTCCTGCGCCGCGCTGGTCATGGCGCCCTCGCCCGACAGCAGCTCGACCACATGCGGATTCTCGATGGCGATACTGGTCTGCGTATTCATCTCGATCGAGGCGCCGTCGGCCAATGCCACCTGGCGCCGTTCGCCCTTGCTGGTGCGATAGTCGGCGCCGAGCAGATCGGGCAGCGAGGGCCACAATCCCATGGGCGGACTGACAGCCACATAACTCGCCGCCGCCGTAGCGGCTGCCAGCGAGCCACCTAGAAACTGGCGCCTTTGCAGCAGCGCCCGCGGCTTCGCTAACGATGCCGCGACTTCGGCGGCGGTGCCGCGCGCGGCAGGTCCAACCTCGTCCCATAACCGCCGTGCATCGGCGAAGGCCAAGGCATGGGCCTTGCTCTGGGCCGCCCACGCCCGGAAATCGTCCAGATCCGCCGTGGTGGCGAGCCCCGGCTTCAACCGCACGAGCCATGCATGCGCCTCGCGCCGACGGGCCTCAGCCTCGTCCGCCGCAGATCGCGGTCGCATATGCCTCCTGATGTCGTCAGAGCCCGTCATCACCGTCGCCATCGTGCTTCAATAATGTAGATGCATTCCGGCGCGCGGCGCGAAATCGCGTGACGACCGGACGGTCGAGCTTTGCGGCGCAGTGATCCAGCGCCTTTCGAAGCTCCATTTCCACCAGCCGGGTGGAAATACCATGTGCAGCGGCTATGCTGCGCACGGGCTTCTCCTCGACCCGTGCCGCGAGGAAGATGGCGCGCCGGCGCGGTGGCAGTTCGGCGATGGCCTGTTTCAACGCCTCGACGTCGAACCGCCCTTCGACTACCCGATCGGGATGGGCCGCCTCGTCGACCTGATCGATGGCCTCCTCGATTTCCAGCGCGGAAGCGAGCCGGGCCTCGGAACGCCGGCGCATGGCGGCGACGTTGAGCGCGATCCGGTAGAGATAGGCATCGGGCCGTTCGATGGCGGCAACGTCGGTGGAGCGATTGAGATGCACGAAGGTCTCGTGCAGCGTCTCGTGGGCGAGATCTCCCGAGCCGAGCCGACGCCGCAATCGTTTGTGAAACTCGTCATAACGCGCCACCAGCAGAAGGCGCAGTGCTTCCCATGTCGCCGCGTTCATGACGTCAGCGGCTCCGTGTCGACAAGGTCGAAATGACCGGTCAATGCCGCGGCGCGCATCGCAAATCCTCGGCGCCGGCCGTCGGCCGGATCAGCACCATCAGCGGCTGCGGCAGATCCGCCGGCGGCGGCTTCTTGAACGTGAGACGGGACAGCGCCTCGGCGATCGCAGGGGGCGGCCGATTGCGATCGGAAAGATCCAGGAGTTCGAGTTGAGCGATCTCGCCCGTGGGTTTCACGCGAAAGCGCATCATCAGCCGCTCCCCGCTCACCCGCGCGATACCGCCGTCGCAGAACGCCTCGTTGAGGCTTTCCTGGATCGCGGCGAAATAGGCGGCATGCGGGTCACGTTCGGGACGTCGCCGCAGCGCGTCCTGAGTGCTTTCGGGATCGCGCGAGATGGTAATGGTCCCCGCTCCGATCTTGCGAGCGTGCAGACCCGACCCTTGCAGCATCTGCGCAACGGCATCTTCAGCAAAGAGCTGGCCGCGCACACCCGACGACGTCGAGCTGCCGATCAGTCTGCTATCATAAACGAGTTCGAACCCGGTGACCGTACTGAATGCGAGGAGTGCGGTGCCCAGTGACTGCGCGGGAATATCGAACGAAAAGCTCTGTCGGGCGTCGGCAGCGGTCATCTGCTCGGCAACTGCGATCGATCCCCGCACGACCCAAATCCCGCACCACACGCATGCAAAAAAGACGAGGAGCGCGCGATACCCCTGTATCCGCCCCGTCCAGGACCGCCAAGCATCAGACATTGCCGGCCCAGGCCCGATCAACCGCGGCGCCACGCTTCAACTCAACATTGAGACCGGGAGCGGTATAGGGCGCATATATGACAGATATTCAACAGCACGGCTGATCCCGCCCCACACAACTGGCAAAGCGGCAAAAAGAAACCATCATCCTGCGCCGCTCAGCTCACTGACGATCACCTGTCGCTGTTCGGGATCGATCCGCATCCGCGCATCTATTTACCGCTCATTTGCATCCTCAGCCTATGGTCCCCGCGTTAAGGATGTACGGATGATCCCTGAGAAACGAAGTACGGGCCGGGTCACGTTCGAACGCGGTTTTCCGGTCTGGCTGATGGCCATCGACGGCACATGGCGACGCAATTGCCGCATGATGGACGTCTCGGAGACCGGCGCCCGTCTCGTCGTCGAGAGCTCCATCGAGGGCATCAATCTCAAGGAATTCTTCCTGCTGCTGTCCTCCACCGGCCTTGCTTTCCGCCGCTGCGAGCTGGCCTGGGTCAATGGCGAGGAGATCGGCGCCACCTTCCTGCGGCAGGGCCCGAAGAAAAAGCCGGACCGCAAGGCTGAGGCCGAAGCCTGATCCAGGGCAACGTTCCGCGTGCAGCGATCACCATCGCTTGCGCTCAATAGCTGCCATGCGCACAGATCATGCGATCATTCGCTGGGGAACATGACGACGTCTCGGAGCTTTTCTCCGGCGTATCAGGTGCGTTCGATCGTCACGATTTCCGGAAACTCGCCATGAAGGACTTGTCCAACGCCGCCTTCCCGCCCGAGACCATTTCGGTCATGCAGAAGGCACTCGATGGGGCCGTAGCAACTTTGCCGCATCCCGTGAGCTCGGTTCACGTGCAGTCGATCGCCGAGAGCATCTTGCGCACGACCCGCGATGGTGAGCGCGATCCCAAGATGCTGCAGACGATGGCGCTGCTCGAATTACAGCCCAGCGAACGCTGAGAACGGCATCACGAGCGAGAATGCTGTCGCTCGGATGATCACAGCCTGCCGGCTCAGTCGGCGGTGCGCAGCCGCCGCATCGTGAATTCGATGTCGCCGCCGGGCAGCTCCCGCCAATGTTCGACCTCGCTCATATAGGCCTGCTTGGGGAACCGGTCGAGGAATGCGCGCGCCGTCTTGCGGGCATCCTCGCGCGTCTGTGTGAACGTCTCGCGCACATAGCCATCATCCCGCAATGTCCCGTCCCGCAATCGCCGCTGCCGGCGTTCGGCCATTCCCTCCGCTAAATCGCGCGGCGTTTTCGGCACGGTTGCTACTCCACACACGGGCAACGACGACCATCAGATTGGCACGGAACCGGAACCGATCAAGCGCAAAAAGAAAGGGCACCACGCAAGCGCGGCGCCCTTTCCCTGGTCTCGCTGATCCGAGCGCCGAGGCGCCCGAGCCGGTCACAAAGTGAACTTAGCGGGCGGCCTCAGCGAGGTGACAGCGCTTGGAATGAGACACTGGACCACCTCCTTTCATTGTTGACGAAGCAACTAATATAGACCGGTTCGGCCGATTGTTAACCCCCTGCCCGGTTCCAATGCGTTTGACGCGGGGTCACAGGGTTGCCATAGTACAAACGCGCAACCAAGGGACGGGTTGGCGACATTGGGAAGCGATGAAAAACGGACTCTACTCTATCCATGTCGTATTGCTGGATGGACGCTCCGGTAAGGGCAGCGGAGTTGTGACCTTTCGCGACGGCGAATTGCTCGGCGGTGACGCCTACCTGTTCTATGTTGGCAGCTACACCGTCAATCAGGAGGCCGGCACCTTCAAGGGTGAGGTCTCGGTGATGCAGCACACACCAAGCCCTGATATGAGCCCGCTATTCGGCAATCAGAGCCAGCCGGTTGGCATCGGCCTCACCGGCACGTTCACCGACACATCGGCGACCATGAACGGCACTGCGCTGGTCGGCAAGAACAGCCAGATTTTTCGCGCGACGCTGCGCAAGCTGGCCGACTCCGAAAAGTAGAGAACGATCCCCGACATCGCAATGATGGCAGCTATTCCGCTGCCATCTCCACTGGCGCATTGCGCGGCAGGATGATCTGGATGCGCGTGCCCTGCCCCTGCTCCGAATGCAAATGAAGGCGACCGCCAAGCCGGCTGGTCACGATGCTGTAGACGATGTGCAACCCGAGCCCGGTGCCGCCCTGATCGCGCCGCGTGGTGAAGAACGGATCGAAAGCGCGGCGGCGCACATCCGGCGTCATGCCGATGCCGTTGTCCGAGAACAGGATCTCGACGTGATCGGCGCCGGATTCCTGCACCTTGATCTCGACAGCACCACCCGTTCCGTCGGGAAATGCATGCGCCACTGCATTCAGCAGCAGGTTTGTCAGCACCTGCCCGTAAGGACCGGGATAGCTGTTCATCGTCAGGTTCGGTTTGCAGTCGACCGAGAGCGTCAGCTTCTGCTTGCGCAGGCCCGGCTTCAAACTCATCACCACCTGCTCGGTGAGATCGGCGAGATCGAACACACGCTGGTCCGAATAGTTACGGTCCGCCGCCACCTGCTTGAATGACTGGATCAGCTCGGCCGCTCGATTGAGGTTGGCGACAAGCTGCGCCGCCGCATCGCGATTGGCATCGACGAATTCATTCAGCGACGAACGCCGCAGATCGCCGCGTGCCACTTCCTCGGCGAACCGGGCCACGCGCCGCTCCAGCGACGATGCCACCGTCAGGCCGATCCCGACGGGATTGTTGACCTCATGCGCCACGCCGGCAACGAGGCGTCCCAGTGCCGCCAGCTTCTCGGCCTCGATCAGCGAATTCTGCGTCTCGCGCAGATTACGCAGCGCGCCTTCCGCCGCGTCTCGCGCCTTGCGCATCTCATGTTCGCTGCGCTTGCGCTCGCCGATATCCAGCGCCACCGTGACGATGTTCTCGATCTCCCCGTCAGCACGCAACAGCGGCAGCTTGTTGACCAACCATTGCCGCATCACGCCCGACGCATCGCGATACTCCTCTTCGTAAAAGCCGAGGCCGCCTTTGGTGGCGAGCACGCGCTTGTCCGGGGAATCCGTCTTCGAAGCGCCGTAGCGCGTCATCAATTCGCCCGTCGTCTGACCGATCGCCTCACCGGGCTCGATGCCGAAGATTCCGGCCATATAGCGGTTCATCAGGACATAGCGCAGATCGGTGTCCTTGACATTGATCACCGCGGGCACCGTATCGATCACCTGCTGCAACAGGCGGCGCCCTTCGAGCACGGCGGCTTCGGCACGCTTCTGGTTGGTGATATCACGGACCGTGCCCTCATAGCGCACGACCACACCGTTCTCATCGCGCACCGCCATGGCGCTGTCCGACAGCCACAGGATCATCTGTTCGCGCTGATAGACCTGATATTCGAACTCGCGAACCATGCCATCGCGCTCCATGCGACGCTGATATTCGAGGCGGGCATTGGGATCGACATAGATATTCTTGGAGATATCGAGCGTCGCCAGGATCAGATCCTCCGGCGTATCGAACCCCATCATCCGCGCCAGCGCCGGATTGGCATTGAGCAGCGCGCCCGCAGGCGTCGTCACATAGATGCCGTCGATCGACCCCTCGAACAATTTACGATAGCTCTCCTCCGCGAGCCGCTGTTCAGCAAGCGCATGTACCGCGGCCTCACGCGCCGCATCGGCTTCCGCCAGCGTCTTGCGGAACACTTCTGCCGCACGCGCGATATCGCCGATCTCATTGTTCAGCGTGGTCGCGGGGATCGCTGTCTGCTGCCGTCCCCCGGCCAGCGCGTGAATGGAACGCGCGATGGCCTTCAGCGGACGGACGATGCGACGCACCACGAAGAGCGCCGCCATCAGCCCGATCAGAACACCGGCCGTGCCGAGCGTGATACTCTGCCAGCGCGCCTCGGTCAGCGTCCTGGCGAAATCAAGCGAGAGTTGACGCCCGCGGCGCATGCTCAGTTCGCGGAGCAAATCGGTGACGCGACCGATCTGCTGTCCCTCGGTGCCAAGCACCTCGCGGTCGAGATCAGCGATCTGCCGCTCGGTGGTGGACACGGCGATGATCGCGTCCGCATAGGCATCAGCGGCAAGGCGCAGTGCCGGCTGATTGATCTGCATGGCGCGCATGTCCCGCGCCGCCTGCTCCGCGCGCATGGAATCGCGCGCCAGCAGCGCGGCCGCAATCTCGTTCTGCGCCTGAAACATCCGCTTGGCATCCGCCAAGTTGGCGATGTCCGGCACGGCGTTCTCGAAATTCTGGCGCAGCCCCGGCAACGTGGCCAGCAATTCGCTGCGGCGCGCGATCAGAGCGGCGACGCGGGCAATGCCCTCCCGATAGGTCGTCAATCGCGCATCGACGCCGTCGATCAGATCCCGCTGCTCGGGCGCCAGTTCGATGCGGGTTTTCTTCAGGAGATCGCCGAGCGCTGCCGCCGCCTCGGATACCTTTTCCGGCTGCGCGTCGGGAGCGGTGACATAGTCGCGGGCGGCGAGCCGAAGGCCGTTCAGGCGGCGATCGATGTCCTCGGCGAGTTCGCCCACCGTCTGCAGCCGCTGCAGCTCGGCAAAGGTCGTGTCGATGTGCCGGACGGCCACCACATTGGCGATGCCCATCACCAGGATCACCGCCAATACACAGAGAAATCCGCTGAATGTAAGCTGACCGATCGAGAGCGAAGACGATCTGGCCTTTTCAAGGAATGCCGTGATGGCGGAAGGCATGATGCGGGACCGGTCTCCTGACCGAGCCAATATATCCCGACTTCCGCAACGGGGGAACGTGTCGGGCGGCTCGAATACATCGAACCGTCCGACATGGTTTCTATTGTGGCTTCCTCAGGGCATGATCACTTCGGCCGGATTGCATCCGCCGTGCCCTGGATGAACGCCTGGATCTTGGTGACGTCCGCTTCGGTCAGCTTGCCGGTAAAATCCGGCATGCCCTTGTCCTTGAACGGGCCGTTGAAGACCATGTCCTTCAGGTTGCCGATGGTTTCGGGTGCCGAATAGCCAAGGTTCGGCACATTGCCGCCCTTGTCCACGCCGGGCACACCATGACAGGCGGCACAGGCGCTGACATAGATCGCGGTGCCGTCCGGCACGTCCTTCGGATCGTATTTGACGCCCTTGAGCAGATTGCCGATCTGGTACTTCGTGAACGCCGGCAACGGTGCCTTGCCGCCAATGGCGAAGGTGTAGACCGTGCCCGGCCCTTCCCGGTCGGTTGCGCGCTGGGTGATGCCGAACACACCACCCCAGCCGACCGCGATGGAGACATACTGCTTGCCATCCACCTCATAGGTCGATGGCGCTGCCACTGCACCGGTGCCGACTGGCGTCTCCCACAGTTTCTCGCCTGTCTTGGCATTGTAGGCGACGAAGCGGCCATCGGCCGTACCCTGGAAGACGAGATTGCCCGCCGTTGTCAGCGTGCCGCCGTTCCACGGCGCCACATATTCGGCGCGCCAGGCCTCCTTCTGCTGCACCGGATCCCAGGCGATGAGGCGTCCGAATGGCAGGTTCTTCGGTGGCTCCGTGTTCAGCGTGAAACCGATATTCCATCCGGTCGCCGCGGCATATTTGAACGGCCCGGGTTCGTTCTGCGCAAACTTCTTCTCGCCGGTGAGATTGAGCGGCACGCCCTGCGCCGGCAGATAGACGAGGCCCGTCTGCGGATTGAACGACATCGGATGCCAGTTATGGGCACCGAAGGGGCCGGGAATGCTGTCGAACGATTTGTCCGGCGAGCGCGCTTCCGGCACTTCGATCGGACGTCCGTCAGCGCCGTAGCCGGTCGCCCAGTTCACATCGACAAAGTTCTTGGCTGAGATGAACTGGCCGTTGGTGCGATCGATGACGAAGAAGAATCCGTTCTTCGGCGCATGCAGCACCACCTTGCGCGGCTGACCGCCGATATTGATGTCGGCAAGGATCATCGGCTGGGTCGATGTGTAGTCCCAGTTATCGCCGGGTGTCTCCTGATAATGCCAGAGATACTTGCCGGTATCGGCATTCAGCGCGACGATCGAGCCGAGATAGAGATTGTCGCCGCCCGCCGGACTGCGGATATTCCGATTCCACGGCGAGCCGTTGCCGGTGCCGATATAGACCATGTTCAGATCGGGATCGAAGGTGATGCTGTCCCAGGCCGAGCCGCCGCCGCCATTGATCCAATATTTGCCTGCGGGATCCCACGTCTTCGCAGCGGCTGCCATCGACTCGTCCTCGAACGGCTTCGAGGGATCGCCGGGTACCGTGAACCAGCGCCATTTCTGATCGCCATTCTCTGCGTCATAGGCGGTGACATAGCCGCGGACGCCATATTCCGCGCCGCCATTGCCGATCACGACCTTGCCATTGAAGACGCGCGGTGCGCCCGTAATGGTGTAGGACATCTTTTGATCGATGACCGTGTCCTTCTCCCAGACCTTCTGCCCGGTCGCTGCATCGAGTGCGATCAGCCGGCCGTCATAGGCGCCAACGAACACCTTGCCCTTGTAGAGCGCAACGCCGCGGTTCACCACGTCGCAGCAGCCGCGATAGCCCTTCTCGCGATTGACCTGCGGATCAAACGTCCACAGGCGCTTGCCCGTGCGCGTATCGACAGCATGGACGACGCTCCAGGGCGCCGAGACATACATGATGCCGTCCACCACCAATGGCGTCGCCTCGACACCGCGGGTGGATTCGAGGCTGTAGGTCCACATCAGGCCGATGTCCTTGACGTTGGACGCATTGATCTGGTCGAGCTTGGAAAAGCGTGTCTCGGCGTAATCGAGACCATAGGTCGGCCAGTCCTTCGTCGTCGCCGCATTGGCCTTGATCGCTGCGCTATCGATGGCGCCCACGACCGACTTGATATGGTCGGGCGTCCCCTTGGTTTGCGCGAAGGCAGCGTTGCCGATCAATGCCACGCCGAATGCGAGGACCATTGATGCGCCGCGCCATCGGGCGGGCGGGCTATCCGAAAATCGCTTAGTTGAAATGAGCGTGTCGCTATCATTCGGACGCGAAGAAGCATCCCGGCGAGCAGGTTCTCTCATGCGTTTCACTCCCAATGGCCTCTCACGGGCCTGCGAAGATGTTACGCGCTATGCGTGCACCGTCAACCGATGAGAACGCATCTAATCTGCGCAATTGTAGTTTTGCAGCGCACCGTGGATGCTGCGCAGCATCACATCGCTTGCTCATGCTTTTGCCGCGTTTATGATCGTCAGCGACATCACAGAGATGCGTCCAGCATCCGATCACGAGAGGGAATGCCATGAATATCACTCAAGGCCTGCGCCGCGTGTTGGCGACCGATCCGGGCGTCATCGCCACCATCGATGGCAAACGCCGCCGCACATGGCGTGAGGTCGGTGACCGCGTCGCGCGACTTGCCGGCGGACTGCACAAGCTTGGCATCCAACCCAACGACCGCATCGCCGTGCTAATGCTCAATTCCGATCGATATTTCGAGCTCTATCTCGGCATAGCCTGGGCTGGCGCTGTGATCGTGCCGACCAATACGCGCTGGAGCCAGGCGGAGATTCTCGACTCCCTCCTCGACTGCCGTGCTTCGGCTGTCGTGGTTGACAGCGCCTTCGCGGCGATGGGGCTTGAGCTGGCACGGGATGCCAAGCTGACGCTGATCTATGCCGACGACGACACAGGTCCGGCAGAGGCGCGCCATTATGACAAGCTTATTGAGACCAGCACGCCGGCACCCGATGCGATGCGCGGGCGCGAAGAGCTCGCCGGCATTTTCTACACCGGCGGTACGACGGGACGTTCCAAGGGCGTGATGCTGAGCCATGGCAATATCATGAGCAATTCGCTGCATATGATGAGCGAAGGCCTGATCCCGGTTGGCTCGATCTATCTCAACGCGGCACCGATGTTTCACGTCGCCAATGGCGGCGCCATGTTCACCTCGCTCGCCAATGGCGGCACCAATGTGATCGTGCGCACTTTCAATCCCGAACTGGTGATGCAGGCCATCGCCGATGAAAAGGTCACGGCGACGCTGATCGTCCCGACCATGATCCAGATGCTGGTGGATCATCCGTCATTTGCGAATTACGACCTGTCATCCCTGAAACAGCTGATGTACGGCGCCTCCCCGATCAACGAGGCTCTGCTCAAGCGCGCGATGAAGGGCCTGCCCAACGCGGAATTTCACCAGCTTTACGGCATGACCGAACTTTCGCCGCTGGCGACGCATCTGCCATGGGAACAGCATTACAGCCCGGCCGCGGCATCGAAAAACCGCCTGCGCGCCTGCGGCCGCGCCGCAATCGGCTGTGAGGTTCGCATTGTCGATAACGACCACAAGCCCGTTCCGCATGGTACTGTCGGCGAAGTCGCCGTGCGCGGACAGAACGTGATGATGGGTTATTGGGAGCGGCCGGAAGAAACCTCCAAGGCCGTCATCGATGGCTGGATGCATACCGGCGACGGCGGCTACATGGACGAAGAAGGTTTTATCTATCTCGTCGACCGCATGAAGGACATGATCATTTCCGGCGGCGAGAACGTCTATTCCATCGAGGTCGAGAACACGATCACCCAGCATCCGGCCGTGGCGCAATGTGCCGTGATCGGCATTCCCGATCCGCATTGGGGCGAGACCGTGCATGCTTTCGTCATTCCGAAGCCGGATGCGCAGGTGAATGCGGCAGAGATCATCGCATTCTGTCGTGACCGGATTGCGGGCTACAAATGCCCGCGGACGGTCGATGTACGCAGCGAGCCGTTTCCGCTGTCTGGTGCCGGCAAGGTGCTGAAGCGCGAGCTGAGAAGGCCGTATTGGGAGAATGGCGTGCAGGCGAAGGCGGGATAAATTTTCGTCGTCATTGCGAGCGCAGCGAAGCAATCCAGAAGGCCACAGCAAAGACTGGATTGCTTCGTCGCTACGCTCCTCGCAATGACAGCGTGTTACGGCGCGCCCGTCAGTTCGAACAATTCGCCGTCATAGCCGGCTTCGATCGGAATGCGCAGCTGGCGCTTGTCGCCGTCGCGGACGACCACCGGCGTCACGGTCACGATCGTGCTGCCGCGCGCATCGTCCAGCGCGGAGGCGACACTCCCCTGCTTGCCGAGCTTGATGAGCGTGCGCGTGGTCGGAAACGGCAAGGTGAAACGGCCGGATTCACCGCCTTCGAGCGCCTCGCGCGGCGACAGCCAGATCGAGTCCGTGGATTCCTTGCCGTCATGCATGCCGACCTGTTCAGGCGGTGCTTCCGCCAGGAAGAACCAGGTGTCGAAGCGCTTCTTCATGCCTTCCGGCGTGATCCAGTGCGCATAGGGCACGAGCAGATCGACGGCTGCTTCAAGGTCGTTCTCCACGAGAATATCGGCGAACTTCACCTTGCCTTCGTTCAGTGCATCGCGATGCTGGTCTGCAATGGCACTCGCCTTCGTCGCCGCGATCAGATCCTTCGATCCACGCGGCCGCGCCAGCAGGATGCGGCTTTCCTCAAAGGTCTCGCGGATCGCGGCAATGCGGAACGCCAGCGCCTCGGCATCGAGATGATCGCCGCCATCATGCAACTCCGGCCGCTTGGCGATCTCATGATCTCCTGCATCGACGCTGCCGCCGGGAAACACCAGCGCGCCCGAGGCGAATTCGATCTGATAGTGCCGCACCATCATGAAGACATCGACGGCATCGCTCGCGCCCTTGCGGAGCAGCAGGATGGTCGAAGCTGGGCGGACGGCGCCGGGCTCATGCGGCATTGAGGTTCACTCCCTATCGGCATTCTGCGATGCCCGTTGTTTGTCTCGGAGCGTAGGATGGGTTGAGCGTCAGCGATACCCATCACCGCCGGGCGCATTTGGTGATGGGTATCGCTGCGCTCAACCCATCCTACGATTCATTTCAAATTCGCGCGCTTATCGTAGCGGGCGACGCGCGACAGCAGGTAATCCACCTCCGCCTTCGCCGGCGCCGACAGCACCGGGCCCGGCTTGCGCTGCGCGGCGGAAGCGATGATGCCTCGCTTCTGCAGCACGTATTTGCGTACGGACAGGCCGACACCCGGCTGCTGCTCGTAGCGCACCAGCGGCAGATGCGCGTCGAACAGGTCATGCGCCTTGTCGCGCTCGCCCTTCTTGGAGAGGTTCACCACGTCGATCAGCATTTCCGGGAAGGCGTAGCCAGTCATGGCGCCGTCGGCGCCACGCTCCATCTCGAAATCGAGGAAGGTGCCGCCATTGCCGGTGAGGATCGAGAGTTCGCGCAAGCTGCCATCTTTCTGGAAATTGCGCAGCGCAGTGATCTTCTCGAGGCCCGGCCAGTCCTCGTGCTTGAGCATCACGCAGGATTTTGAATCCATGACGATCTTGCGGATGACCGCATTCGTCATGACCACGTTCAGGGTCAGCGGATAGTCCTGCAACACCCACGGCACATCCTCGCCGATGGCTTCCGACGCCTGCTTGAAATAGGTGGTGATCTGATCGTCCGTGCGCAGATGCGGCGGCGGGGCGATCATCACAGCAGCAGCGCCGGCATCCATTGACTTCAACGCCAGCGAGCGCATCGACGCAAAGCCCGGCGCGGAGACGCCGACAATGATCTGCAGTTTGTCGCCGGCGCGCTTGATGAAGCGCGTCGCCACGCTTTCCGATTCCGCGCTTTCCAGCTTCGGCGCTTCGCCGAGAATGCCGAGCACGGTGACACCGTCGCAGCCGATCGAGGCATAGAAATCGATCAGGCTGTCGATGGATTTGTCGTCGATGCGGCCGTCATCGAAGAAAGGGGTCGGCGCGATGGCGAAGGTACCGGCAGCTTTGGACGTCAGTTTCATCATGGGCCTCTGAATGGGAATGCCGCACTCTAGCGTGAAACAAAGGCTTTGTCCGCCCCCTCGCCATCGTCAGAACCGTCGCGCGCCCTGCTTCGCCTCGTCGTCCGAGAAGAAGATTTCTGCCGCATGGCTGACGATGTCCTGCGCGTTCCAGGGCTTGTCCAGCGGCGGCTTCCAGCCTTCCATTTCCATCATCTTCATCTCGCGCACGCCGCGCGGGCCGGACACGCCGAGCACCTTGCCGGTCTGGTCACCGGAGAGATCGCTGACCATGTAGAGCACGGCCGGCGCGATTCCGTCGGCATCGAGGGCTGCGCCGGGATTTTCGATATAGCGCGGCAGATCGGCCGTCATGCGCGTCAACGCGCCCGGAGAGAGCGTCCAAATGCGGATGCCGTATTTGCGGCCCTCGATGGCCAGCACATTGGAAAAGCCCCAGATGCCGCCCTTCGCCGCGCCATAATTGCTCTGGCCGAAATTGCCGATCAGGCCGGAGGTCGACGAGGTGTTGACGATGACGCCGCCGCCATGATCGCGCATGAAGTTGAACACCGGCTTGGTGACGCAATAGGTGCCCTTGAGATGCACCTTGATGACCTTGTCCCAGGCTTCCTCGGTGGATTTGGCAAAACTCTGGTCGCGCAGAATGCCGGCATTGTTGACGAGGATATCGACCTTGCCGAACGCCTTGATGGCGTCGTCGAACACCGACTGGCCGCCGGCCATCGTCGCGATATCCGCGCCGTTGGCGATGGCCTTGCCGCCGGCCTTGGTAATCGCGTCGACCACCTGCTGCGCCATGGAGAGATCGGAGCCTGAGCCGTCGCGCGGGCCGCCAAGATCGTTGACGACGACCGACGCGCCTTCCCGCGCGAACAGTTTTGCGTAGGCTTCACCAAGACCGCCACCAGCGCCGGTGATAATCGCGACTTTGCCGTCGAGCAGACCCATAGCGATGCTCCCTGTGTTTGTCGTCGCGATTGATCCGCGATCGCTGCGTAACCTCTCCCCGCTTGCAGCAGGGTTATCGAGGATAGTGCTCGGCCTGCATGGTTCGAGACGCCCGCTTCGCGGGCTCCTCACCATGAGGGTCTTCTATAGCTTCCTACTCGCCCTCATCCTGAGGAGCGGCCGTCTGCGGCCGCGTCTCGAAGGATGGCCACAGTCCTCGTCCAAGCCACAAGAATCAGGCCAGCACCGTGCGTCCGCTCTTGATCACGGTGACGCCACGGTCCTTCACCTTGGCTTCGAAGCTGACGATGTTGCCGTCCTTCCACAGCTCCATGGTGACAGTCTCGCCCGGAAACACCGGCGATGAGAACCGCGCGCCATGCTGCTTGAACGCGCCCGGATCGTAATCGGCAAAAGTCTGCAGCACGCCGCGGCAGGTGATGCCATAGGTGCACATGCCGTGCAGGATCGGGCGCGGGAAGCCGGCCTTCTTCGCAAATTCGGGATCGCTGTGCAGCGGATTGCGGTCGCCACAGAGGCGATAGACCAGTGCCTGATCCGGGCGCGTGGTGATGTCGATGGTCTTGTCGGGCGCGCGACTCGGCACCTTGTGCGCTTCCGGCTGGCCTTCGGACGGACCGCCGAAGCCGCCATCGCCGCGGGCGAAGCGCGAGGCCACGAGGGTCGCGATCGCATCGCCGCTCTCATCGCGCAAGATGGTCTGGTGCAGGATGACGGCGCCCTTGTCCTTGCCCTTGTCGAACACGCCGAGCACCGTCGAGTCGGCCGTGATCTTCGCTTCAACCGGCATCGGCTTGTGGAAGGTGATATCGCGCTCGCCGTCGACGACCATCACGCGGTTCAGCTTCATGTCGCCGGGACCCGAGCCCCATGCTGCGACGGACGCGAAGGTCGGCACGACCTTCAGCGGGCGCGGCGTATAGGTGCCTTCATTGACGAAAGCGAGTTCGGTCTCGTTCATCGGATCGGCGCCCATGCCGATGCCGTAGGCGTAGAGCATGACTTCGCGGTCGGTCCAGGAATACTTCTGGCCGATATTCTTCATCGCCATCAGCTCTTCGTAGACGATAGGCATTGGTGTTTTCTCCCGGCTTCTTGTTGTGCTCAGTCCCCTCATGGTGAGGAGGCGCGTAGCGCCGTCTCGAACCATGAGGAGTGTTTTGCATGGCATCTCATCCTTCGAGACGCCGCTACGCGGCTCCTCAGGATGAGGGCCGGAGTTTTACGCCGGCGTGAAGAACGGCAGCGGTGCGCCGTCGGTTGGCTTCCACACCAGCTTGACCTTCTGGCCGATCTTCACCGTGGCCGGATCGCAGTCCACGATGTTGGTCTGCATCGACGGTCCCTCTTTCAGCGTCACATAGGCGATGACGTAAGGGCCGGTCGCCGACTTGCGCATGTGGCTGTAGGTGTAGATCTCGCCCTCGCCCGATGCCTCTTCCCATTCGGTCTTGTCGGAGAAGCAGAACGGGCAGATCGAACGCGGGAAGAAATGCGCGTCGCCGCAGGTGGTGCAGCGCTTGATCAGGAACTTGCCGTCCTTGGCCGCATCCCAGAATGGCTGCGTTTCCGGATTGCCCTGCGGGGTCGGATACTTCTTGGCTTCGGTCGTCATCACACGCGCTCCAGAATGGCGGTCGAGGCAGCATGGCGCACGCCGAGCAGGCCGCCGGTGCCGTGAGCAATCGCGAGGTCGCAATTCGGGACCTGCAGTTTCGGATGGGCTTCGCCGCGCAGCTGGCGCACGGCTTCCAGGATCTTGGTCATGCCGCCGCGATTGATCGGATGGTTGCTGCAGAGACCGCCGCCATCGGTGTTGAACGGCAGCTTGCCGACGCCCGAGATCAGGTTGCCGTCGGACACGAACTTGCCGCCCTCGCCCTTCTTGCAGAAGCCGAGGTCCTCGAGCTGCATCAGGACCGTGATGGTGAAGCTGTCATAGATCGACGCATATTTCATGTCCTGCGGCGTCACGCCCGCTTCCTCGAAAGCGCGCGGACCGGACCACACGCCGGCCGAATAAGTGAGGTCGAGATCCTTGCCGCCGCGCGGGCCCTTCATGGCTTCGCCGTGGCCGATCAGGCGCACCAGCGGCTTCTTCAGGCTCTTGGCGATTTCCTCGGTGGTGACGATGAGCGCGCCACCGCCGTCGGTGACGACGCAGCAATCCATGCGGCGCAGCGGGTCCGAGATCATCGGCGAGTTCAGCACATCCTCGACAGTGACGACATCCTTCAGCATCGCATGCGGATTGTATTGCGCGTGATGCGAAGCCGCGACCTTGATCCAGGCGAGCTGTTCGGAGGTGGTGCCGTAATCGTGCATGTGGCGCATCGCGGCCATGCCATAGGCATTGTGCGTGGTCGCACCGAAGGCGGTTTCGAAATCGGCTTCGGCGCCCTGCGCGCGCGGCGCTGCCGGCATCGTGCGCGGCTTGCCGGCGAGTGTGATCAGCGCCACCGAGCACTTGCCGAGCGCGATCGCCTGCGCGGCATGGCCGAGCGCGATGATGTAGGAGCAGCCGCCGGTTTCGGTGGAATCCACATGGCGCGGCTTGAGGCCGAGATAGTCGGTCATCGGCCACAGACCGCCATTGGCATCGCCGGCGATGAAGAGGCCGTCGACGTCCTTGTGCGTCAGGCCTGCGTCCTCAAGCGCACCCTTGGCGACTTCGGCATGCAGCTGCCAGAGAGATTTATCCGGCGCATGCCGCGTCGGATGCTCATAGATGCCCGCGATATAGGCCTTGCCCTTGATACTCAATCGTCTCTCCGCTTGGTGTTTCGTCCCAGTTCAGTTTTTTCTGCCGGTTCAAAACAGGCTTGGCAAGCGACAACATTTCACGCTGCGGATGTGAATTTCACAATGCGGAATGGACGTAAAAGTGTCGCGCAGCTTTTTGCTTGCAGGGAAGCAGTTTGCCAATCTGGTCGGCGAGCCCTCACAAAAGCGGAGAGCAGGATTTCCGGAATTGGTGGGCTCAGATCGGAGGATCGTAGGGCGGATGAGCGACAGCGTAATCCGCCGCGGTCTTCGCCACACGAACTCGGCCGGCGGATTACGCCTTCGGCTTATCCGCCCTACGGACGAGTGTTTGTATTCTCGCGGCGCCGAAGCGTCCGAGGTGTGAGCAGTTCTCCC
>WPCJ01320559.1_pt1 | contig 49640 bp, 55 predicted proteins | sample 5399831 | NCBI WGS metagenome assembly WPCJ01 (sample SAMN12869470, study PRJNA574797) | sludge metagenome | isolation source: wastewater treatment of pH10 | place: China:Beijing | collected 2019-05-20
GGATGATATTATGGTTCTGAGAGCTTACAAAAAGTTACTGGCTCAAATTTTAGTTTCCGCGTTAATGGTTATTGGTTCTGATGTCCGTATAAGAAGCTTATTTGGTGTTTTTGGAATCTATGAGATCAATTATTATGTAAGTGTCGCATTCAGTCTACTCACATTTATTATTTTGATTAATGCTTTTAATCTGATTGACGGGATTGACGGACTTGCAGGAAGTTATACCATTATAACAAGTGCTTTGTTTGGTGTAAGCTTTTTCAGATTGGGAAGTCATAATGATCCGCTGGTCATTCTTTGTGGTATTTTAATAGCGGCATCTTTAGGATTTTTATTCTATAATTTGTCAAATAAAAGAAGTACCAAAATTTTTATGGGTGACACGGGGTCTATGATTTTGGGATTCTTATTGTCATTTACCGGTATTTCCTTCATAGAGATTTTTATTGCAAAGAGAGATGAGGTTTTCTATCACTTGCAATCTGCTCCTGTTATTGCAGTTGCAATTCTGATCTTACCGATCATCGATACACTTACTGTGATTATTACAAGAATCTATCATAAAAAATCGGTGTTATCTCCGGACAAGAATCACATTCACCATAAGTTATTAAACCTGGGATTAACCCATAGGAGATCAACGGTTTATATAATAAGCTATTATTTGTTAATCATTATTGTCGCTTATTTTTTCAGACATCTGAATGTTAACTGGCTATTGGTGTTGATTATGGCACTTGGGTTTTTAGGAGCATATCTTCCGATATTTTTATTACGATTCAAAAAAGATTAAAATTGTTATACTTTTGTAAAAAACTATTGATGATAAAACGTTATTTATTTAATATATTTTTATTACTAACCTTAGTCGGGATCAGCACTTCCTGTATTTCCAAGAAGGATATTCGGTACTTGCAGCCTAGCGAGAGCCTTACAATTAATGAAGAAGGTTTGGTTCCTTATAATGTTCCGGAATACAGAGTGACTAAAGGTGATATCTTGAGCCTTAATGTGGTGACAACACCAAAAGGAGATGCGGCGCAATTCTATTCATCTCTTAATGCTTCCAATGGAGCTAGTGGGAGTCAGCAAATCACAGGAGGCTCTAATGCACAGTCTGGTGGAAATGGTAGCGGTTCCGGCGGCAATGCTACATTTTATTTCAATGGATTGAAGGTTGATTCCAATGGTGACGTTAATATTTTTGGGATCGGATATATCAAAGCAGAAGGCAGAACATTGGAAGATATGACCAAAGAACTACAAGAAAAGGTCAACGAGAATTTTTTGCAAGGGAAATCCGAAGTCAGACTGAATCTTGACGGCATCCGCTATTACATTCTGGGTGATATGGAAACCGTAGGAATAACGGGAGAAAAAACCGCTTATGTTACCCAACTTAATATAATGCAGGCTCTGGCAATGAATGGTGGTCTTAACAGAACGGTTGACCGTAAAAATATTATGATCCACAGAAAGTATCCGGAAGGCATAAAAACGGCAAGATTGGATCTGACAAGGGAAGATGCGATGAACTCTCCATATTACTGGCTTCAGAATGGTGATATAATTTATCTTAACACGAATGGTAAGAGTATCAATGGTTTTGGAAAAGAACCGCTTCAAACTCTGACAACGGGCGTCTCATTGATTACAACAGTAATGTCTATTTACTTAATTATTACCAGATTATAATGATTCCTGATAAAAGCGGAAATAATACACAAGGTTCAGCGCAGGCAGCTGAGAAAATGGGTTCTTTCAATTTGTTTGACCCTGCTCATTTTGTGCAGAGAGTTATTCGTAATTGGTATTGGTTTGTAATCCTGGGATTCATAGGTTACTGTATTTCTTATGTTTATAGTAAGTATTATGCACAAAGGATCTATTCTTCCAGTTTGTCATTAAGTATTTCGAGTAATACAGCAAGTTACTTTACACCCAATCAGTCTATTAATTTTATCTGGGGGCAGGGTGGTAACCAGGATGGGGTTTATCTTAAGAAGATATTATTATCAAGAAGCCACAATGAGTTTCTGGTAAAAAAACTAAATCTGATTACCAATTACACAACAAAAGGACTAATAAAAACAACTTATCTTGATCAGGAAGATAGCCCGGTTTTTTTGGAAATTGATAAGTCTCATTTACAGCAGGTTAATTATCCGATAAGTATTATTCCTAAAGGCAAAAATCAATACGAAATTATTTTACCCGAAGAGGGGCAATCCAGAAATCTTTATAACTATAATACGGAAAGTGTTGAGTCTGTATCTTCTTATGCCAGACCGAAAAACAGGATTTTGAATCTGAATGAATGGTATGAATCACCCAACCTCAAATTCAAGTTGATCTCAAATCCAAATCCGAGCAATTTGGGTCTTGATAATATCATTGTAACGCTTGTTCCTGTAAATCAGGCTGTAAATAGCATAATAGGAAGCTTGTATGTAGATTTCGACAAAGAACTGTCTTCTATCATGATTATTACAAAGACTGGTTATAACCTGAATAACACGGTTAGCTTCCTTAATAATTCTGTACAGGAACTGATAAAGAAAAGATTGTTAGATCAGAATATGGTAGATAAAAATACCGTAGAATATCTTAATGAAAATCTTTCTTTGATTAGAAAAAAACTGGATTCCAGTGGGGCAGTACTGAATAATCTCAAGATCAACAATCGTCTTTTCGATATGGAGAATATCGACTCCAAAACACTTGGCAAATTGACTGATCTTGAAACTCAAAAAGCAGAATTGCTTACTAAAATCAACTCTCTTAATGATATAAGGAATTCTGTCGGTACAAATAGTATAGAAAAAATTATAAGCCTGAATGTTGCAGGCATAGAAGACGGAAGTTTCACGGCATCAGTTTCGGAGCTCAAGCAGCTCTATGCAAAGCGCAGAGAAATGGCGCAGATTTATACTCCCAATTCTGAGCCGATGCGGGAGATCAACAGATTGATTAATGAAGCAAAATATACATCGCAAGATGGTTTGAGAAAGTACTTCCAGGGTTACAATAATAAGCTTTCAGATCTGGATGCACAGATTGGGAAGATTGATAAAGAATTGGTGACGCTTCCCGAGAAACAAAGGATTTTTCTTGATGCACAAAGAGGTTATAACATTATTGAAAATACTTATAACACCCTACTTACGGAACAGGCAAAATCCCAGATGCGTGTAGCTACAAACCAAAGTAATTTGAATATTATTGACAACGCAAAAAATCTTGGACAAGGGCCGATTGCTCCTGATGTCAATGCAACGCAAATGCAGATTATGGGTGGATTATTGCTCATTCCTCTTGTGTTCTTACTGATAGGAGAATTACTTGATAATAAGATCAGAAATCTTAAAGAACTGCTTACTGCAACTAAAATTCCATTATTAGGAGTAATTGGTCACAACAGCTATGATAATAACTTAACAGTTTTGGAAGAGCCAAAGTCATCAATATCAGAGGCGTTCCGGGCTGTAAGAGCCAATCTCCGCTTTTTGTTTGATGAAGAACAAAAAAGTAAGGTGATTCTGGTAACATCTTCCATTAGTGGAGAAGGGAAAACCTATGTTTCAATTAATATTGCTTCGGTTCTGGGACTTAGTGGAAAAAAATCTGTCTTATTGGGAATGGATCTCAGGAAGCCTAAAATTTTTGGAGATTTCAAAATTAATAACAAAAATGGGATTTCCAATTACCTTACGGGACAAGCAGAACTGGAAGAAATCATTAACCATACAAGTATTCCCGGTTTAGATGTTATCACTTCCGGACCAATACCGCCCAATCCTTCGGAGTTATTGATGAGCGATAATAATATGAAATTTATAGAAAGATTAAAAGAAATCTATGAATACGTAATTATAGATTCTCCTCCAGTAGGTTTGGTCGCAGACTCATTTGAATTGATCAAAAAAGCTGATACTACAATATATGTTGTTCGTCATGAATACACGGAAAAGCATATGTTGAGAATGATCACTGAGAAATATTTTAACAAAGAAGTTTCTAACCTGGGATTAGTTTATAATGATTTTGTCGTTAAGCAAGGTTACGGCTATGGCTACGGTTATGGTTACGGCTACGGTTATGGTTACGGCTATGGTTATGGTTATTTTGATGAAGACAAAAATTATAAAGAACCAACAATAATTAAAATAAGGAACAAGCTGAAAATGTTTTTTAATAAAAAATAGAAGCCTTTCTCAAGGCTTTTATTTTTTTATAGACTATTTTGCCAATAAGTTCGTTTTTATAACAATAAATTATATTTTTTTGTTTTTATTTAACTAAACTTTAAGAAGTTCCCTAATCTAAAAATGTTTTATATTTGCACCAAATTTTTGAATAATACACGTTTCATCGTATTGAAAATGAAGAAAGAGTTAACTTATACCTTTATCGTATTTTTTTGTTTTTTGAGTTTTGTAAAAGCTCAGAGACATGAGATAGGAGTACAGTTAGGTATGAGTAACCTTGTTGGAGATATTGGTAGAACCAATTATATTTTGCAAAAACCTATTGGGAATGTTTCTGATTATGGATTGCCTTTTTATGGAGGTGTGATGTATCGGATGAATTTTAATCCATATCAAACGGTAAGACTTAATGTAGGGTTTAACAATATTCAGTTTGACGATAGATATGCAAACGAGAATTACCGAAGAATGAGAAAATTGTGGGGAACTAATTCTGTACTGTCCGCAGACCTGCTTTTCGAATACAATTTCTTACCGGTGAATGAAGAGCAGGTGAGTATGATTAGCCCCTATATATTTGTCGGAGTTTCTGGCTTATATATGAACTCTGTAAAGGCAGAACTTACAATCTCATCCCTTAACAATGTTCAGGCAAAATATATTCAGGATAAAACTTTTACAATGGGTTTGCCTTTTGGGGTAGGGCTTAAGTACAAGTTCAATTATAACTGGGCATTATCTGGCGAATTCACCTTCCGGCCGACTTTCTCGGATCAAGTGGATTATAGCGAATTAAAGGAAAGTGATGTTAAGGTTGTAAAAACAGTTTATGGGCAAGACATGACCAATACGATTGTTCAGGGATTTCTGCAGCAAAGGAATATCGGCAATCCGAATTCGAAAGATTGGATTAATTCTGCTTCAATTATTTTGTCTTATTCTTTTGGAAGACCACCTTGTTATTGCAAATAATGATTATGCAGGATTTAAAAAAGCTTATTAATAAAGATAAATTACCCAAACATGTTGCCGTCATCATGGACGGAAACGGCAGGTGGGCAAAATCCAGAGGTGAAGAAAGAACCTTTGGACACAAGAATGCTATCACTGCTGTTCGTAATGTTATTAATGCTTGTAACGAGATCCACATCCCTTATCTTACACTTTACACTTTTTCATCAGAAAACTGGAATCGTCCAAAAGAAGAGGTTGATACGCTAATGAATCTTTTATCCGAAACATTATTGTTAGAGGCAGAAGAGATTTTTACAAAGGGATTAAGAATGCATGTCGTTGGAGATATTACACAACTTCCGGAATTAGTTAGAGATCAATTACTCAATGTTATTGAACTTACTAAGAATAATGACAGAGGAAACCTAATCCTTGCACTGAACTATGGCTCGCAGAAAGAAATTCTGAAGGCGATCAAAGAAATCAGTCAGGATGTGAAAGATGGTAAAATAGATGTTGATGATATCGATGAAAAATTATTCGAAGATCATCTTTACACGAAGAATTTCCCACCGGTTGATCTGATGATAAGAACAAGCGGGGAAGTGAGAATAAGTAATTTTTTGCTTTGGCAAATTGCTTATGCGGAACTTCAGTTTCTGGATGTGCTTTGGCCGGACTTTACGAAGGATACGTTTTTCCAATGCATCATAGATTATCAAAATAAGGAGAGAAGATACGGAATGACAAGCGAGCAGCTTTCATAAAAAATATATAGAAAAGAGAACAACTTCAATAAGAATGAAATTAAGATTTATACCCATTATTTTGTTAACAGCTTCAGTGTATTTTCACGCTCAGGTTGTTCCACAGGGTAACAATGCAGAAAACACGGAACTTGTAGGAAACCAAAACCAAGAGTATGTTCTGAAAGATATCGTTGTTGACGGAGTCAAAAGATACACCCCAGCTCAGATTTTGCGTTTCACTGGTCTTGTGAAAGGAGAGAAGTTAGAAATACCAGGGCAAAGAGTCAGCTCAGCTGTCAAAAAGCTTTGGGAAACACAATCATTTTCGAAAGTAGAGGTCTATGTACAAGATGTCGAAGGCCAAAATGTGATCTTACAATTCCAGCTACAGGATCTTAAAGAACTTGGAGAAATCAAATTTACTGGTAAAGGAATTGGTAAATCCAAAAACGAAAAACTGATCAAGGATAATAATCTGAAACCGGGAACTAAAATTAATAACAACTTAGTTTCCAGCTTACAGAACAAAATTCCTCAGGAATATATTGCAAAAGGCTTTGCTGATGCCAAGATCAATATCCAGGAAAAAGCTAATGCAGGAGATCCTAATTTGGTGGACTGGACAATTGAAGTGGCTAAAGGTAAAAAAGTTAAAATCAATAAAATTACTTTTGATGGTAATACAGAAGTTTCTGACAGAAAACTAAGAAAAAAAGGATTCAAAAATACTAAGCAGAAAAGATTTTTGCTAGGGATTTTGAAGCCGTCAAAATTTGTTCAGGACAAGTATGACGAGGACAAAAGAAACTTGATAAGTTATTATAACTCATTAGGTTTCCGAGATGCAGTAATTGTTTCAGATTCTGTGACCAGAAATGAAAAAGGTTATAATATCAATGTAAAACTTAACGAAGGTAAAAAGTACTATATCGGTGATATCAACTTCGTAGGAAATACGACTTTCACAACTGAGTTCTTACAGAAAATTTTAGGATATAAGACAGGCGATATTTACGATGCTGTTGGATTCAACAAAAAAGTTGGAGAAGATGGAGGTAAAGAAGATGATTCTGACCTTAAATCTGTTTACATGAACAATGGTTTCCTGTTCTCGAATGTAACTCCAATTGAAAAATCGATTAAAGGTGATTCTATTAATTTGGAAATCAGGATTAATGAAGGCGAAAAAGCAACCTGGAACCGCGTAACTTGGTCTGGAAATACAACAACCCATGACCACGTTATTCTTAGAGCGCTTAGAACAAAACCGGGAACTTTATTTGCAAAATCAGATATCAAAAGAACATACTTCGAATTAGCCGGGATGCAGTTTTTTGATCCTCAGCAAATTGGAACTGATGTGAAACCAAATCCACAGGATAATACGGTGAATATGCACTGGACATTGGTTGAGAAAGGTTCTTCTCAGGTTCAGTTACAAGCGGGTTACGGTGGGGGATCTTTCATTGGAACACTGGGTTTAACCTTTAATAACTTCTCTTTGAGGAATTTCCTGAAGTTCAAGGATTTCAAACCTGTTCCGCAAGGTGACGGACAAACATTATCACTTCAGGCACAAGCAGGACAATATTTTACCAATTATGGAGTTTCTTTTACAGAACCTTGGTTGTTTGGAACAAGACCTACAGCTTTGAGTGTTGGATTAAATTATTCCAGAGTTAATTATTCTTACTCCACAGGAGATCAAACGATGAATATTTTCTCGGCAACGGCAGGTTTGACAAGGCTATTGAAGTGGCCGGATGATTATTTCTCGCTTTATACCGGGGTACAGTTTCAGAGTTATAATTTCAGTAATTATCCTTTCTATTTTGGAGATGCGCTGGAATATAACGGAAGTACAAAATCATTCAGTTTCAATATTGGTTTAAGTAGAAACTCAGCTGGTTTGGATCCTGTGTTCCCAACATATGGTTCTAACATAGAAGCCTCGTTGAAGTTTACACCGCCTTATTCCTGGTTTAGTAACAAAGACTACTCAACAATGAGTACTTTGGACAAATATAAGTGGATGGAATTCTATAAAGTGAAACTAAAAGCTGATTTCTATAATGAAGTGATCGGGAAATTGGTTCTTAGAACAACAGGAGAAATGGGATTCCTGAATGGCTATAGTAAAGAACTGGGACCACCACCATTTGAAAGATATTATGTAGGAGGAGTTGGTTTGTTCAATGGTAGATTTGATGGTAGAGAATTAGTTCCTTTGAGAGGTTATGAAAATGCTTCATCTACAGGATTCAGCTCTTCATCTCCTTATGATATTACACCTTATGGTGGAGCAACAATCTATAACAGGTTCGCTGCGGAATTGAGATATCCTATTTCTATGAATCAGACAGCAAAGATTTTTGCTTTGACATTTGTAGAAGCGGGGAATGCCTGGAACAGCTTTGGAACTTATAATCCGTTCAGATTAAAAAGATCTGCAGGAATCGGTATCAGAGTTTCAATGTCAGCATTTGGTTTGATTGGATTTGACTTCGCATATGGATTTGATAAAACTCTGGGAGGTTCAGAACCATCAGGATGGCAGACACACTTCTTGATGAATCAACCATTATAAAATAAAATATTATTTTTATAGGATGAAAAAAATAGCATTAATTGTAACAATTCTTTTTACTGCAACACAAATCTATGCGCAGAAGATCGGAGTAGTAGATACGAATTATATATTGAGCAAATTACCTCAGTACAAAGAAGCCGAAAATAGGCTTAATACTCAGATTTCTCAATGGCAATCGGACTTACAGAGATTACAGACAGAGTATGAAAGAAAAAAAGAAGCTTTTGAAAATGAAAAGGTTCTTTTGGTTGGAGAACAATTGAAATTGAGAGAAAAAGAAATTGTCGATATGGAAGCCAGTATCCGTAATACAATTGGTGCAAGATTTGGTTCAAACGGAGAAGTTAACCAGCTTCGTTCCAATCTTACAAAACCATATCAGGATCAGATTTGGAATGCTATTAAAACGGTATCTACAAAAAATAATTTGGGCATAGTTTTGGATAAAACAACCAACAATGTTTTGTTCTTAGACAAAAAATATGATTATACCGATGCAGTGCTCAGTCTATTAGTTAAAAATCTGCCAAAAGCTGATGAGACGAAAAATAACGCGTTGCCAGGGGGAAATAATAAGGGACAAAACGGAAGAACTCCGAAAGGAAAAATAAATAGTTTACAAAGGAAAGCGTCATCAAATGAGGCTACTGAACTGAAAGCTAGTGAAAATTAATTTAAATATATAAACATAACTTTTTAAAATGAACAAATTAAATGTATTATTAGTAGCTGTTGTAATGGTTTTTGCTACAGGATTTGCAAACGCACAGAAGATTGCTTCTGTTGATGTGAATTCAATTTTTACATCAATGCCGGAAATGAAAGCGTTGGATCAGCAATTACAAAACTTGCAGACAGCAAAACAAGGTGAGTTGGAAAAGCAAGGAAAATCTTTACAGGATTTAATGAAAAAATATCAGGACGAAGCGCCTAAGCAAACTCAGGCTATCAACGAGCAAAGAAGTCAGGAAGTTCAAAAGCTTCAGGACAATCTTCAGCAGATGTATGCTGCTGCTCAAAAAGATATCGCTGATAAAAGAGATGCAGGATTAGCTCCGATTGAGAAAAAAATCAACGATGCTATTACTAAAGTTTCTAAAGCTGCCGGATATGAGTTTGTATTTGACGCTTCCAGCCCGGCTTTAGTGTATAAAGCAGGAACCGATGCTACACCAGCTGTTAAAAAAGAATTAGGTCTTTAATAGATTACTATACCATTAAAACCGCTCTTTTTCGGAGCGGTTTTTTTATTTTTGTATTATGGAAAAAGAATTTTCATCTACAGTAAAAATCCGTTTTGCAGATTGCGATCCGATCGGCCATCTTAACAATGTCAAATATCTGGAATATATGCTGAACGCCAGAGAAGATCATGTTGAACAGAATTATGGATTCACTTACGAACAATATACCCGAGAGACCGGTTGTACATGGGTTACCGTTCAGAACGAGATTGCTTATCTCAAGGAAGTAAGGTATAATTCTACGGTTGAAATTACAAGTAAAACCATATATGTGGATGATCTGACAGCAATTGTGGAGTTATTAATGAAAGATGAGAACGGGATCGTTCATGCCGTTTTTTGGCTGACGGTTATTTATTTCAATATGAAAACCAGAAGAGCAGAGAAAATGCCGGAAGCAACATTGCAAAAGTTTGCTCATTTTCTGGTCGAGATAGACCATAAAACATTTAAGGAACGTGTGAACTATTTAAGAATCCAGAATAAAACAAAATAATATGAAAAGAATACTTGTTATTGGAGGTAACGGTCAATTAGGACATTGTCTGCAAAAGTTAGCGCCAAAATACCATGATCAATATGACTTTAACTTTACAGGGTCATCAGTTCTGGATATTACAAATTACGAGCAGGTAGATACAGTTTTTGCAGAATATCAGCCTGATTTTGTAATTAATGCATCAGCTTACACGGCTGTGGATCTGGCGGAAAAAGAAGTTGAAAATGCTTTTGCTGTCAATGCAGATGGTGTCGGAAATCTGGCTCAGGTTTGTAAAGATAACAATGCAATCTTAATTCACGTTTCTACAGATTATGTTTTTGACGGGGAAACTAATCTTAGCTATTCTGAAGACGATTTTACCAATCCGATTGGCGTTTATGGCGCTTCCAAAAGAAAAGGTGAAGAATTGGCTTTGGAAAATAATCCGGAGACTGTGATTCTGAGAACATCATGGTTATATTCTGAGTTCAACAAGAACTTTGTAAAAACAATGCTTCATTTATTTGAAATTAAAGATGAACTGGGAATCGTAGGTGATCAGTTTGGACAGCCAACCAATGCAAATGATCTTGCGGAAGCGATTATGGAAATCATCGATTCTGAGAAAAAGACTTTCGGAATCTATCATTTTTCCAATTATCCGGAAACCACATGGTTTGATTTTGCCAGTAAAATAAAAGAATTTTCAGATTCTCACGTTCAATTAAAAGCAATCACGACAGAAGAATTCCCGACGCCGGCAAAACGTCCGAAAAGAAGCACAATGTCATTGGATAAGATTGAAAACGATTATCATATCGAACCAAAACATTGGGAAAACAGTCTTCGCGACTGCATCGAAATATTAAAATTAACGAATGCGTAAATTACTATTTTTAATTGGTGTTTTTTGTTGTCAGTTGTTTTATCTTCAGATGGTTACATTGAATAAGGTTGAGAAAACAAGCGATAACAAAGACAAGTTTTTTTACAGAATATCAGAACCATCGAAATCCGAATTTCTGGGCGAAATTCTTGTGAATGGATTTTCAAATGATGACGTCACAGTGTTTGGAGAGGTATATAAAAAAGCAAAGCAAATCGGAGCCAATTCATTTTCATTAAAACCTATTGAAAATGTGGACGGAACATTCAAGAACTTTAATCCGACTTATTATATTCTGAATCTTTTTTACACGCCTGCTGATTATATTACTGATGAGCAAAATGTCGTTTATTTGGTTTCGTCATCGGACAAAAATCAGAAAATCAATATTAATAACAAGACGATTGAGGTAAAACCAAGAAGTTTCCTAAGATTGGATTTGATCAATAATGAAGTTTTGACAGTTTCTACAAGAAAATTATTAGGTTCAGCGGTAAAATTGTCAGGAAAACAAGATCAGCCGTCTTTGTACTTTTCTTTGACCGATTTCAAAATTCGTAGTAACGACAGTATCTATGGAGGAATCAACTTAAAATCAGGCGACATCACAGGATTGGAGAAGTCGTTTGGTATGTTTTTGACTACAATATATTCTGAACAGAAAAAGGACTAATGTTAATAAGTTATAATAATAGTATGACTTATTTTCAGAATAAAATTGATTAACTTTATACAAGAAGATTTAAGAACCCGGCTAATTGTAATTGATTTACAGACCTCACTTGGATAGAATCTAACTGAGCGGAGCTAAATCTCAAATCTAAATCACACATATTGGAAGAATTTTTTGAAAACGAACTTGCAAAAAAGTTCGAAGAAATGATAGAGAATAATGAGGAATTGTACTTCGATACAGAAGAATATGTAGATATCATTATTTATTATCTGGAATTAGGAGATTACAGTTATGCAGAACTTGCCGTAAATCATGCATTGAAAATTCATCCTAATTCTTTGGAAATCAAAACCAAACAGCTTGAAGTTTTTTTGGAACTGGAGCGTTATGGTAAAGCTAAAGAACTGATTGACGAATTGCATCAATCATCTTTGGAGGACACAGACTTTTTAGTTTGTTGCGCTAAATATTATTCTAATCTCGGAAACCCTAAAAAATCCATAGAATATTGTCTGAAAGCCTTGAAGCTGGAAGAAGAAGAAAATTTTCTTCACAATTTCATTGCGGATGAGTACGTCAATCTCGACGACCCTTTCAATGCGCTGAAACATTATACGGCAGCTTTGGAACATGATCCTTATGACGATTATTCTTTGGAGAATGTAATGATTTGTTACAGTAAGCTGAATCGTCCCCAGGAAGCATTAGATTTCCTTAATCAATATCTCGACAGGTTCCCGTTTTCAGAAACAGCCTGGTACGAGTACGGACAGTTCTTCTTCAACAAGAAAAATTATGAAGAAGCCATCAAAGGTTTCGATTATCTTTTAGCGATCAATTCGGGTGCAGTAGGCGTGTATGCAAACAAAGCGTCCTGTTATGAAGCCATGAGCGATTGGGACAAAGCAATTTCGGTTTACGACGAGATGCTGGAGCTGGAATATACCAAAGCGTTCACCTTTTATAAAATTGGTCTGTGCTACAAAGAAGCAGGTAAATTGGTTCCTGCACTCACATCATTCCAAAAATCATTAAGAGAAGATCCTCAGTTTTATCTGGCAATGATGGAACAGTCCCAGATCTATGAAGAGATGGGAAATACAAAAGAAGCACTTTACTTTGCACATGAAGCGGCAACACTTAACGAAGGTAATCTGGAATACCAGAAACGCCTGGCCTTTCTCTATATAACCTGTGGAGAATATGAGGAAAGCTTAAGTTGCCTGAAAAAGCTGATAGAAGCGGAACCAAGCAGATTCTACAATTGGTATGCTTATTCGGAAGTCCTGATGTTGATTGGCGAGTATGAAGAAGCTATTACGGTTTTGGAAAAAGCTTTACAAACTCACCAGCGTGCCGAGCTGTATTACGAGCTTAGCAACTGTTATTTCAATCTGAAGAACGATTCCGAAGGCATTCAGAAGCTGGAGAAAGCCTTGCAACTGGATCCATCATTAAGCAAAGATATGCAGCAGAAGTATCCGTTCATCAAAGAACAGGTCAAGAAAATAAAGACCAAGAAAAAATAAAAAAGCTCAGAGTAATCTGAGCTTTTTCTATTTATTGAAAATAATTTTCTGGATAATCGGGTCGAGGTTGGTTGGTAAATCAGCATCTTTAACCTGATATTGATTGACATTCATTTCCTTTAACCAGTTTTCCCAATACATTTTTATGACATCACTTTCAAAAGGGTTTCCTTTTTCAGGATTGATTCCAAGAACTACAATTTCTAGATTATCGAGATTGTCATTAGCTTTTATAAATCCTAAACCTTTGTCATTGATTTTAGTTTTGAAATCGGAAGTGTTTAGTTTTAATGATTTTACTAATTCCGGTGTGAGATAAGAAGTCTTTCCATTTTCTGTGAATTTAGAATCTTTATGAAACATATAACCGTCCGTTAAAATGAACAGAATGTTTCTGTGTTTATCTTTGATACAATAGTCATTGACCTTATTTTTGAAAAATCCCCAAATGTCCGAACCGACATATTGTTTGTCATCAATAGCCGATTGGTAGATTTTTTCCGGAAGCGATGAATATTTTTCATCAACCAATTTGATATTTTCCTTAGAAGTATTTTTATCGAACGAAACTTTCAGCTGTTTCGCAAAATCATTGATTTTGAAATCTGATGGCTCAGGATTGAAGAAAATCTGCATCTGGTCATTCAGCTGCATCACTTTTTTGCCTTTGATATGATTTATAAATCCTGTTTTTATCGCTTTGATATATTCCAAATCTCTTTGATAATATTGCATTGAAGGATTGGGATATTTTTCCGGGTCAATCCTGTCGGAAAGATCGATGAGAATGCTGATGTTCAGATTTTTGCTGTTAGAAATAGAGTCACTCTTGTGCGTATCTCCGACTTTCGGTTCGTGTTTTTTGCATTGAATCAAAGAAAATGATACAAGCAGCAGAAAATATATATATTTCATAGGTATTGGTTTTTTAAAGGACAGAAACATAAACCGAATTTTGACTGTCAGAGTTTGCACCGACTTTATTCAGATTATAATTGTATTGGTTTTTACATTCTTCGATCATTTCTTGCTTTACGGAATGCGAAACAGCTAGTTTTTCATTGACGAAGGTAATCCAGCCCTGGACATATTCCGAAGCATACGATTTGTATTCTTTGGTAGGAATAATAACGCCATCGATAATATTCTGAAGCTCTTCGATTCTTCCTCTGGCTTTGATAATCAATTCTTTGATGCTGGCTATACTGTTTTTGATATCTTCCATTTGTTTTTCAAATCCGGTAATCCGGTCCTGATGAACAAGGATGTCTTTTTGTTTTTTAATTTGTTCGTGTTTGATTTTATCTTTTTCCTTGTGTTCTTTCATGATGAAATCGAAAACGAGTCCCCAGATAATATAGACCACAAATCCGGCAAAGATAATTCCCCAAAACTGGTTCTTCGTAAAAGCAATAGATAAGTCAAAAGGCGGAGAATCAAAGGTTTTATTAAGTTCATAGATTTTGGATTCGATTTCATAAGCAAGAATGGCATCGAAAACAAAAGTTACTACAAAGAGCAGAAACATTTTCACATAATTGAGCCAGTTTTTGTTTTCCCCGAACATGTGGATGAGATAACCTAAACCCAGAAATACGAAAGGGATCAATGTTACAAAAGCACCTTCCAATGGACCTTCGTCCCAGGCTTTGTTGAATGCCTGTGCATCCAGAACACTTTGCATTATGCTGACATTCGGGTCAAATGTTTTAAAAAATGCCGAAAAGGAAGTCGAAATATAAAATGTGAACAGATACAAACTGATTGGAATCAAAAGTAACAGTCCAATCCAAAACTTTGTGGAAGCACCTTTGCTGGCTTTGATGTGATAAGTTTCCGGATTTCTAGGGATATCATTAATTTCAAATTTCAGCGTTTCGATCTTATTCTGTACGGTTTCAATATTTTGCTGAACTTCTTTGATTTGATCTTCCTTGTTATCAAGAGAAACAGTAAGGCCTTTGATTTCCGTTTCTTTATTTTTCTGCTCGTTGATGTAAGGCTCTTTCAGTTTGTTTTGTTTGTCCGCCAATTCTTTTTCCTCGTTTTGAAATTTGGAATAAATTGCGTCCAGACAAATTGATAAAGCAGTATGATTTCCATTATTTCGGGAACTGTCTCTATAACCGGATTCGTGGTAGGTTCTTTTTCTTGTTTCCTCTGTTGATTCTGCATTGTTGTCGGTGTCAACAACTTGAAGAGGAGATTCTTCCTTATCAGCCGAAACAGGTTTTAGCCTGAAAATATTTTTAATATTACTGGTCATAATTTAGTTTTTTAAATCGTTAAAAATGGCAGTTTTACTTTTTCCTTCTTTTACAGAATTGATAAGAAAATCCACAATTTGGAGGGCGTTTTCTTCCATGAACCCAAACATTACGACGTACTTTTCCAAAGAAGATTTTTCGTTGGCAGAAACTTCTCCGTCAGCCCATATCATTACGGTAAGGTCATATAGATAATCGATTTTTTCTTCGATGCTTTCGGGGATTGTCAATTTTGAATTCGTTGGATTTAAAAGAATTTCATCGAGATTTTTTTGAGAGATTCCTCGTTCTTCTGCAGATTTGTAAAGTGCTTTCAGTTCCAGTGAACTAAAATTATCATCACAGATTGCCATTTGATAAAGCCTTAAAAAATGTGCTTTAAGATTTTCGGTTGTTGCTATAGTTTCATTCATTATTGATATTATTTTTTGATGAAGTTTTAATAATCCTGTCTCTGCTGAATGTTTTGAGTTGAGGAGGTTTTTCCGGAATGATTTCCGGAGGTAATTCCTTCTTTTTCAGTCTGATGATAACTAACAGCAGAAACAAAATTGCTGTGACAATGTCAATCGGAATCCAGATACTTTTAAAATAAAAATGAACAGGAACAATCGGATTGAATAAAATCAGGATGATCCCGAAAACAATGACCCAAAGCAGTTCTTTCTGTCTTCCGAAATGATAAACTACAATTCCCGCTGAAATGAAAACAATGATTCTTAGAAATGTGTAATACAGTAATGGTAACGGAAGAATAGCGATGAAACAACAGAGCGCACAGAATGTGAATAATGTTTTATAGATCATTTCCAGTCGACTGAAATCTTTTTGAGAGGTTGCTGTTTCCATCATTAATTACATCCGGAACAATAACTTCTGTCAACATATTCTTTGCTATTTCCTGCCCAATAATAGCAGCCACCTCTTTCTCCTTTGATCAAAGGATATCCATTGTAAGTACAGCCGTTGTCTGCATATGATTTTCTCTTTTTAGAAGCTTTTTTCTTCTTTTGTTTTTTAGCAAAGAACTCTGAGCGTGAAGGATTTTTTGTTGAAGCACTGAAAGTTGTCGGGATTAATAATCCTAATGTCAGTAAAGTGAAGAGTAGTTTTTTCATAGTATCTTAATTATAATTTTCAATGGTTTTATGAAGTTCGTTTCTGTGATCATAGATCTCGTCAAGAGAATTAAGATTCCTCTTCTCTCCTGCATCTTTTCCGTTATGGAACAATTCGATAACCTTTTTATTCGTTCCGAAATGAAATCTGCAGATCGGTTTTCTGTTGTTATCATCAAGCAGGATCCCGAAGTAAGATTGTGTATCTCTGTATGCAATTCTCTCAGCAGATATTTTCTCCCGCAAAATGGCTTTCACGATTTGAAATGCCTCCAATTCTTCTTCAGTAGTTATAACTTTCGGGATGTCATTGTTTTGGTCAATATTTGGCGTAGGAATAGCCGACTTTTCAGTTTCGATATTATCATTGATGACCAAAGCGGATTTCAAACGGGAACTGATGGATTCTGAAATCGAAATGTTCAGCGCTCTTTTGGTGTATTCTTTAAAAACCGCTAATCTGTTGGCTGTGAGTGGTCTTTCAAAAAAACGGTTCACCAGCAATCTTACGATTTCGTCGGAAGGGTTTTCAATTTCTTTTTCGAATTCTTTCCGGATAGCTTTGATATATTTCAATGCTTCTGCAGAATCCAAAATCGATTCAAGATTATAACCAGATTTCGTAAAACTCTCAAGGACTTTGATGGAACTATCCTTCAGATCATCAAGATTGATGGTGAAGAAAGGTTTCTCGTCCATAATATTTGGTTTTTCCAGATCAGTATAAAAATTATAAATAATTCCGTTGGTCAGAACACCGAACCTGGCTTTTGAAACATGATAGTAACGGTGAAGCTGGGAATTGTGAGCGTCTGCATTTTCTTTCCAACTTTTGCATTCGATAATGAGAATGGGTTCATTGTCTTTCTTGATGACAAAATCAACTTTTTCTCCTTTCTTTGTTCCAATATCTGCGATGAACTCCGGAATCACCTCTGTAGGATTGAAAATATCATAGCCCAGAATCTGAATAAAAGGCATTACAAAAGCCGTTTTTGTCGCTTCCTCGGTTTGTATCTGATCTTTGAGTCCGTTAACACGTTGATGCAGTTGCTCTAGTTTTAATTTGAGTTCCATGGTTATTAATTAATTTGTTTCGTCAATGATTTCTGCGGTTGGAGCATTTTCTTTCACGGAGATAATTCCATTTTCCATTCCTTGTTTTGTGGAGTACAATTGGCTTTTTCCAATTACTTCTCCATTTCCTGCTTTTAAAACGAAATAATCTTTTTTATTTACAGCAGTTCTTCTTTCAAATCTTGAATCGATTTGTGAATTGATTTTTACGGATTCTATTCCGTTTTTACATCCCGATTTTGCTACATAACCTTCGCTTGTCAGGATGATCTCTCCGTTTCCCGCTTTCAGGTTGAACTGATATTCTCCGTCTTTTCTTTTTGTAATAATGAATTTTCCCATTGTTTTTTTATTTGTTAACAATCCAAAAGTACTTTGGCTGAAACTCTGTTTTTTACGGATTTCCGTAAAATAAAAGCTGAAAGGCTTGTATTTTAAAATTCAATTAAATAATAATCGACCGTCTCGCTGTCATCGGATCATTTGAAGAGCTCCATGATAATCCGGAAGCAGGAAGAGCCCTTTCTTTTCCCCAATTTCTGATAGATTCAATTTTTTCCGGACTTGTTTTACTTAGCGGAACAATATTTCGGAAACAGGTTTCATACAATTCATCATTTATAAATTTATCACCATTGATGACAGCCTGAATTGCAACATCTCTCACTGCACCTTCCAGATCAGAACCCGCAAATCCAGAAGAAAGAGATACTAATTTTTCGAAAGTTTCAACAGAAGGAGGGGGCAAGAGGTTTTTTTTAACGTAAAGATTAATAATATCCTGCCTTTCCTGTTCTTCAGGGAGATCAACAAAAAATAATTCATCGAATCTTCCTTTACGAAGCAATTCTGGCGGAAGTTTTGTGACATCATTCGCTGTGGCAACAACGAAGACTTTTTCAGTACTTTCCTGTAGCCAAAACAAAAACTGACCAATCATTCGTGTCGTAACACCGGAAGAATCATTGGAATTGGCAGCAAGACCTTTTTCAATTTCATCGATCCATAAAATACAAGGCGAGGCATTATCTGCAGATTCAAAAGCTTCTTTTAATCTATTTTCGGACTGACCGACATACATTCCCTGAATAGATGCGAAATCTAATCTGTACAAAGGAAGATTCCATGTTGTAGCAATGAATTTTGCAGATAAAGATTTTCCACAACCGGGAACACCAACTAATAGAACTCCTCTTGGCGGACGAAGTTTTCTTGCTTTTAAATCTGCTGTTAATAATTGTTTTTGATTATCAAGCCATTGATGAAGTCCGCTTAATCCTCCTACAGAAAGCATATTCGGATCGATTTTTACTTTTTCTAATCCGGAAATGTCACTGAAAAGCTTATCTTTTTCCATACTCAGGCTTTTGATGTCATCTTTTGTAAGGGAACCTTTAGCCATTTGTGTTGCCAAAACATTTTCAGCCTCTATTTTGGTCATATTTGCTAAAATCGTTGCTGCCATTTTAAAGTCGTTTTCTTCCCAATCGATAGGAATGGAGCCTTTGTAAGGAACAACACAATCTTTCACAATGGATAACATTTCATCTTCATTTGGAGAATCTAAAGTTAAGGTCATACCCAATCTTTGAAGTTGCGACCAAACACTTTTTGTAGAAATGATACAAATACTTCCTCCCCGTTCAATAGCCTGAACTACACAGTCGTAAATATGTCTTGAAACAATATTATCATCTTCAATATCGCTGACTTCAGTAAAAATAAAGGTGAGATTTTGTCTTTGCGAGATATTCTGAACGGCAAAATCAATTCCCCCGACAACAGAACGATCATCGTTGACGGTTTTTCTGGTTTTGATATCCATCATCCCGTGAGAAAGACTATGAACATACATCGGAATGTTGATTTCTTCGGCTAATTCCTGAATGATTTCCAAAACTCTGGCTCGTTCAATACTTCTTATCGAGATGAAGGGAATTCTGGCCCGAAACATTCGCAGCAGAGAATTCTTAAATTCAATTTTATTTGACATGGTTAAAAGATAATTTTTCTTCTTAATGGACTAGATTCGATATTTTTTGAATCATTTTGAACAGAATTTTCTTCAACATTTTCAGGAAGCCTGAATGAATTAATGTTGAGTATCATTTTTTCTTTGTCGTTTCCTGTTTTGGGCAGATTTTCCTTTAAAGATTTTCTAATTTCCGCAACAAATTCTTCCAAATCTTTCTTGAAAACTGTTTTTAAATCTTCCGGAAGTCCTTTTGCTTGTGAAAATTTTGAGAGAGGAATAAGATTTTTTTTACCCATTAAAAGAAGCATTCCGAAATCATCGGCAGATTTTATATTCTGTGTTTCAAAAGATCTTTGAAATTTTTCCAACCACAGTTTTTTCCTTGTTTTATAAGCTTCTTCGGCTTGATTATAAAAACGTTCGGCGGTTCCTGCATCCAAGTCAAAGCTTACTGCATTCATTTCATCAAAAACAGTATCGTCTCCGTTACCAAAACTTTCAAACAAACTGCACCATTCTGCGTAGGTCACAGGCTTTTTCATGATTGTGACTTTATTCTTGGGTTAATAAACTGATGAGGAGGCAAAATATCCCAGTCTGAAAATTTTGCATTTTGTTTTTCGCCTTCCGTTCTGCCTTGAAACAAATTGGGTCTTGGTGTTTGTTGCTGTTTAGAATTTTTATTTGTTTCAGAGTTATTTTTAATATCTTTCATTGTTTTGGTTTTAAGAAGGTTGTAAAATAGATCTTGTCTCTCTGGAACTGCTTGAAAAATCTTCAGGAGTTATGGATATTAAAGTTTGTCTTAAAACTTCCGCTTTGGCATCTTCTGCTGCAAATTCTTTTCGATAATCAACAGTTTCAACGATGCAGCCGCGTAAAACTTCCTTAGATTTTGCTTTTCTTTCGGTGACGGTTTCTATAGTTTTTTTCTTTGCTTTTTTATGATTGTTAATTGAACTGTAAATAATTATTCCACCAATCAAAGCACCGATGATTCCGATAAATCCGAAAATTACTAAAGCTAATAAAGCAATTAAAACCCCGATAATAATTCCGGTTTTTGGAGAAGAGAGTTTTTTTAATTCATTTTCTAAAAAATCAGCCCAATATTTATCATGCTTTTGGAGTTGTTCTGTTTCATCAGTCCCGTCTGTTGTCGAGGTTTTGAAACCATCAATAATTAATTCAACTTTTTCTTCAACCTTATTTCTGTAATCAGCCGTAAAGGTATCATGAGCTTCTAAAATCCAAGGCTGGCTGATTGAAACGGCAAGAGCCTGTGTAACTTTTGTGGCGCCAGATAATTCCGGATCGAAAGCGGCATTGGTCAACATTTGAAGGAAATCCACTTTCTCATCAAAAATATGCTTTTCATTGTCTATTAAGGCTTGCGCTGCTTTTTTATCCCCGTCTTTTTGAATGATTAATTGATTTAATCTTACTTCATTTTGCAACGGAAGTTCCTCATCATCAAAATTGGTTACGAGCAAAGAAAGAATTTCATCGAGCTGGATTTTTATTGATTTGGAATAATCTGTCGTAGTTTCAAAAATACTTTTAAAATGATTGTCTAATGCATGATGAGATCTTGCCTGTGTTACGGAAGATTTTAAAGAATCCCAATTGGTCGCAAATTCTTCCAGCAAAGGATATTTTTTACCGGATAATGAACCTTTTGTTTTAAAGAATTCTGCCCACTGTGCTTTTTGTTTATCAATATAATTATCTGTTTGTGTAAGCTGATCAATCCAGGTTTTTACATTAGTGATCATCAATTGATGAGAGGCTGGCTGAAAAATTCCAGTTGTAATGGCTTCAAGAATAACAATAAATTCCCGATCCAGATTATGAGGATTTTGATGAAGAAAATATCTGTGCATCCATTGTAAACACGCATCATTTCTTCCTAATCTTCGCATGACAAGCATGAAGAAAAGAGTCGTTTTGTAATCGTCTCTTTTTAAACTTTCGGTAAGTGCTTTTTCTGTTGTGTCCTTATCATCACGAATCCATGAAGTTAAAACAACTAAAGACGGAGCCAGCCAATAATTAGGAGCTTTTATCATCACTTCTTCGGTGGTGTGTCGTAAAGTATCATCACTGATGATACCTGTATCTACTCCCTGAAGAATTCCTGTTGCCATTCTACGAACCTCTGCATAATATCCGAATTTTATCTGGAGATCCTGCTTTAGATTTCCCTGTCGGGTTTCGGCAAGCTGTAAAGCCTTGTGTTTGATATCTGATTCTACAAAATCAGAAAACGAATTGGCCAATTGTAATAACTCATTTTTAAGATGATCGTGTTTGGTATTAAGACCTCCCAATTCTACATTTACTGCACTCATGTCTGCTTTGATAGATCGTAAAGCACTATTTATGTATGAAAGATCCGCGTATGAAATTACTTTTTGTGACATTTTATTTAAGTTTTCAGAGTTATAATTTTGCTGCTGTTCCGTCCTCGCGGATGAGAATCAGTTTATCTTTGAATACTTCTACAAAAGCATAAGCATTATGTTTGGCAAGTGTCCTGGCTTTTTCAAAATGATCGGGGAGAGGTTCTCCTATCTTGTAATGCTGAATGATTTGTCCGCCACTTAAATCTAAGGTGTGAACTTCGTGAGGATGGCCTAAATAGCATTTCGCTAAAATTCCCAACGGAAGATTTGCCAACTCAGCCGTTCCGAATTCATCATAGATTTTTGCCATCAATTCTTCCTTACCTCTTGTTTCTGCTAAAAGTTCAGCATCAAGTCCTTTGATAAGTTTTAAATATCCTTCAGAACGTTTTTTGAGAATTTCGCGGTCGCTGAGAACTTTAGGTGAAGTTTCTTTGCTCTCGGATTGAATATTTAAGGATTCATTTTGAAAAAGGATTCTAGCCATTATATGAGTTTTCGTTATTATAAGTACAAAAATATAGGAGACTAGAAGCTTGTTTTTACGGATTTCCGTAAAACAAAAAACTTTCGAAAAGTTTCGAAAGTTTTAACATATCAGTTTATTGTTGAATATTTTATATAATTCCAAAGTCTTTACAGAACGCGATCAATTGTTCATTACTGTTGATGTTCAGAGATTCTTTTATTTCCTTTAATCGTTTTTCAACTGCGCTCATACTTGCGGGCTTAACTTGATTTTCTTTTAAATAATCAGGAATGTTTTTCAGGAGAATTCCTTTAGCCAAAAGAGAAACGAGCAATGTGTCATATTCTGAAAATTCGAAAGAATTTCTTTCTTCACTTTTACCTTTTAATTCATAAGAAAGGTATTTTTCCCCATTAAAAACGGCTTTTATCGCTTTTTTCAGATCTTTCACATCTTCGCGACCTTTTTTTACATAGCCGTTGATTTTTTGTTCTTTGAAAAGTTTCTCGATGATCACTTCTTTTTTTTCAACAGAAAAAACAATTACTTTCAGATTTGGCTGAAGTTCTTTTGCAGCAGAGATCAATTGCTGACCATTTTTGATATTCTGCTCTCTATGATCTTCGTCAAAGGAGAGGTCTGTGATCAGGAGTTCAAAAGGATTATTTTCTTGCAGACTCATTTTGATTCTGCTGAGCGCATCATCGCAATAATTGACATATTTTGGGTCTGGAATTTTGAGATCCTCCAAAGCTTTTTGAACAGAGATATTGGAGCTTTCGTAATCTTCGGCAATTAAAATTTTTTTTAACATATGTATTATTTTAGACAGGAAATGTAATGTTGATTTTCAATAGATTATTGTTTTCTGTGTCAAAAATAATTGTTCCGTTGATCGCATTAATACGGTTTTCCATATTTTGCAAGCCATTTTTTGGAGAAAATTTCTTGATTCCTATTCCGTTGTCTGTGTATGAGATGTTTATGACTGGATTCTCTCTGGAAAATTTAATAGAAACGATATTGGCCTGACTATGTTTTTTCATATTCGTCATCAATTCCTGTAACACCAAATAGACCTCAGTTTTGTTTTGAAAGCTGATGCCTTCCCACAATTTTTCGTTGTTTCCAATAAAAACAACTTTTACAGAATCAGAAGAATAAGAATCCAGCATCTTATGAAGCTGCTCGGAAAAACTCTGGTTTTCATTAATATCTTTGTTGTCATAAGAAATATCTCTGGAAGTTTCATAAGCGTTTTCCAAACCAAATAGAAGCGCATCTTTGTCTATCAGATCTTTGTTTTCAACTTGTGACATCAGTTGATATATCCTGTTGGCGACTTTATCGTGAACTTTTTTAGAGATTTTCAGTTCTGTATTTTTTACTTCTAATAATTTTTCTTGTTGAAGCCTTTTTTGTCGTTTTCTAAATGTTATAATTAATAATACTAATGATAAGATTATAATTGCAATTACAACATATTGTTTTATAATTTGATTTTGTTTTTGCGTGCTTTCTGCTTTTGCTTTTAGAAAGTCAGCTTTGTTTTTTTCGGTTTCATAACGGATGAGCGCAAACTGGTTTTTTGCTTTATTCCTTGCTGTTTGAAGGCTATCATTGAGTGATTGATAAACTTGAAAATATTGTTTTGAATTCTGAGGATTTTCCAGAGAAATTAATTTCTCAAGAGCTTCTATCTGATCGTCAGGACTATCTATATTTTTTGCAACATCATACATCTTTCTGGCGTAGAATAATGCAGAATCAGGCCGTGTTTTTTTGTAATAATCTGAAAGGTGAGCAAAACTTGAATTTAAACCCCAATTATCTTTTTCTTTTAGTCTGATTTTTAATGCTTTTTGGAACTCTGGAATTGGATTGTATTTTGGATTTTGAAGCCATTTTGTGAGAGCAAAATTTGTTGTAGTTCTTGCGTATTCAATTTTGTTTTTTTTACTTTCTTTTAGAATAGAATTATATATATTTAAAGCTTCGGAATATCTTTTTTTTCTTCTGTAAGCATTTGCTAAGTTGTTTTGACTAATTATTTTTATAGAGTCAGGAATAGAAAATTTAAGAATTTTATTATAAAAAATTATAGCTTGTTCATTTTCTTGAAGTTTACTAGAAACTAATCCTAAACTATTATAATTTACAATTGAATATTCTTGATGTAGAGGATTCTTTTCGTCAAAATAACCGATGGCTGATAAGCTAGTTTCTTGACTTCCAAAGTTATCGCTTAATTTTTCTTGTATAATTGCCATATTTATAAGGCATTTCCCAGCACCAAAACTATCTTTTTGTTTTAGATAATAATCTTTGGCAAGGCTAAAATTTTTAAAGGCTTCATTATATCTGTTTTCAGCTAACAAGTTAAAAGCATTATCATAATAAGAATTATCTTGCTTTTTTTCATTCTTGTTTTGAGAGCAGGAAAAAATCAGAATTAATATATATAAATATTTTTTTTTTCACATTTTATTTTTCACCTAATTTAAAAAATATAGGCGAAAGATTATCTTTCGCCTATAAGATTATTTTTTAATTGGAATATGCCCATCATCCCCTCCGGTATCAGCCGGATTTGGCTGTGCAACGGTGGTTGTTGTGCCGTCATCATTTCCACAGTTAGAAGTATTTGAACTTGAAGGATTTGAAATTAACCCCAATAATATTAAAAGTAAGTTTAACATTGTTTTAAAAATTTAAAAATTGACATTCGTGTTCTTCCCTGCGACACAGGCCGCAAGCATGTTTACACATTGTTGAAAAAAGAAGCGCTTCTTAAATTTTTGGGAAGTAACCTTCAAAAACGGAAGAGAAATATCTGCTTCCCAAGCCAGAGATCTTCCTCCGTCTTATCAGGTTGTTTTTTGAAACCAGTTTTGTAACTTTGTTTTCGTAAGGTTTTGTTTATCACTGATTTCTGTGACAAAGATGCAGCGGAAATGAAAGTGAGGGTTAGAAAGTTTTTGGAAAGTTTTTGGAAAGTTTTTTTACGGGAATCCGTAACGGATTTAATAATAAACACATTATTTTTCACCAATATTTTTTTGTATGCCAAAATTTTTACCTGAGAAAAAAAAGCTTTTACAAGAAGTCTATGAAAAGGCCTCAAGTGAAGCAACAGAGACATCTTTTAATGGAATTCTTTTACATCTCGAACAAATTTTAAAAGATGAATTTGAACCATTGAGTTATAAATCTTTTGAAACTTATTATAAGACGATTGTGGAAAATGAGGAAGATTATAATATAAAAAGATCTATTCTTGATAATCTAAGCACATATTTAGGCTATGATAATTTTGATAGTTACCGCTCAGAATGGAAAACAATAGAACACACAATTCAGCAAGCTATTTCTAAACTAGTAATTACGATAATTAATAAACCTGTTATAAAGATGCCCGAGTTTCTTACCAAACAAAGTAATCTGGGAATAATTGGCATCATCCTTTGTGGAAGCCTGGTCGTTGGAAGCAAAATGTATAAAGCTGATGATAAGGTTGCAGAAACACAAAATGTTGGACAAGGACTAGGACTGCTTCAAACTTTGTCAAAGCAGTGTATGTATTGGAATGGAAAAGAATACATCCCGGAAGATTGTAATCAGACTAAAGATAATTTAGTCGCAATTGATCCTAAAAAAGTAGCCAATTTCAAAAAAATTACCCGGCCAGATACAATTAGATCAATAAAAGGAATTTGGTATTCCAAATATCAGAATGAAGTTGAGTTTTTTACTGCGGACGGAAAAAATCCTGATAATAATACAGAACTGCATCAGTTAACAGATCATATGCTGAACAAATATATTTTGTCAAAAGATTCTATTGAAGAATAGTTTAATTTAAACTGATTTAGGCTTACTTCTCAAAAATATCAATCCGGCCAGAATAATCAATGCTCCAACAGACTGAAGTGTCGTCAAAGTTTCGCCGTCAAGAATTCCCCAGATCACGGCCACAATTGGCATTAACAAAGTAACTGTAGAAGCGAAAAGTGGAGTAGAGATACTCAGAAGTTTATAGTTCATCATCATTGCCAGTCCAGTCCCGAAAACGGATAACATCGCCACAAATCCTAATCCTGTAAGACTGTCCTGGTTCATTTCAAAATGTTTGAAAAATCCTGAAAATACCAACGCGAATAACGATGGGAGAAACAACACGAATGAAAATACAAATGCAGACATTATCGTTGCAGGAACTTCCTGTAATTTTGATTTTACTGTCGTTGTGCTGATTGCATATAACAAAACTGCCAAAATCAGTAACAGGATGGGGTAGATTTTGATCTCACCGCTTTCACCGCTTCCGAGAGCCAGGATGCATGCACCGACAAAGCTTATCATCACACCGATAAGTTGTTTTCTCGTTGTTGAGAATTTCCAGACAAGGGAACCCACAATAATCACAAAAATAGGCATCATAGAATTGATAATGCCGGCAATGCTGCTGCTGATTTCTGTTTCGGCCAGCGGAAATAAAAACATCGGGATGAAGTTTCCGGAAAGTGCAGCAACAATCAGCCATTTAAGATGTTGTTTCGGGAATTGCCTGATTTTAGAAATTGCATAAGGCATTAGAACGATTCCGGAAATCAAAACACGTAATGCGCCAACCTCAAAAGGGTTGAAATGTTCAAGTGATTTTTTTATCAGTATAAATGATGATCCCCAAATGACAGATAATGCTATTAATAGAATCCATTTTTGTTTTTCAGTATTCAAGGCTTTTGTTGTTTTAAGAGTTTGAGATAGTCTTGTTTTGGAATCATTTTCGCACCAAGGCTTTCCAGATGTTCGGAATGGATTTGGCAATCGATCAATTCCCATTGATTTTGATATTTGGCTGTGAAATGGATAAATCCCGCTTTCGAAGCATTGGAAATTTTGGAGAACATACTTTCGCCACAGAAAACATTCCCGACTTGTACTCCATAAAAACCTCCCACCAATTCTCCATTTTGCCAAACCTCAAAACTTTTTGCTTTTCCAAATTGATGAAGCGTAACAAATGATTTAATAAGTTCTTCATTGATCCAGGTTCCGTCTTGTCCTTTTCGTTCTGAAGTTTTGCAGTTTCGCATCACCTCTTCGAAACATTCATTTTCCGAAAACTCAAAAACATTATCTCTAAGAATTTTTCTCATCGATTTTGAGATTTTGATTGCATCCGGATATAGAACAAATCTTGGATCGGGACACCACCAGAGTATGTCCTCATCTTCGTTATACCAAGGAAATAATCCTAATTGATAAGCAAACCAAAGCCGTTTCGGCTTCAGATCACCGCCTATAGCAACCAAACCATTTTCAGGGTCATACAGTTCCGGGTCGGGAAAAGATATGTCATCAGAATCCAGCCAGATCATTAGTTCAAATATTGCATTTACAAAAATAATCCCTGCACTTAATTTAAAATGCAGGGATGTATGTGATAATTATTCCTATAAATTAGAAAGGTAAGTCATCATCTTCATCCTCAGCAAAAACATTCTTGTTTTCAGTTGCAGGTGAATTGTGAGAAGGTGCGGCTTCAGTTGGTTCATTGAAATCAGATGAACCGTCCTTTTCCATTCTCCAAGCTGTAATCGAATTGAAATACTTCACTTCACCTTGAGGGCTGGTCCATTCTCTACCTCTGATATTGATATGAACTTTTACTTTATCTCCAACTTTATAGGTGTTTAGAAGATCAACTTTTTCTGACAAAAATTCAATGTTAATAGGCTGCGGGTATTGTTCTTCAGTCAAAAGAACCAGTTCTTTTTTTTGAAATCCGCTGTTAAAAGTTTGTAAATCAGAAATTTTCTTTATCGTTCCTGTTAATTCCATATCTCGAAAATGTTTTAAGAGTGTAAAGGTAATAAAAAGTATTGATGTTAATCAAAAATCGTCCGATCAAAAAACTTTAAAAAAATGTTGATTTTATTTTGGAGAGAATATAAAAGAGTTATATATTTGCACTCACCAAAACGAAAGAAAAGAAGTTCTTCAATAATGCGGATGTGGTGTAATTGGTAGCCACGCCAGACTTAGGATCTGGTGCCGTGAGGCGTGGGGGTTCGAGTCCCTTCATCCGCACAACGATAAAAATTTCTAAGTAATTAGGAATTTTTTTTATGCGAAAATAGCTCAGCTGGTAGAGCACAACCTTGCCAAGGTTGGGGTCGCGGGTTCGAATCCCGTTTTTCGCTCATTTTCTACTTTGCCCTGGTGGTGGAATTGGTAGACACGCAGGACTTAAAATCCTGTGTCCGCAAGGACGTACGGGTTCAAGTCCCGTCTGGGGTACTTAAAACGACTGTTAATCATTTGATTTCAGTCGTTTTTGTTTTAATAATAAAAGGATTAAAAAAAGCATCAATTTTAAAATTGATGCTTTTTTATTTTATAACATTACAGGAATTATTTCAGTAACGCATTAAACGTATCTCCCTGTCTTATGTCTCCGGTATTATAACCCTTCATAAACCATTCTTCTCTTTGAGCTGAGGAACCATGAGTAAAGCTTTCCTGATTCACGTAACCTTGGCCTCTTTTCTGGATATTATCATCACCAACTGCTGCTGCAGCGCTCATTGCTTCCTGGATATCGCCCGGCTCTAAGATTTTTTCCCGGCTATCAGTTTGCTTGGCCCATAATCCTGCATAGAAATCAGCTTGTAACTCGTTGGCAACAGAAACTCTGTTCATATCCGTTTCAGAATATCTTCCGCTTTGTCTCAGCTGGTCTACTTTGTCCAATGTTCCTAACAGATTTTGAATGTGATGTCCATATTCGTGGCCAAGAACATAGGCGACTGTAAATTGGCCAACCTTAGCTCCGAATTTCTGTTGCAACTCATTAAAGAAGCTCATATCCATATAGATCGTTTGGTCATTAGGACAATAGAAAGGACCCATTTCTGATTGAGCAGTTCCACATCCTGACCGGGTTACGCTTTCAAACAAAACAACTTTTGCCGGTCTGAACTGGATTCCGTTTTGGTTAAAAACATTTGTCCAAGTCTTTTCATTTTCTTTAGTGAGCATTCTTACAAATTCTCTGATGTTGAGTTCTTCTTTAGAAAGTTGTCTCTGTTCGGTCTGTTGTGGTGCAGAATTACTTCCATTATTGAGAATTGCAGAAGGATCACCGCCAAGAAAGAAAACTATTGCCGCGATAATGATCGTTCCCAGACCACCACCAACAAGCATTCCACCGCCGCCACCTGAGCCGCGTCTGTCGTCAACATTGTCACTTCTATCGTTTGTCCATTTCATGATTGATATTTTGTGTTTTTAAAATTAAGAAATTCTTTTATAGCTATAACGAAAAATTATGCCGTTGTTTGTCAATAGCCCGATAGTACCGGCACCCCTTTTTCTTGTTCTCTTTTTGATCTGAAAAAACAAAAGAAAGCACTCTTCGACTAAACTACCAGCGGGATTAAGCTTCTGGAAATTTTATTATAAAGAAACTTTTGTATTGAAGTCAATCATTTTCAATGCCGTAACAGCTGCTTCTACACCTTTGTTTCCAAGACTTCCTCCACTTCTGGCAATCGATTGTTCTTTGGTGTCGTCTGTCAAAACACAGAAAATCGCAGGTGTATCTGTCAATATGTTGCAATCTTTGATCCCTTGAGTTACACCTGAACAGACATATTCGAAATGGGGCGTTTCCCCACGGATAACGTTGCCAATTGCAATCACTGCTGCAAATTTGTTGGAGCGGCAAAGTTTCATTGCTGCAAAACTCAACTCGAATGCGCCAGGAACATAATAAATATGAATGTTTTCTTCTTTGATACCTTCAGCTTTCAGCGTTTCGACTGCGCCGTTTCTCAGGTTGTAGGTTACAAAATCGTTCCACTCAGAAACAACAATGCCGATAGAATATTCATCGGCATTGGATATGTTGAGCGGCTTATAATCTGATAGATTAGTTGTTGCCATTGTTTAGTAATATTTTGTCATTTCTATGAAAGCATCGGATTGCCCGTTGTCATAGTCTTGATATTTTTCATCGATTGTAGTGAAATATTTTTTAGCATCAGCATTTTTCTTAAGAGCCAAAGCTAACATTCCCGCTTTTTTTGTGAAATAATAAGATGTGTAAGCATCGTCTGAAGCAGAAGAAGCTTTGTCTGCCATTGCTAATGCATCATCAGCTTTGTTAAGGTTGGATAGGCAATCTGCCATTGCGCCATATTTAAGCGCTACCAAAACTTTGTTATCAGAACCGAATTTGTCCAACAAGTCGTAAGCTTTCTGATAATTTCCTTTTTTGAATTCTATCAATCCCGCGTTGTAAGCAGATAATTTACCCGCTTTTGTTCCGCTGTATTCATCATAAGTTCCGATAAAACCAGGATTTGCAACGGATTTTCCACCAAGAGCAAGGTCTTCTTTTCCATCGGCTAGGTTTTTCTGAGCGGCAAGATAACTTTTTGTAGCTTCCTCATTTTTAGGACCAATAATAAATTGCTGATATCCGAACCACCCCAAAACTGCAACGATTAGAACTCCAAATGCGATGCTGAGTGCTTTTGCATTTTTTTCCAAAAATGACTCGATATTAAGTGCTTCTTTATCAAGGTCTTTGAAGAATTCCACAGTTTCCTTTCCTTCTTGTTCGTGATTTTTGTTATGCTGGTTTGCCATAATTTTTTTAATAAATAGAGTGCAAATTTAATGTTTTCCTTTTGATATGCAAAAACTTCTTTTTCTGATGGTTAAAATATTTTAATATTTCAGAATAGAATAAACTTCTGCGTCAAATTTTTTGAGTCTTTCCACACCATTCAGATCTTTCAAATCAATCAAAAAACTGAATTGTGCAGGAATTGCCCCTTGCTTTGAAACTAACTTCGCTGCAGCTTCCGTAGTTCCGCCTGTTGCCAATAGGTCGTCATGGATCAGAACGCGTTGTCCGGGTTTAAGATGACCTGTTTTCATTTCGATTTCTGCAGAGCCATATTCCAGATCATATTTTTCTCCGATAAACGGCGGTGGTAATTTGCCTGCTTTTCTTATTAAAACAAAAGGAACGTCCAAAGCAACGGCAATGGCAATCCCGAAGAGATAACCACGGCTTTCGATTCCGCAAACGACATCAATTTTTCCACGACTGAAATTGGCTAAATCAGCAATCACTTCTTCATATAACTTTGGCTGAAGAAAAATCGGACAAATATCTTTGAACTGAATCCCCGGAATCGGAAAATCAGGAATATTTTCTATTGTGCCTTCTAATTTTTTAATCAATTCTGCGGATGCCATCTTCTGTTTTAGTTGTTGATTTTATAAGTGGTGATTTTCCAGTTGTTATTAACAGCTTTCAGACCGTAAGTGACATTGAGTGAAGTTGTTTTCCCGTTTTTGTCGGTCACATCATACGTTACGTTAACATTAGCATAATTATCTTTGTTGTAGGGAACAGAAATGTTCTTAACACTGATATTCTTAACCGAACCAAAGCCTGAGTTAGGGTTAGAAAATTTGTCATATGATCCCCAGTTTGGATTATCAGCTGATTCATAGGCCGCCTTGAAATTCTGTGAGGATAAATTATTAAGAAATTTTGTTACCGTTGCTTTTGGATCAGCTGTGTTTTTTGCTGGAGCCGGAGGTAGAATAGTTTCTCCGGTTTGTGGATTGACTTCAGGATTTTGATTAACCTGAGTAGAATCAGAAGCAACAGGAGCCGGCGGAGTGTAAAGGGCATTGCCATTTACAGGAATTCCTGTCTTGATCATTTGTAACAACTTTTTAGTTGTTTTAACACTCAATTTTACATCGATTTTATCTTCAAAGATTTTTTCTTTTGGGAGCTTTGAATACATGATGGTGAATCCTCTGAATGCAGGATCCTGCATCAGGTTTTTAGACGTTGAGATTTTGTTACCGCCGCTGGAAATTTCCATAATAGTTTCCAAAGCTGCTCCTTCGAAACTGACTTTGTTGCCGTTATTATCAACCAATTGCGGAATTACAATTAATCCTTTTGAACCCGTCAGGCTGTCACCTGCAATATTCCTTACCACAATATTGAGAGCCGCTGCGTCCACATCATTAGGATCTTTTTCAGAAGCAACCTCGTTACCGAAAATGTTCATTTCTCCTAAGCTTGGTGGCGCCGTACTGCTCCATGCAATGCCGTTTTTCTGGGCAACCTGATCGGCCATTGCAAAGATTTCTGCTGTCTTTTTACCGTCGAGAAGTTTTCCGAGAGCTGCGATTTCTGCAATGTCGCCGTCTGCTTCTACCCCGAAGGTTTTCAGAATGTATAAAGCTTCATTAAATTTTACCTGCTTCAAGGTTGGAAGACTGGAAGCCATATCATTAATACTTTCCTGGAAACTTTTACGGCTGCTTCCGTCAACACTTGTTTTTTTACATCCTATCATAAACAGGAATAATGCTGCTAAGAGACAATATTTTATGTGCTTCATTTTCAGTAAGATTTATTTTTAAAAATAAGAAATAAGTTTGATTCGTAAGTCCTTAGATCAATTAATATGCAAAATTAAATTTAAAATTTATAATTTTCCGATTTTTCAAAGAAAATTAAAAAAAGTAACTTTACGGAAAATTACAGTTAATGCAGAACAAATTGGTTATTGATATTCACAGTTTTTCTTATAAAAAAAAAGGAATTCCTAAAGATGCATCAGGGAATGGCGGTGGTTTCGTTTTTGATTGCCGGGGAATCCTGAATCCAGGGAGAATTGAAGAATACAAATCACAGACAGGAAACGATATAGGAGTCCAGGAGTTTTTGGAACAAAAAACAGAAATGCCTCAGTTTTTAAAATCGGTTCAAAGTCTTATTTCTATCAGTATCAAAAACTACTTGGAAAGAGGCTTTGAACACCTGCAGATCAATTTTGGCTGTACCGGTGGGCAACACCGTTCGGTTTATTCTGCGATTAAAACTGCTGAATTCATCAGACAAAATTTCCCGGATGCGGAAGTGAGAGTTTACCACGATGAACAATTGCATCTAAATCCCGCAACCGTATGAAAGCAATGATTTTTGCGGCAGGAATGGGAACCCGTTTAAAACCCTTCACTGACAGTCATCCGAAAGCTTTGGCACAAGTTAATGGCGTTACGTTGTTAGAAAGAAATATCAAGTATCTTCAGAGTTATGGGATTAATGATTTTGTGATTAATATTCACCATTTCGGAGGTCAGATTTTAGCTTTTTTAGCTGAGAATGATAATTTCGGAGCCAACATCGAAATCTCTAACGAGTCCGAGGAACTTCTGGAAACTGGAGGCGGATTGTTGTTTGCTAAACGTTTTTTAGAAAATGAGAAAACATTTCTGATCATGAATGTTGATATTCTGACAGATCTTAATATTAGTAATTTTATGAGACTTCACGAAACCAAAGGTGCAATGATTACATTAGCAGTTTCGGATAGAGACAGTTCCAGAAAACTGTTGTTTAATGATAATATGTATTTGAAAGGCTGGAAAAATCTGAAGGATAATAAAAAGAAAATCGTTGGCGGAATTTTTAAATTAAGAGAATTAGCTTTCAGTGGAGTTCATTGTGTAAATTCGGAGATATTTGAGAAGATGACCAGAACAGGTAAATTTTCTATTATGGATGAATATATGGACCTGATGAAAGAAGATATTATTATTGGCTATCAGCACACGTCTAATTTGATAGACGTTGGTAAACCCGAATCGATTGCTGAAGCAGAAAAATTATTCAAATGACACAACAAGACGAAGAAAAAAGACTGCACGATAGTCTCAGGCAAAAAACCTGGGACGAGACCATTACCAAAGACAGTTGGATGGTTTTCAGGATTATGTCGGAATTTGTAGATGGTTACGAGAAAATGGTACGCATTGGGCCTTGCGTTTCCATATTCGGTTCTGCAAGACTGAAAGAAGACAGTTATTACTATAAAATGGCTTCAGAAATTGCTAAGAAAATTACCGAAATTGGATTTGGAGTTATTACCGGAGGCGGTCCGGGAATAATGGAGGCCGGCAACAGAGGTGCAAGTGGGCACGGAAAATCGATAGGGCTGAATATTGAACTGCCTTTTGAACAGCATTTTAATCCTTATGTAGATAAAGGTTATAATATCAATTTTGATTATTTTTTCGTTAGAAAGGTAATGTTTGTGAAATATTCCCAGGGTTTCGTCGTAATGCCTGGCGGTTTCGGAACATTGGATGAATTATCGGAAGCTTTGACATTAATCCAAACCAACAAAATCGGAAAGTTTCCTATTGTATTAGTTGGAAGCGAGTTCTGGAGCGGCTTACTGGATTGGTTCAAAGGAACGTTAGTAAAAGAAGGATTGATCGCAGAACAGGATCTTTCGCTTTTCAGAGTTGTGGATACTGCGGATGATGCGGTAGCGCACATCAAAGCATTTTATGATAAATATTCGGTGAGTGTCAACTTCTAACATCTGGCATATAATTTGACCGATACCTATACTAAAAGTTATTAAATTTTACAAAAATGAAAAAATCATTATTTATATTGTCTTTGGGGATTTTGCTTATCAGCTTTTTCAGTTTCAAAGATTTTGACTTCTTTTCGTCAATGACCAAAGTGGATTATATTGATGGAAGTAAGACTCTTAAATTTACTACCAAACTTAATACTAATCATATCTCACAAGCGGTAAGAATTGATCCGGCAACAGCAGGTTTCGAGGCAGAAGTAAAAAAATATGTGAACAACAATGTAGATGTTGCAGTAAACGGAGCTCCTAAAACATTGACGTTTACAGGAAGCCAAGTCAATGGAGAATCTGTTTGGGTTTATTACGAAGTGGGAAATGTTTCTGATATTTCCAGCCTGAGAATCAAAAACAGTATCCTGATTGGCCAGTTTCCGAAACAAGTCAATATAATGAACATTACTTATAAAGGGAGTCTGAAAACACTCAATTTCCAAAAAGGAAAAGAATCTGCAGAAGTTACTTTCTAAATAATACCAAAGTCGGCAATAAGCCGACTTTTTTATTTATTCTGTTTCGATAATGATGAATTGATCTTTGTCCTTAAACTGATGATCTTTATCCATCAGATCTTTGAGGTTGAAAACAGCTTCTATTGTATTGTTATCAGTTTTTTTTATCCAGTCGTGCTTACCTTTGATGGATTTGATTTTCTTTTCAAAAACCAATTTGTTTTTAAAATCCATATCCATCATATTCAAAAAGGTGCTCATCTCTTCGGGGCTTGCTGAGTCTACTTTATCATCACCTTTCAGAATACCCTGAAGTTCTTCCGGAGACATCTGAAGTTTTGACGTATCAATTCTCAGGATTTTGCCATCCCAATCTTCAAAAGCCGAATTATTCATTACAGAACTTTCCTTTCCCATCAATGGTCCGGCAGCGGCTAATTCTTCCTTTGTCAGAGGTTCCGATTTTACAGAAAAACCTTTGAAATCATTTGCATCGAAATTACCTTTGAAGAATAATTTTTTCAGAATTTTTATAGAATCCTGATTTGTGGTTATTTTTCCATCCTCTTTTTGAAGGTCATAAAGACTTTTCCAATCTCTCGGATATTTTTCCATTTTAAGGAAGTCCTGATCCTGATTTAGAGAATCTGGCATCAATCCTTTCATCATTTCCAAAGCCTGAGCCATATCGATATCTGTCGCAAAGCTGAATTTTTTATCAGCATAATAATGATTGGTCGTAGATACGGAACAGGACTGTAATGCAAATGTCCCGACAATGAGAATAATGATATTCCAAAAAGTGAAGTACTTAATCATGAATGATTTGTATTAATTAAAATATTAAATCTAAGAATTAATGACAATTGGTGTGATCCATATGGAATCCATTTGTAGAGTGTTGAACCTGCAATGATTCTGGTTTTGGCGAAACGTAAGGTATTCCCAATTCTAAACCCCTCAGAATAAATAATCCACCCAAAAAGATCATCATTACAGGAATCAATCTTAAAATTTTTACCCGGAAAGTTGTTGTGATGAAATTTCCTAAAAAAACTACAGTAAACATAAACGGAAACGTCCCCAGACCAAACAGCAACATGAACAGTGAACCCTGCCAGATTCCGCCTGCAGCTAATGAAGCCGTCAGAGCCATATAAACCATTCCGCAGGGTAGAAAACCATTAAGTATTCCGGTTGCAAAACGGGATTTGTAATCGGGGCGCTGGAGAATTTTTCCCAATTTCATTTTTACTTTTAGCAGCGCTTTCGAAACAAAAGGAATTTTGGTTGCAAAGTCCTTCCCACCAAATGACGAAATGGCCATAATTATTAAAAGAATTCCTACAGAAACGGTCAAGTATTTTTGAAACCCAGCCAGTTCAAAGCTCTGACCAATAATTCCTAGAACGGCACCCAAAATAGAGTAGGTGAGGATTCTTCCGAGTTGATAAGTGAGATTTTGTAAATAAAAGTTAGCTTTCTGATTCTTGGTAAGACCCATAGACAAAGCGATAGGACCGCACATCCCAATACAATGGAATCCTGATGCGAAGCCTAATCCAATCGCTGATATTATGAATGTCATTTCCATTGAATATCGTAATCTATCTGATATGGTTTTTTATTTTGTGTCCATTTCAATTTCAATGTATAAGAACCTTTGGAAATTACTTTTTTTGGAATCAGGAATAGATTATGTTGTAAGACGATTTCTTTTTTTACGTCCAGATTAGAATCATCTGTACGGAAAAGTATAAAATTTACTTTGTTTTCATCTGTTTTGATATTTTCCGGAAAAGTAATCAGCATGCCTTCGCTTGTTGCTTTATATGCCGGCAGCTGTTCCAGTTTTGCCGCATTGTCTTTTGCATCAATTATTTTCTGATATTCCAATTCTTCTTCATAATAATTGTTGGAGATCATATCTGCATTCTGTTTCCCAATCGGGAATATAAAAATCAGAAATAAGATGAAGAGGATAAAACATCCCAATGCAATAGCCAAACCGTGTCCCCAATGTAATTTTTTCATTTCTGATCTTTATTAAAATTGAAATTTGAAAGGACCTTCGAAATAAGTATTGTAAGAATCCAGCAATTCACCATTCATATCATAAACCCCAAGCGTCAGATTTTGTTTTGAAAGTTTAATTTGACTTTCCGGAAAACTTACATTAATGGTTCCTTTTATCATTGCATCACGTTTCAAAATGATTTTGTTCGATGAATAACCCGATGATATCTCTCCGTTGGAAGGTTCAATGATTTTGATAATAACAGTTTTTGTCTCGTTAGATTTGTTAAGAAACGTATAATTGTAAGTATTAGTGATTTTCCCATCTCTTACAAAGAAAGTGGATCCAGGAGGTTTCAGGAATTTTGCTTCCATTTCGCCTCTGTTGTAAATAAGATAGCCTAAGAATCCAACCAATAATGTTAAAATGACCGTATAGATTTTCATCTTTCCGGAAAATTTGAAGCGTTGTTGCTCTTCGATTTCTTTTTCGGAAGCATAACGGATTAACCCTGTTGGCAAGCCTACTTTTATCATTACTTCATCACAGGCATCAATACAAGCTGTACAGTTGACACATTCCATTTGTAATCCGTCTCTGATATCGATCCCGGTAGGACAAACCACAACACATTGTTTGCAATCTATACAATCACCTTTTCCTACAGCTCGTCTGTCTTCTCCTTTTTTCCATTTGGAACGGTTTTCTCCTCTTTTATAATCGTAGAAAACGTTGATGGTTTCTTTATCGATCAAAACGCCTTGTAATCTTCCGTATGGGCAAACCATTGTACAAACCTGCTCTCTGAACCATGCAAATACAAAATAAAATGCAGCAGTAAAAAGAATCATGACCAAAAAATTGGTAGGTTTTTCAAACGGCCCCTGTTGCATGATTCTGAAGACTTCCTCATAACCCACAATGTACATGAACATAATATGAGTGATAATGACTGAAATCAGAATGAAAATTGACCATTTTAATGCTCTTTTCCAGATTTTCTCAGAATTCCAGGGTTGATTGTCCAGCTTGATCTGCTTGTTTCTGTCGCCTTCTATTGCATATTCAATCTTGCGGAAAATCATTTCTAAAAAGATCGTTTGCGGACAAATCCATCCACAAAAGATCCTCCCGAAGGCAACCGTAAAAAGAATAATGAATATTAATGAAGTAATTGCCCCTAACGCCAGAATGAAAAAATCCTGAGGATAAAAAGGCTGACCGAATATGAAAAACTGACGGTCTATGATATTGAACATCAATAGCGGATTCCCGTTGAACTTAAGGAATGGCAATGTAAAATAGACTATTAATAAGAAGATGCTTACGAGAACTCTGTAATTGGTATATTTCCCCTTAGGTTTTCTTGGATAAACCCATCTTCTCTTTCCGGTATTATCCATTGTACCAACAGAGTCTCTGAATGTCTCAGCTTCTACTACCCAGCTTTCGGCTTCGTTGTATTTTTTTTCTGTAGTACTCATGTTATTTAGATAAAAAAAGAGATTGTCCGAAAAATGAATTAGTTATAATTCTTTTTTCAAATATCATTCCTAAATAGAACGATATCCTTTGACAATCTCTTTGTATGTATTAATTAGATTTTTCCCAGTGTGCCTCAGTTCCCTGAGGAGCAGCACCACCTTGTGCAGGTGTGATAGGAGCCTGTTCCTGATTGATATGATAGACGTAAGCTGCTACAGCCTGCATTTCAAAACCATTCACAACGCCATTCTTACCCCAAGCCTGCATTGTAGGGTTATTTTTACTTCCGTTTTCAACCATGTAGAATACATTCTTGAATAATGTTTTCTCCGGCTGATTGATCCAGAAATTATCTGTTAAGTTAGGTCCGATTCCTCCTTTTCCGCCTTCACCGTGACAAGAAACGCAGTTAGTTTCGAATACGGCTTTACCAGCTTCCACGTTATCTTCAGAAAAAACAGCCGTTTCAAGTGTTGGTTGAGTTACTGTTGCCATATAATCATTGATAGCAGCGGTTTGCTCTCTGTATTCTTGCTCGTATTCTTTGTAAGGATGTGCGAAATCTGTCAGGAAATATGATGATACATATAAAATACAATATGCAACTCCAAAGTAGAAAAGGCCTAACCACCATTTTGGAAGCTGATTGTCAAGCTCCATAATTCCGTCGAATCCATGATCGATAAGGATATCTTTTTCTTCTTTTTCAGACTGGCTTTTGAATGCTCCGTTCCATAGGTATTGGAAATAAGGCACTTTTTTCTCGGTCAGATATTTTGCTTTTTCGGTGTCCGTTAATTTTTTGAATTTTTCATTCTCAATCAAATCACCAATTGCATTCTGAATGAAAACTACAATGATGCTGATCAAAGCTGTTCCCAAGAAATATCTGGATGTCAGAAAGTCTGATGTTTGTGAGAACATATAAAAAACGACAAGTAATAATCCTAAAACGATTAAAATATTAATATAAACAGGTGTTCTTCTTTTCATGATTAATTTCTTTATAAGTTACAAAGTTTGATCTTCGTCATCGTCTTTTTCCAGCGGTGCATTCTCTTCTTCGTTGTAATACTTTTTCGGTCTGTTGATTACAATATAAACCACAACCAGAAAAAACAGAATGAAGATGATCATTGCTAAAGTTTGGAAAAAACCTGCGTTTTCCACATTGGAGACGATGTCTTTAAAACTTTGCGGAATCATTTTATTTAATTTTAATTACTAGCAGTTTTTATTTCTGTTGTTTTGATATCGGTTCCCAGCCTTTGCAGGTAAGATATCAATGCCACAATCTCTCTCTTTTCAAGCGGCACAAATTGCTCACCGGCTTTTGTCTTATTAGCCTTGGCTTCTGCAAAAGATTTTTTAACATCATCAGCTTCCGCAAATACATTCTTAACAATAGCATTAGCCTGGTGATTCATCCAATTGTCCATCGTATCAATCTGTGCTGTTGTATATGGAACATCGAAAGTGTTTTTCATCAGTTCCAACTTAGCTTTTGTTTTGCTTCTGTCAAGAGTATTCTCGATTAACCAAGGATATCTAGGCATAATGGAACCTGCAGATGTCGATCTTGGGTTGTACATATGTTTGAAGTGCCAAGAATCCGGTCTTACACCGCCTTCTCTTTGCAAATCCGGCCCTGTTCTCTTAGATCCCCAAAGAAAAGGTCTGTCGTAGATGAATTCTCCCGCTTTAGAGTACTGTCCGTTTTTCCCGTTGAATCTTACCACTTCATCACGGAAAGGACGGATCATCTGTGAGTGACAAGCGTTACATCCTTCTCTTATATAGATATCTCTACCTTCCAATTCCAATGGAGAATAAGGCTTAACCGCGGAAATCGTAGGAACGTTGTCTTTTACAAAGATCGTAGGAAATATTTCCAACGCTCCACCAATGGCTAATGCAATAAACGCGAATATTGAAAAATACAATGGTGTTCTTTCTAACCAGAGATGAAATGATTCTCCGTTTTTCCTTGTTTTATTGGTATTGGTCAATGCTGGAGCCTCAACGGGAACTTCTTTTTGGAATGAGCCATTTCGGGCGGTTGCTATGGCATTGATTACCATGAGAATCGATCCTGTGAAATAAAGTAGCCCACCAACAAATCTCATTTTAAAATACGGAAGAATTGCCGTCACAGTATCCAGCCAGTTTTTATAAACCAAAGTCCCGTCCGGATTAAATTGTTTCCACATCAAACCTTGAGTAAATCCTGAGATGTACATAGGAACGGCGTAGAAAATAATTCCCAATGTTCCCAACCAGAAATGCCAGTTAGCTAATTTCACAGACCAAAGTTTGGTTCTCCACATGATTGGAACGAGATAATAGATCATACCAAATGCCATGAATCCGTTCCATCCAAGTGCACCGATATGTACGTGACCAATTACCCAATCGGTATAGTGTCCAACTTTGTTTAATGTCTTTGTAGCCAGAAGTGGCCCTTCGAAAGTTGCCATACCATAACAAGTTACAGCTACTACGAAGAATTTAAGAACCGGATTTTCCCTTACTTTATCCCAAGCTCCTCTCAGTGTAAGAAGTCCGTTCAGCATACCTCCCCAAGATGGTGCGATCAGCATAATAGAGAAACCTGTTCCTACTGCTTGTGCCCATGCCGGTAGTGCCGTGTATTGTAAATGGTGAGGGCCTGCCCAGATATAAACAAAGATTAATGACCAGAAGTGGATAATTGATAACTTGTATGAGAAAACTGGTCTGTCGGCTGCTTTTGGTACAAAATAATACATTATACCCAGTACCGGAGTCGTCAGGAAGAATGCCACGGCATTATGACCATACCACCATTGCACTAAAGCATCTTTAACACCGGCATAAGCCGAATATGATTTCCAGGTTGTAAATGATAATGGAACTTCTAAGTTATTGAATATATGGAGCATTGCAACTGCAACCCAAGTTCCGATGTAGAACCAGATTGCTACATATAAGTGTCTTACTCTTCTTACGGCGATAGTCCCAAACATATTGATACCGAAAATGACCCACACTACAGTGATCAGGATATCAATCGGCCACTCATGCTCTGCGTATTCTTTGGAAGTATTAATACCTAAAAGAAAGGTAATAACAACAGATAGGATCATCAGCTGCCATCCCCAAAAATGAATCCAGGACAATGTATCACTCCACATCCTGGTTTTGAGAAGTCGTTGCAGAGAGTAGTAAATACCTGCAAAAATTGAATTGCCAACAAAGGCAAAAATCACAGCGCTGGTGTGGAGCATTCTGATTCTTCCAAATCCCAAGGCTCCTTGCGTGCTGATAAGACCTTGTATATTTCCACTGCGTAGACTCTGGATAGTTGTGTCATCTGTCCCAAATAAGAACTCTGGCAACTCCGGATAGAATAGCATCAGCGCAGCGGTAATTCCTAAAAGAAAGCCAATAAGCCCGAATATTACGGTAGCATACAGAAATGCTCTGACAATATTATTGTCGTAATAAAATTTTTGTGTTTCCATATTCATATTTTAAGGAGGGAATCCATTTTTTTTTTCAGGGCTTTTCTGCCCAAAAAATGAATATCATCCTCAGGATTATATGTTTTCACAAAGGTATTTTGTAGTTTTGTGTATGACTAGTAGGTTTACCTCTAAACTATACTAAAAACTACTAAAACAAAAGCTATGAAATTGTGCGGTGAAAATATCAGAAAAATTAGAAGGGAAAAGGATTTGACACAGGAGTATATGGCATTTGAGATGGGAATTTCCCAAAAATCCTATTCGGATATCGAGAATTCTAAGGTCAGGATCAATTTTGAAATTTTACAAAAAATATCTGCAATTCTGGATATTAGACCTTCGGATGTTTGCAGCATTTCGGATCAATGTGGTAGAAATGATTATGAACAGAAATACAATGATCTGCTCCAGTTCTTAAAAAAAAATAATATATCTGTACCAAAAGAACTTTAATAGTGTATATTATTGCCAATCTTATTAAGACAAATGAGGGATTGTTAAAAAGATTTAAGTGTTTTAATCTAAAATTATTATGATTTAAAATAAAAAAGGAGCTTATTTGAGCTCCTTTATTTTATTCTTCGTCTTCGTCGTCGTATTTTGCAAGTTCTTCATCACACCATTTGAAAGCTTCTTCAACAACTTTCGTAGCTTCGTTAGCTACAGTTTCTTCATCGTCTCCTTCCAAGTCATCCAACCACTCAACATCCTCTTCTTCTACATTAAGGATAAAACGCGGATACTCTGTGTGTACTACAAAAAGATCTTCTGGAAATTCAGAATTGTCTGCTAATAAAAACTTAGGTAATTTCATAATATAAAATTTTAAAATAAATCAGAGTATTTGTGACTCTCACTCCATTTTTCAAAGATAGAAAAATTCCCGGAACAAATTATTGATAATTATTTTTTTTGATATTGATTTTCTTTTCCACTTTATATCTTGTCAGGACATCTTTTTTAAGAGTATCTGAAGCCTTGGCTGTGATATAAATCCTTGGATTAACCGTACTGATAAGTTCGGCAGTTTGCCCGTCATTATCAAATTGATCCTTCACATAGAATTTTAATTCTTTATTCATGAGGTTTTCATCTGTCAAAAACTGTGTGATAGATTTTCTGTTGTCGAGATAATTGCCCTTTGATAACCATGTAAAAACAAATCCTGTCAGTAAGCTCAGAAAAGCAATACTGTAAGTTGCGTCATCAAAAAATAAAAATATTCTCCTCAAAAAAACAATCCAAATTCCTATAGAAAAAGGAGCCAGTAATCGGTAATCTATGGCGTTAACCGAATATACGTACTGAACAAAATAGGATAAAATAATTGTTACTGATGAAATAATCAGAATGAATTTCTCTGTCTCGGAAATTTTGGCTCTGATAAAAAGAAAAGCCATAATCATTATTGTGATTGCGCCAATTCCGTAGATACCGTAATTGATAATTCCACCATTGGGATCTGCGATATGAATAAAAGGATTAAATGTTGTCGTTAATCCCTGGAATAGTTCCAATAACAATTGTGGAGTAGATTTTAAACCGATTTCCAAAAAGGTATTGACATAATCTTTATTAAAATAATCGATAAAAATTATTTTGTAAAGTCCGTAAAATCCTATTCCCAAAAAACCGGAAATGGCGAAGGATTTCCAGTAATGTTTCCCGATTTTCATCACACCGAAAATCAAACTTCCTATACAAAAAAACAAGGCACTGTAACGGATATTAAGAAGTATGATCAGCAAGAGACTTAGATATAAAATACCTTTCACCTGGCTTATTCGGTTCTTAATGATTTGGCGTGCTGTGTAAAAAAAAAGGATCACAAAAGGTAATGTCAGGGCTTCGCTCATGGTGTAAGAATAGATGCTTACAAAACTGAACAAGGCAGAGGTAATCAATAATTCTTTAAAGAAAAATCTTTTTTTGTAAGCAAAGATCAGGATAAAAGTGTAAGCAAGAATCCCGATCAGTTTGCTGCTCCAGAATTCGTCCAATCCGAAAAAAGTAAAGAATTTTATGAATAAAGAATATCCTAACGGTGCAGTTGTATTATCTATGACAGGAAACATATCTGCTTGCCGCATGTATCTGATAGAATCCGGATTTACACGTCCTTTTTCGTTTAAAAGAAACCTCAGGATAATCATTACATAGGTTGTAATGATCAAAAAAACCTGAAGGATTTTTTCATATTTTGAATTGAGTTTTATCGAAATCATGGTTAAAAATAAAAAAACTTTGTCAAAAAACGATTTGACAAAGTTAAATATCGTAATTTAAATCTATGATTAAATGTTAATTAGATTGATTTCGAAAACATTTTCGAAACTTTTTCTGCTTTCTTACTTTCAGAATAATCGTAAAAACCTTCGCCGGATTTCACACCTTTTTTGCCTGCCATTACCATATTGATTAATAAAGGATTCGGGGCATATTTAGGGTTTTTAAAACCGTCGTACATGACATTTAAGATAGCTAAACAAACATCAAGACCAATAAAATCTGCCAATTGCAAAGGTCCCATTGGATGTGCCATCCCCAGTTTCATTACCGTATCTATTTCTTCAACACCGGCAACACCGTTGTAAAGCGTTTCAATGGCTTCGTTGATCATAGGCATCAGGATTCTGTTGGCAACAAATCCCGGATAATCATTCACTTCTACAGGAACTTTTTCCAGTTGTTTTGACATTTCGAAAATCGTATCAAAAGTTTCCTTAGAAGTAGAGTAACCTTTGATGATTTCTACCAGTTTCATAATCGGGACAGGATTCATAAAGTGCATGCCGATCACCTTTTCCGGACGTTTGGTTGCAGCTGCGATTTGCGTTATGGAAATGGATGAAGTATTGGTTGCCAGAATGCAATTTTCAGGAGCTAGTTCATCAATCTGAGCAAAGATTTTCAATTTCAGATCAAGATTTTCTGTCGCTGCTTCTACAATAAGATCAGCATTGGGAGCAGCATCTTTAAGATCCGTGAATGTTGTAATGTTGCCCAGAGTTTGATTTTTTTGCTCCTCTGTTAAATTTCCTTTCGCAATAATGCGATCAAGATTGGTGGTAATTGTTTTCAGTGCTTTATCAAGATTCTCTTGCTTTACATCAACAAGATTAACGGTAAATCCGCTTTGAGCAAAAGTATGAGCAATGCCGTTCCCCATAGTTCCGGCGCCTATTACAACAATGTTTTTCATTATATATTTCTAAAATTATTATTTAATTTAAATTCGATCCGGCTGTAAATATATCATATTTTCAGAATCCTGAAATTAACCTTTCTGTATCAACCTCATAATCTCCAAAGCCACCTTCAAAGCTTCGGTTCCGTCTTTCAAAGAAACTTCTACTGGGACATCATTTTCAATGGCGTTCGCAAAGCTTTCCAATTCATCAAGAATCGCATTGTTGGGTTGAATATTTGGATATTCGAAAAGGATCTGGTTTTTCTCGCCTTCAGCATTTTCGATAATCATATCAAAGTCGGACGGATTTTCCGGCGCCGGTTTCATACGGATAACTTCTGCTTTTTTCTCCAGAAAATCTACGGAAACATAAGCATCTTGCTGGAAAAATCTAGATTTTCTCATCGCTTTCATCGATATTCTGGAAGTCGTGAGATTTGCTACACAACCATTTTCAAACTCGATTCTGGCGTTACAAATGTCAGGCGTTTTGCTCACAACAGAAACACCGCTGGCGTGGATTTGTTTCACTTTCGACTTAACCAAACTCAGTAAAATATCCAGGTCGTGAATCATCAAATCCAAAACCACAGAAACGTCCGTTCCTCTAGGATTGAATTCTGCCAATCTGTGAATCTCGATAAACATTGGATTCTGAATGTAATCTTTCGCACCAATGAAAGCCGGATTATATCGTTCTACGTGACCAACCTGCGCTTTGATTCCAAACTCTCTGCATTTGTAAAGAATTTCTTCCGCTTGTTGAAGTGTTTGTGTTACAGGTTTTTCTATGAAAAAGTGGATGCCTTTTTCAATCGCTTTTACGGCATAATCGTAGTGATAAACTGTAGGCGTTACAATATCCAGCATCTCGATTTTGTTCAGCAAATCCTCGAAACTTTCAAAATATTTATAACCTAATTCGGCTTCCAGTTTTCTTCCGTTTTCTACATCCTTATCGTGGAAACCAACGAGTTCGTATTTCTCAGATTGATTCAGTAATCTCAAATGGATTTTCCCGAGATGTCCTGCGCCTACAAGTCCTGCTTTTATCATAGCTTATTTTTCTTAAGGAGGTAAATTTAAGAATTATCACAAATCCAAATAAAAAAAGACCCGGAATTTTTTACGATTCTGAGTCTTGTCATTTTTATTTTATTAAGAGTAATCGAAATCCGTTTGGTTTTCATCTCGCCTTGCATCCCAAATTGATAATATAATTATCTCTTTTACATTGATTTCGTAGAAAATTAAATAATTTCGGACAATACTTATTCTAGCGTTTTTATTATTTGTTGTCCTTCCGATTTTTGGATGTTTTGACAACAAATCAATGGTTTCAATAAATAGTGTATTGAGTTTTTTGCTGTAAGTTTTGGATTTCGTTTTATTGGTCCAATAAGTTAATATTTCTTTAAGCTCGAATTTTGCAGAATTAGTCCAGACTATTTTTCGTTTAGCCATTGTTCAATTTCTTTTTTCACTTCTTCATGAGTGACAATGTCTCCATTTGCATATTCTTTTCTTGCTTCTGCAATTCTGTCTTGTTGTTGTTTTGATAATTCAAAAATTTCTTCATCAAGTTCAAGATCCAAAAGTCTTTTGATTTCTCTTATCACTCGAATTTCCTTTAATTCGGTTATTTTATTAATAACATCTAATTTTAATTGTAATTCATCAGAGCTCATTTGGAAATTATTTATATCAAATTTACATAAAAAATTAAAACTTAATTACTTTCATTTTAAAAAGATCACTTCCTCTTTCTCAGAACTTTCCTTCGCTGCTTCAATCACTTTCATCGTATGGAAAGCTTGTTTTGCAGTAACAGGAACCTTTTTGTCATTGACGATAGCATAGTAAAGGTCATCATAAAAATCCAGATAGTTGCCTTGGAAAGTAGGGAAATTGACAACTCTGTCATTATAAACCAGAAGTCCTGTTTTGTCTTCAGGTTCAGTTCCCCAATTCTCACGGTTCGGGACTTTGCCTAATTTCAGTTCATCTTCCTGGACATCTGCTCTGTGTTTCAGGAAGCTTCCTTTCTTACCGTGCAGAACAAATGCAGGCGTCATTTCTTTAACAAAAAAACTCGATTTCAACCTGACACGTTTATCAGAATAATAAAGAAGGATATCAAAGTAATCATCAATCTGCGTATTCTCTCGTATTTTTCTGATATCAGCAAAAACTTTCTCAGGATTTCCAAATAATGTCAAAGCCTGATCAATCACGTGGGAACCAAGATCCATCAAAATGCTTGCGCCGGGATTACCGTTTTCTTTCCACGCTTTCGGGCTCAGTTCGGGATTGTATCTTTCAAACCGGATTTCAGCTTCGACGATTTCTCCGAGATAATCCTCTTCCAAAACTTTTTTCACGGTTCGGAAATCGCTGTCATATCTGCGGTTTTGATAAACGCAAAGTTTCAGATTCTTTTCTTTAGCCAATTTGTGTAATTCTTCCGCTTCTTGGGAAGTTGTCGTAAAAGCTTTTTCCACCAAAGCGTGTTTGCCGGCTTCCAAAACTTTCTTTGTGAATTCGAAATGTGTGTCAATTGGAGTATTGACAACAACTAATTCCACATTACTTTCTAAAACTTCTTCAAGAGAATTAAAGCTTTTAACATTGGGATAATCAGTTTGTATATTTTTTTTGCTTCGTTCGTAGGCTCCAATCAGTTCGAAACCATCATTGACCTCAAGAAACGGTGCATGGAACAACTTCCCCGAACCACCATAAGCCAACAAAGCTGTCTTTATCTGTCTCATAAATTTTTAAATAATTTTGATGATGCAATTTAACTAAATAAAAATTCAAGCCACAAAGCCTGCGACTTGAATCTATTTTAATTATTTCTGGAAATCTAAAATTTAGAATCTCTAATTTAAAATTATAATTGTTATCCCATAATATGAAATCCACCATCCACGTGACGGATTTCTCCAGTAATTCTGGTTTCTTTTCGGAAAAGATGAACAATCTCATGCGCCAAATCTTCGGGCAAAGCATTTCCCAACGGACTGATTCTATTTGCTCTTTCTACATCTTCCACTTTTAGCGTTGCGTTTCCGGCCTTGCTTCCCATATAAGGTGAGAATCTAATCGCATTGGCACGGATTCCGTATTTTTTTCCCAATTCATAGGCCATTTCAATCGTCAATCTTTCAAGAGCTGCTTTTGCAATACTCATATTGATGTATGGAAAAAACGAAACTTTCTCCGCCGCGATATAACTTAGCGAAACAATCGAAGCACCGTTTTGCAAAACACCATTAGATAATAACGAATGACAAAGTGTCACCAACGAAAATGCCGACACATTCATCGTATCATTGAATTCCTCTGCAGTCACTTCCAGCATTGGTTTTACAGACTTATTTCTAATGGTTTTGTCCATTGCGATGGCGTGAAGAAAACCGTTCAGCTCGATATTTCTTGTTTTCAGATCATCAGCAAAATGACTTAAACTTTCTGGCAAAGTCACATCGAGTGGAGCGGTGTAAACATCATTTCCCAATACTTTTTTACAGGCATTTTCGAAATCTTCATAATTTTTATTGAGAAAGGATTCTGCTTTTTCGGATAGATTTTTGTGAAATGAGGTCACGCCTAATCCAGTACAAACAACTTTGCCGTTGTTCTTCAAGATTTTTTCGGCGGTTTTCATTGCAAGAGAATTTTCATCTGCAATTCCGGTAATTAAAAAAGTTTGATTATCTAACATTTTTGAGACTTAATAGATTATAGACGAATAGATTATAGATTATAATCCGGTCTAGATTTATTTTACTAATCAATTATCAATTATCAATTATCAATTATCAATTATCAATTATACCTTGTAAAGTGCAGTTCC
>WPCJ01243748.1_pt1 | contig 49621 bp, 41 predicted proteins | sample 5399831 | NCBI WGS metagenome assembly WPCJ01 (sample SAMN12869470, study PRJNA574797) | sludge metagenome | isolation source: wastewater treatment of pH10 | place: China:Beijing | collected 2019-05-20
CGCCAAGAAGGCCAAGAAGGCTGCCAAGAAGAAGTAAGCTTCTTCCTCGCAGATGTGAAAGCCTCCGGGTCCAAGTCCGGAGGCTTGTTCAGTTGGAGGATACCCTCGGCCGTTGGGCGGATTTGCCGAAGGCGTAATCCGCCGTTCTTCGCCACACGAACTCGGCCGGCGGATTACGCTACGCTAATCCGCCCTACGGCAGAGGTGCTCACGCCTTGGCGCGGTTGACCAGGAGCACCGCGGCGCCGCAGGCGATCATGCCGGCGATCGCCACTGCGTCCAGCTTCTCGCCGAACAGGATGAAGGCCATCAGCGCCGTCACCGCCGGCACCAGATAGAACAGGCTCGCCACCTGACTCGAGGCCTGACGACGCAGCAGCCAGTACAGCAGCCCGACGGTGCCGATCGACAGCACCACGGCCAGCCACGCCACCGACAGCACGAACTCCGTGGTCCAGTGGATCACGCGCGTCTCGAACAGAAACGCGCCGATGCCGAGCATCACCATGGCCGCGAATTGCTGGACGAAGCTCCCGACCCGCCAGTCGGTGCCGCTGCAGAAGCGCTTCTGATACAGCGTGCCGATGGTGATGGTGACCAGCGAGAGGCCCGACGCCGCCCAGCCCCAGCCGGCATTGCCCGACATCGGACGGCCATGCAGCACCAGCAGCACGCCGCCAAGGCCGAGCACGAGCCCGCCCCATTGCAGCGGGGTCACGCGCTCGTTCAGAAAACGACTGGCAAGGATCGAGGTGAGGATCGGCTGCAGGCCCGGAATGATCGCCGACAGGCCGACCGGCACCTGATGCGCGATCGCCAGCACCGTGCCTGCGAGATACAGCCCCTGCACCAAAAGACCGGCGACGATATTGTGGCCGATGCCGGCGCGATCCGGCCAGGCCGGCCGCGTCAGGGCGACGATGACGCCCATGATGCCGGCCGCGACGATCATCCGAACGGTGAGATAGGTCAGCGGCTCAGCGCCGTTCAGCACATATTTGGTGCCGATGAAGCCGGTGCTCCAGAGCAGCACGAACAGCACGGGCGCAGCCGAGGCGATGAGGGCATTTGTCTCTTTATTCATGGGCTGCTCAGTGCCTCATGATGTGCTAAGCGGCAATGGCTGATTGCGCGGAGCTGCCGCCCGCAATCACAACCTTGATGCTTCCCTGACCAACTAAGGAATTCGCCATGGATGTTCGCGCCGCCGTTGCCATTGCTGCCGGCAAGCCGCTGGAGATCACCACCGTTCAACTCGACGGCCCCCGCGATGGCGAGGTGCTGGTGGAAATCAAGGCGACCGGCATCTGCCACACCGACGAGTTCACCTTGTCGGGCGCCGATCCGGAAGGTCTCTTCCCCGCCATCCTCGGCCATGAAGGCGCAGGCATCGTGCGCGAAGTCGGCCGTGGCGTCACCTCGGTGAAGCCCGGCGACCATGTCATCCCGCTCTACACGCCGGAATGCCGCCAGTGCCCGTCCTGCCTGTCGCGCAAGACCAATCTCTGCACCGCCATCCGCTCGACCCAGGGCCAGGGCCTGATGCCCGACGGCACCTCGCGCTTCAAGCTCGAGGGCAAGCCGGTGCACCACTATATGGGTACCTCGACCTTCGCCAATTACACGGTGCTGCCGGAGATCGCCGTGGCGAAGATCCGCGAGGACGCGCCGTTCGACAAGGTCTGCTATATCGGCTGCGGCGTCACCACCGGCGTCGGCGCTGTCTTCAACACCGCCAAGGTGGAGCAAGGCGCCAAGGCGATCGTGTTCGGTCTCGGCGGCATCGGCCTCAACGTGCTGCAGGGCCTGCGCCTCGCCGGCGCCGACATGATCATTGGCGTCGACATCAACAATGACCGCAAGGCCTGGGGCGAACGCTTCGGCATGACACACTTCGTCAATCCGAAGGAACTCGGCAAGGACCTGGTCCCTCACCTCGTGGACATGACCAAGTCGGGCGCTGATCAGATCGGCGGCGCCGACTACACCTTTGACTGCACCGGCAATGTCACCGTGATGCGCCAGGCGCTGGAAGCGTGCCATCGCGGCTGGGGCCAGTCGATCGTGATCGGCGTGGCGCCTGCCGGCGCCGAGATTGCGACGCGTCCGTTCCAGCTGGTGACCGGACGCGTGTGGAAGGGAACCGCTTTCGGCGGCGCGCGCGGCCGCACCGACGTGCCGAAGATCGTCGACTGGTACATGCAGGGCAAGATCCAGATCGACCCGATGATCACCCATGTGATGCCGCTCAGCGACATCAATAAGGGTTTTGAGTTGATGAAGAGCGGCGAGAGCATCCGCGGCGTGGTGACGTTCTAGCCCCAACACGCCGCGACCCTAGGATGGGTTGAGCGCAGCGAAAACCCATCACCACACACACGAAAGGTGATGGGTTTTCGCGAAGACGCTCAACCCATCCTACGGTTCGGCGCTTTGGGCCTCCCCTCACCTCCATTTTACGTCGACAGCATCGCCGTCTCCCCTTCGATCCCGTCCTCATCGCGCCGCTTGGCATAGCGCCGCGCCAGGATCGCGCAGACGAACAGTTGCGCCTGGTGAAACAGCATGATCGGCAGCACGATCAGGCCGAGCGCATGGCCCGGAAACAGGATTGCAGCCATCGGGATGCCGCTCGCCATGCTCTTCTTCGAACCGCAGAACACGATGGCGATCTCATCCTCCCGCGAAAAGCCCATCCAGCGGCTCGCCAGCATGGTGGTGACGATCACTAGCGCCAACACCGCCAGATCGACGGCGAGGATTGCCGCGAGCGTGCCAACCGAGAGCTGGCCCCAGATCCCCGCGACCATGCCGGCACTGAACGCGGCATAGACGATCAGCAGCACCGAGCCGCGATCGACCACCGAGGTCAGACGCCCATGGCGCAGCAGCCACGCGCCGACCCAGGGGCGGATCAACTGGCCAACGACGAAAGGCGTAACGATCTGCGCCGCGATCTTCTCGAACGCCGCCAGTGAAACACCTCCTGCCGCCGAGGACAGGAGCAGCGACACCAGCACCGGCGTCAGCGCGACACCGAGCAGATTGGACACCGATGCACTGCACAGCGCCGCCGGAACATTGCCGCGCGCGATCGAGGTGAAGGCGATCGACGATTGCACGGTCGAGGGCAGCAGACACATGAAGAGAACGCCAGTCACGAGATCAGCCGGCAGATACGGACGCAGCGCGAGGCTCGCCACAACGCCGATCAACGGAAACAGGAGATAGGTGCTGGAGAACACCATCGACTGCAGCCGCCAGTGCATCATCCCCTCCTTCACCGCGGCCGGCGACAGGCGCGCGCCATAAAGCAGGAACAACGCCGCCACCGCGGCAGTGACGATGTCATCGACATACACGGCGATCTCGCCGCGTGCGGGCAGGACGGCAGCCAGTGCGACGGCAGCCATCAACCACAGCAGGAACTGGTCGATCGGTAGATTGATGCGGCGGCGGGAAGAGGAAGTCATAGCAATAGGCCCTTGTTTGATGGCCCAGATCTAGATTTCCTCGGTTTGATGCAAAATCCCCATAACAGCGATATCAGTCATCATGTATGGTGATGACCATGGATCATATCCCCGTCGATCTCCTGCAAAGCTTTGCCGCCGTCGCCGATGCCGGCAGTTTTACGGGCGCAGCCCGGATCCTCGGGCTGCAGCAATCCACCGTCAGCCAGCACATCCGGCGCCTTGAGGAGCAGACCGGCCGCCGTTTGTTCGACCGCAGCACGCATCGGGTGGTCCTGACGCCGGATGGCGACGTTCTGCTCGATCATGCGCGCTCGATCCTCGAGCGTTATGCTCACCTGCAGCAATATCTCTCGGCAGCGCCGCTGCGCGGCCGGCTGCGCTTCGGCGCATCGGAAGATTTCGTACTGTCGGCATTGCCCAACGTGCTGGCTGCCTTCGCGCGCCGACATCCCGAGCTCGACATCGAATTGCATTCGGGATTGAGCGAGGATCTGCGCGCTGCTTTCGATGCAGGCCGGCTTGATCTCGCGCTGGTCAAGCGACGTGACGGCGACAGCCGCGGCAGGATCGCATGGAAAGAACCGATCGAATGGATGGCGCATCCCGAATTCCGGGTCGATCCCGATCACCCGCTGCCGCTGATCCTCTATCCGCCGCCGAGCATCACGCGCGTCAGCGTGCTCGAAACGCTCGAAGCCGCGGGACGACGATGGCGCATCGCCTTCACCAGCGCCAATGTCTCCGGCCTGAGTGCTGCCGCACGTGCCGGCATCGGACTGCTGCCGCATTCGGTGCGCCTGATGCCGGCGGGTCTGACGATCCTGTCATCGCGTGAAGGTCTGCCGAAACTGCCCGGCATCCAGTTCGCTGTGATCACCCCGGATCATCCCCCAGCCGCGGTCGACGCGCTCGCGGCGACCATCATGAACTGGGCCGGCCCGCGCGATCGGCAGGGTTAGGCTGACAGTCGTAGGATGGGTTGAGCGCAGGCGCGCAGCGCCGGAGCGAAAACCCATCGGCGGAGCATGCCGTATGCGACGGACAGCATGGGTTTTCGCTACGCTCAACCCATCCTACGATTCCGAGCTTTTGACTCACAACCTTTCAAAAAACGGAACGAGCCGGCCGGTGAACTGCGCGTAACGCGCCTTCACCTTGTCGCCGATGACGAGATCATTGGCACCATGGGCCATCATGCGAAAGCCTTCGGCGGTATCGATCAGCACGATGTTGTACGGCACATGCTCACGTGCTTCCGGTGTGCCCGCACGGAGAACGAGTGACGTCGCATAGACCGTGCCCTCGCCGCTCGATGTCTTGTCGTCGAGATCGGGCGAGCCACACGCCGCGCAAAAACTGCGGCGGAAATACTGGATATTCTGGCAGGCGCGGCAGCACTGGAAGCTGATGGCTTCCGTGCCCGTGGTCCAGTCAGCAGCGGGTTTGAGCTGGCTCATCACACGCGCTCCAGGAACATCGAGACATGGGAAGACAAGACGCCGCCATCGCCATGCAGCAGCGCGACGGAGGCATCCTCGACCTGGCGGTTCTCCGCCCTGCCCGTCATCTGCAGATGCGCCTCGACCAGATGCGCCATGGCGCCGCCGACGCCGCAATGACCATAGGACAACAGCCCGCCATGGGTGTTCAGCGGCATCGCGCCGTGCTGGCCGAAATGGCCGGCACGCACACGCGCCGCCGCCTCGCCGCGCCCGGCGAGGCCGAGGTCCTCCAGCAGCATTGCCAGCGTGATGGTGAAGCTGTCATAGATCGCAGCATAGCGCACATCGGAGATCGCCATGCCTGTCGCCTTCTTCGCACGCGCGATGGAAATCTCGGCGCCAAGGCCGGACAGCGGCGGAGCCGCCGTGATGTGCTGATGCGTATGCGCCTGTGCAGCCCCACGCACTTTGATCTTGGCCTCGCTGGTCGGCTCATAGCTGACGACGAAAGCCGCGCCGCCATCGGAAACCGGGCAGCAATCGAGCAGTTTCAGCGGTGTCGCGATGGTCTTGGACGCCATCACATCGGCGACGGTGATCGGCTCCTGGAATTGCGCGCCGGGATGGGTCAGCGCATGCGCACGCATCAGCACGGCGAATTCGGCGAGGTCTTCCTCCGTGACGCCGTATTCGTGCATGTAGCGGTTGGCGACCAAGCCATAGTAAGCCGGAATGGTCGGCCCGAGCGGCACTTCATAAGTGGGATGGCCGACCTGCGCGAGCGCCTGGATCGAGGCATCGCGGCTCTGGCCGGTGAGCCGGTTCTCGCCTCCGACGACAAGCACATGTCTGGCGACACCGCCTTCGACCAATTGATGCGCCAGCATCGCCATCGCCATGCCGGTGGCGCCGCCGACCTGAATGGCATGTGCGTAGGATGGCGTGATGCCAAAGTGCTCGGCGAAGACGGTGGCGAGCATGATGTGCGGCATGGTGGTGGAATAGCCGCAGAGAAAGCCGTCGATGTCGCTGCGCTTGAGGCCAGCATCGGCGAGCGCGAGTTCGGCGGCGCGCGACATCAGATCGATGGTCGATGAGCCCTCATGCTTGCCGTAAGGGAGAAGGCCGACGCCTGTGATGTAACTCATGTCGGCTCCACGCTCTCAATATGACTTCGGCAAACCGAGCGCCTTCTCGGCAATGAAGCTCAAAATCAGCTCACGGCTCACCGGCGCAATGCGCGGGATCAGCGACTCCCGCAGATATCGCTCCACATGATATTCCTTGGCGTAACCAAACCCGCCATGGGTCATGACAGCCTGCTCGCAGGCATGATAGCCCGCCTCACCCGCCAGATACTTCGCCGAATTCGCCGCCGGACCGCAGGACATGTTGTTGTCGTATTGCCAGCCGGCGGACAGCACCATCAGCCACGCCGCTTCCAGCTCCATCCAGTTCTTCGCCAGCGGATGCTGGATCGCCTGGTTCTGGCCGATCGGGCGATTGAACACGTTGCGTTCCTTGGCATAGGCCGACGCCCGCTTCAGCGCGACCTTGCCGAGCCCGACCGCTTCCGCCGCAATCAGGATGCGCTCCGGATTCATGCCGTGCAGAATATATTCGAAGCCGCGCCCTTCCTCGCCGATGCGATCCTCCAGCGGAATCTCAAAGTCAGCGAAGAACAGCTCGTTGGAATCCACGCATTTACGGCCGAGCTTCTCGATCTCATGCACGGTGATCTTCGCGCGATCGAAGTCCGTATAGAACAGGCTGAGCCCATGGGTCGGGCTCTTCACCTCTTCCAGCGGCGTGGTACGCGCCAGCAGCAGGATCTTCTCGGCGACCTGCGCCGTGGAAATCCACACCTTCTGGCCGTTGACGATATAGCGATCGCCCTTGCGCACGGCGCGTGTCTTGAGCTGCGTCGTGTTGAGGCCCGTATTGGGCTCGGTCACCGCGAAGCAGGACTTTTCCGTACCGGCAACAATCGGCGGCAGCATGCGCTGGCACTGCTCTGGCGTGCCGAACACGACCACCGGATTGAGACCGAACACATTCATATGTACGGCCGATGCACCGGACATGCCGGCGCCGGACTCCGAGATCGCCCGCATCATGATCGCAGCGTCGGTAATGCCAAGACCGGAGCCGCCATATTCCTCGGGGATGCAGATGCCGAGATAGCCGGCATCGGCAATCGCCTTGTGGAATTCGATGGGGAAGCCGCCTTCCTTGTCCTTCTTCAACCAGTAGGCGTCATCGAAGCGCGAGCAGATCTTCTCGATCGTATCGCGGATGGATTCCTGATTGTCATTGAGAGCGAAATCCATGCGTCAGAGCTCCGACGTGTCGGGCATGGCGGCCTGCTTCAGCACGCCATCCCTGTGCATTTTCTCGATCTGCTCGGCAGTGTAGCCGACCTCGGCAAGCACCTCGGCATTCTGCTCACCGAGATGCGAAGCAAGACGCGACAGATCGACCGGCGTCTTCGACCAGGTTGCCGCGACCTTCATGTTGCGCACCGCGCCTTCGGTGGGATGCTCGACCTGCTGGAAGAAATCCGTCGCCACCATGTGCGGATCTTCCATCATGCTGTCGAGGGTGTGCATCGGTGCCGAAGGCACATCGGCCTCGTCGAGCAGCTTGGCCCATTCCGCTGTCGTGCGCGTCAGGAAGATACGCGACAGTTCGGCATTCACCGTATCGATATGCTGGATGCGCTGCGGGAAGGTCGCGAAGCGCGGATCGTCGAACAGCTGCTCGCGGCCGACATGCTTGAGAAAGCTCTTCCACTGCTTGTCGTTATAGACCATGGCGCAGATATAGCCGTCCGAGGTCTGATAAGGCCGGCGATCCGGCGACAGGTGACGGCCATAGCCGCCCTTGTCGAGTGGCGGATCGTAAGTGAGGCCGCCCATATGGTCGCCCATCATGAAGCCCGCCATGGTCTCGAACATCGGGATATCGACGCGCTGGCCCTCGCCGGTCTTGTCGCGATGGATGACGCTGGCGAGGATGGCGCCGAGCGCATTGAGGCCGACGATGCGATCGACCAGCGCATTCGGTACATAACGCGGCACGCCATCGGGGCTGATCCGCGCATTCAGCGCCGCCAGCGCGGTGGCGCCCTGGATCAGGTCGTCATAAGCAGGCTTTGCGGCATAAGGGCCGGCCTGACTGAAGCCGAACACGCCGGCATAGATCAGGCGCGGATTGATCTTCGAGACGACGTCATAACCGAGATTGAGCCGCACCATCGCCGCCGGACGCACATTGTAAACCAGCACATCGGCGCTCGCGACCAGCTTCAGCAGCGCCTCGCGGCCCTCTTCCTTCTTGAGGTCGATACAGACGCAGCGCTTGTTGCGGTTGGTGTTGAGGAAAATCGGTCCCATGCCGGGATTGCGCATCGGCCCGATCGCGCGGACCACGTCGCCATCGGGCGACTCCACCTTGATGACATCTGCGCCATAGTCGCCCAGCGTCTGGGTGCAGTAAGGCCCCATCATCACCGAGGTCATGTCGATGATCTTGATCCCGTGAAGTGGTCCCGCCAAAGCCGTTAGCTCCCGAAAGCATGTCGCGCGGCGCTGGATGCGCCCCTGTTCCGTCCCTCATAGCGGCAGGCCTTCCGCCGGAGCAAGGGCACCAGACGCGGAGCCGTATGCAGCGGTTGCGGCACCCTGCAACCACTGTCCGTGACGCGAAAAGCCACCGCATCGCGGCCGCCCTGAACGGACCCCGCCTTAGCCACCTATGATTGCATAACTGTCACACAGCCATCATGGCTGGACATGTACATAGATACACCCTTAGGGTGTTCATTATTTAAGCTGCATTTTTTGAGCGCGCGCCCGTGCCTGCCACGGACAGGACATTCGACGGGGCGCAAGACGGCGGCCGGCAATCGACGTCGCCGATTTCGACAACGCTATTTGGGGGAACGTGATGGTGGACAATGCGATCAAGCCGGCCCTTCGCACGGCGCTGCGCCTGCACGAAATAGGCAACGACACGCCTTACCGAATTTCCTTCGCTGCCAAGGGCAAGAGCGGAGGCAGCTTCGGCTTCATGCAGGGCGACCTCGCCGCCGGCCAGAGCGACGTCACCCGGACCTTCCGCGAGGCTATGGCTGCGGCGGGCATGGATAGCGGCAAGATCGACCGTCTCGTGGCGCTGCTGTCGCGGCACCAGATCAAGAACCCGCTGTCGCCGTCGGAAACCGCCGAGGTCGATCAGGCCTTGCGGGCGTCCTCAGGGCTCGTCGATCGCATGGACGAGCGGATATTGCAGGAAGTCTATCGCGATCTCGACATCTGTCTTGCCCATGCATCGCGCAAGAACCGCACCGTCGCCGCCAAGGCGCAGCTCTATATGGCATTGTGGATCAACATGTCAGGGCCGCCCACCAAGCTCCTCACCTGGCTGGACGGCGGCGATCCCGGCCTCCCCCGCCGCGTCCCCGCGGCCGGCGCCACCATCGATGGCGATGACATGGAGGAATATCTCGCCGGCACCAATTATTACGTCGCCCACCCCCGCAACATGCAGCATCTGCGCGAATGCGCCGCGGCCGGCATGCGTGAGCTCGGAACCGCGCTGCTTGCCTCCGCAATGCCAACCGACAGCGATGGCGGCGCGAACGCCCTGCTCTATGCGGCGGCCCCCGCCGCAGCAGCACCTTCTTCGGTGACGGTGGCCGTCAAATCCTCCGATGGCGAGAGCCATCAGGTGTCAATCCAGAAGACCGGACGCGACACCGGCGCCATCAGCCGGCGCGACAGCGCCGGCTCATCGCAGGTCTACAATGTCACCGCGATCAAGGCACGGACCGATGGCACCAGGCTGACTTGCAACGGCCCCTATCCTTCAAAGATCGTCTGCACCCTCAGCGCCGGCCGCAACGGCGTGGCCGACGCCATCGAGATCACCGTCAGCAACACATGGTTCTATGACGGCACCACGAGCTACACGCCCGCGCATGCCGACTTTGAAAAGCTGCGAAGCTTCATCGCCCAGTCCGGCTTCCCGGCGCTCGCTGCGGAAGCGCCCGCGGCGTCCGTCGGCGTGTTCGCCGCCACGGACACCATGGGCGCGCCAACTCTGCCCGCCACCCCTGCCGCGCAAGACGGCGATCAAAATACCTTCGACGCCGCCATAGCAGCAGTGGAAACTTGGAAGCTGCACCCATCCTCACCCGCCTATGACACCCATGTCGCGGGACCGGTCCGGGCGGCGGCCAGCCGGGTAACCACCGATCCCAATCCGCGCGACCTCCTGAAATGGCTGGAGCTGCAATCCTCGGCGATGAATATCGCCGATGCCGACATCCTCCGCACGACGCTGGCGCTGCGCGACATGTTGCCCGACGGTTTCAGCCATGCCGTGCAGGGCCTGCCGGCCTCGCAGCGCCTGCGCGTGGCATTGGCGCTCGGCGACGACGGCCCGCCGCGACCCGATGGTGGCGGTCTCCTGCTCGCTGCTGCGACTGCACCACCGACGCTGCCCACGGCAGCCGCCATTCCGGTTCACGGCGCTTACACCGGCAAGAGCATCTTCACCGGCCCGCGCGGTTTTCCGGTGGTCCAGGGCAAGCTGGAACTGTTCGATGCTCGGAGCGCGGAGCTCGATCCGTACAAGGTCAACACCGGCGGCGGCGCACGCAACTCGCACATCACCAATGGCCCCATCCCGGCCGGCTACTATCGCCTCAGCAATTTCCGGCCGCGAGATACGGTCGGCATGGTGCTGAACGGCATCGGTTTCTCGTTCGATCTCGATCCGGTGATGGACACCCGGGTCTATGGCCGCAGCCTGTTTCGCGTTCATCCCGATGGCGGATCGGAACAGACCAACGGATGCCTCGGTGTTCGCGAGGGCGCGGCCCGGCTGGCCGAATGCCGTGATCGTCTGCGCGCGCTGCTCAGGCAGGGAGACGTGGTCATCTCCGTCGCCTATCCCGGCCTGAATATCTGAGGAGAGCACCATGCTGCCGCGCCGTATCGGACTGGTCGCACGCACTTCGCAGATTTCCTTTGTCGAACTGGCAAAGGTCGCCGCCGCCCTGAATGTGCAGGTGGCGCGCGACGTCCAGCCGATCTGGAATCTCACGGCGAGTGTCATCGCGCTCGACAACCCCGACTATATCGAGCCTGGCATCTGGCCGATCTATATCGAGGACTCAATCCCCGAACATGCGCTGGGCCTGCATCTGACAGGTCACCAGCAGCCCTATGCCAGAGTGCGGATGGGCGACACCTGGCCACTGACCACCAGCCACGAATGCCTGGAAATGCTGATCGATCCCAGCGGCAACCGGCTGGTGTCATCCAGCGGCATCGGCATCGACGCAGATCACGAGATCGTCGATCTGCAGGATGCGAAATACGAATATCTGGTCGAGGTGTGCGATCCCTCCGAACATCCCGACAATGCCTATACGATCGACGACGTGCTGGTGTCGGATTTCTACACGCCCAATTACTTCGATCCGCTGCGCGCCTCCGGCGTGCGCTATTCCTTCACCGGCAAGCTGACGAAGCCCCGCCACATCCTGCCCGGCGGCTATATCACCTGGTTCAATCCGTCCCTGCGCCGGTTGCAGCAGTTGCGATATTTCGGGACGCCCCACATCGTGGATGTTCCGGGTACCCTCGCCCAGTCCGATCGCGGCACGCTGCGCGGCTTCATCGATGCACAGACCACTGCCCCGGTGCCATTGTCCGAGGTGCCCGGCGACAATCCGACGGTGCAGAAAAGCGCCGCGCGCAGCGCGTGGCTGGCCGAGGCGGCCAGCGCGCGAGCGCAGGAATTCACCGCATCGGCGACCGCCATGGTGGATGACACCGCCCCCACCGAAGCCGCGGCGATTGCCGCAGCGCCAGCCGTGAGCGACTTCGCTGCTCGCGCCGCAGAAATTGCCATCGCGCAATGGGACAAATTCGGCGGCCAGACCTACGACATCTCAGGCCACGTCACCCATCGCGGGCATCAGGAGCACGAGGATCCCTGGTTTCACGACGTGGCGACCTTCTGGCGAGAGGGCGTCGGCGACGACACGCTGACCGGGCTCGACAATGTGCCGTGGTCAGCGGCCTTCATCTCCTATGTGATGCGCAGCGCCGGCGCCGGCGGTCGCTTCCACTACAACGCCCAGCACTCCACCTATATCGCGCGCGCGATCCGCGATTTACAGCGCGACCGCGAAGAAGCAGGCTACTGGTGTTATCCCCTCGACCAGCAAATGCCTCAGGTCGGTGACATCGTGTGCTGGGCACGGCAGCCCGGCATCGACTACGATCACCAGAATGGCGGCGACTATAAGGGCCACTGCGACATCGTCGTCTCCGTCGGAGACGATGAGATCGAGATCATCGGTGGCAATGTCGGTAATTCCGTCACGCGCCGGCCGTTGAAACTGCTGGAGGATGGCACCATCAAGCCCATCGTCCAGCATGGCGAGAACCTGTTCGGCCTGATGAAGTGCCGGCTGTAATCAGCCCTTCAGCATCGCCCGGAGCTCCGTCTTCAGCACCTTGCCGTAATTGTTCTTCGGCAAGGCATCGAGATAGACGTAACGCTTCGGGCGCTTGAAGCGGGCGATATGGGCGAGGCAATGGGCGTCGAGAGCCGCATCGTCCGCTGCGGCGCCATCCTTCAGCACCACGCAGGCAACCACGATCTCGCCCCAGTCGGGATCGGCGGCGCCGATGGCCGAGACCTCCCGCACGGCCGGATGGGTCAGCAGGGCTTCCTCCACCTCGCGCGGATAGATATTGGTGCCGCCGGAAATGATGACGTCCTTGGAGCGGTCGGACAGTGTGAGGAATCCGTCCTCGTCCAGCCGACCGACATCGCCGGTGCGCAACCAGCCATCCTTCAGCGTCTCGGCATTGGCCTTGTCATTTTTCCAGTAGCCGAGCATGACCGCCGGCCCCTTGGCCTCGACCTCGCCGGTCTCGCCCATCGGCAGCGGCTGGCCATCGGCATCGGTGATCCGCACCTGCATCACGCTCTGCGCCGGACCGACCGACGCGAGGCGTTCGAGATAGCGCGGGTGATCGACATCCGCATGGAACGCGCGCGGCAGCGAGGTGATGGTCATCGGCGACTCGCCCTGCCCGTAGATCTGCACGAAGCGCTGCCCCATCACGCTGATCGCATCGCGGATATCGGCGGTGTACATCGGCCCGCCGCCATAGACGATGGTGCGGATGCCCTCACCGTTCTCGCCACGTGTCTTTGCTGCATCAACGAGGCGCCGCACCATGGTCGGCGCCGCGAACATTGCGACATCGCCGAGCGCACGGCCGAGATCGAGCACTTCATCGGGCTCAAAACCCTGGCTCCCGGGCACGACATGCCGCGCCGCCATGCGCACATGGATAAAGTTGTAGAGCCCGGCGCCATGCGAGATCGGCGCGGCATAGAGGATCGCATCGCGCTGATGCACCTGATCGACGTCAGCAAGATAGCACAGGGACATGGCGACGAGATTGCCATGGCTGAGCATCACGCCCTTGGGGCGGCCGGTGGTGCCGGAGGTGTAGAACAACCACGCGAGATCGCTATCCTCGCGGGCCAGCGGCACCATCGATGCCGGCTCGCCATGCTGCAATTCACGATAGGTCTCGCTGTCCACCGACAGCATCTGCATCGTCGTCGGCAGATCCTCCTTCACCGCAACGAGCGTGTCGTGGCTGTCGTCATCGACGATGGCGAGCCTTGCGCCGGCGTTGTCGCAGATCCATGCGGCCTCGCGGCCATGCAGCTTGGCGTTGATGGGAATGACGACGGCGCCGATCCACCACACCGCATAGAGGCATTCGAGATATTGCGTGCAGTTCGACGCAAACAGCGCCACGCGGTCGCCCGGCTGGATGCCGTAGTCGCGCACCAGCCCCGCACCGATGGCGGCGGCGCGGCGCGCGAATGTGGCGTAGTCCGCCTCGACGGCGGTGCCGCTCAGCAGCGCCGGCGCCTGCGGATGCAGACGCGCCGACGCCATCAGCCATTGTGCGACATTCATCGCGCCGCGCCCGCGTTACTTCGCGGGCTCGAGGATCGAGACGTAATTCGCCACCGCCGCGCCGCCCATGTTGAAGATGCCGGCCAGTTTGGCGTTCTTGATCTGCATGCCTTCCGGCGCCTGATCCAGAAGCTGCATCGCGCTCAGCACATGCATGGAGACGCCGGTGGCACCGATAGGATGGCCCTTGGCCTTGAGGCCACCCGACGGATTGACCGGCAGCTTGCCGTCCTTCTGGGTCCAGCCTTCCTTGATGGCGCGCGCGCCCTGCCCGCGCGGCGTCAGGCCCATGGCTTCATATTCGATCAGTTCGGCGACGGTGAAGCAGTCATGGGTCTCGACGAAAGAGAGATCGCCCAGCTCGACACCGGCCGCCTTCAGCGCCTTCTGCCACGCCACGGTGCAACCCTCGAATTCGAGAATGTCGCGCTTGGACATCGGCAGGAAATCCTGCGCATGGCCAGTGGCCTTGATGTTCACGGCCTTGCCCATGGTCTTCGCCGTCTCTGTGTCCGTCAGCACCAGCGCGGCGGCGCCGTCCGACACCAGCGAACAATCGGTGCGCTTCAGCGGGCCGGCGACGAACGGGTTCTTGTCGCTCTCGGAACGGCAGAACTCGAAGCCGACATCCTTGCGCATCTGCGCATAGGGATTGTGAACGCCATTGGCGTGGTTCTTGGCAGCGATCATCGCCAGCGCATCGGACTGGTCGCCATATTTCTGGAAGTATTTTTGCGCGATGCCGCCGAACACGCCGGCAAAGCCGGCGGGCGTCTCGCCGTCTTCCGGGAGATACGAGGCGCGCAGCAGGTTCTTGCCGATCTCCGGCCCCGGCGTCCTTGTCATCTGCTCGACGCCGACAACCAGCACGATCTTCGCCGTGCCGGCGGCGATCGACTTGATGCCCTGATGCACGGCGGCGGACCCGGTGGCGCAGGCATTCTCGACGCGGGTGGCCGGCTTGAAGCGCAGCGCCGGATCGGCCTGCAGCACCAGCGATGCGGTAAAGTCCTGCGGCGAGAAGCCGGCATTGAAATGACCGAGCACGATTTCATCGACATCGGATGCGGAGATGCCGGCATCCGCCATGGCCTCGGTCGCGACGCGGACCACCATGCTCTCGACGGTCTCGGCGTCGAATTTTCCGAAGGGCATATGCGCCCAGCCTACGATGCTGGCAGTCATGATTTCTCTCCCGGTTTCAATTTCGCAGTTGCGATAAATATAGCGCGGCTTCAGCCCGCTGACAGGCTTTTCATCGTCCGCGCGCACATGGCCGTTATGCCCGCCCAATCCCCGGCCCGAACGGACGCCGCCGGACAGATCCAGGAACCACCGACCGCGAGCACTGAGGGTTCGCCGAGCCATTCCGCCGCATTCACCTCGGTGATGCCGCCCGTCGGGCATACGCGGAGATCCGGGAACGGCCCCGCCCATGCGCGCAGCATCGCACGGCCGCCGGCCTGTTCGGCGGGGAAGAACTTCAGCGTATCGAAACCGTAGTCACGCGCTTGCATGACTTCAGACGCCGTGGCGACGCCGGGCAGCAATGGCAGACCGCTTTGGGCGGCGGCGTCGAGCAAAGCCGGCGTTGCACCGGGGCTGACCGTGAAACGCGCGCCGAGTTTCCGTGCCTGCTCGAAATCCGTGGCGGACAGCACCGTGCCGATGCCGACAATCGCCTCCGGCACCTCGGCGATCACGGCCTTCGCCGCATCGATGGCAGCCGCCGTGCGCAATGTGATCTCCAGCGTCCGCACACCGCCCGCGACCAGCGCGCGGGCGAGCGGCACGGCATCGGCAACGCGTTCGATGGTGAGCACGGGAACGACTTTTGCGGCAATCAGCATCGCTCGCAGATCGCTCTGACGCCTGGCGATATCGGTCATGATGTTTGCCCTCTGATATCCGGCATCGCCGCACGTGGGATGATGGCGCCGGGATGGCAGACCACGGTGCCCGCGAGACGATGTCCGGCCTTTGCGGCGGTGACAGCCGCGCAGCCATTGAGGCGTGAATGAAGATAGGCCGCGGCAAAGCTGTCACCGGCAGCGGTGGTGTCGACCACCCTGCCCGGCACCGGCTCTGCGTCCACATGCGTGGCCTGCCCCTGGCTGCGCACGATGCTCGCTGGCGTCGCGAGCTTCAGCACGGCTTCGCCGGGATCGATGCGATCGAGCAATGCCTGCTCACCCCCATCCGGATAAAGCGCCGACAGGTCTTCCACCGACGCCAGCACGATATCCGATGCAGAAAATGCCGCCGCGAATGCCTTGCGCGCGAGATCGAGATCGGGCCAGCCGCGGGCACGGAAGTTCGTGTCGAAGGCGACACGCACGCCGGACTCCCGGCAGCGCCGAAGCGCGACGATCAGGCGATCGCGCCCCGCTTCGTCGAATAGCGACAGCGTGATGGCGGAGAGATAGACCAGATCGTAACCGGCAAGCGAAGCGAGCAGCGCGTCCGTCTCCGGCAGGCTCATCAGGCCCCGCACGGCTGAAGCATCCCGCCAGTGATAGAAGCGGCGCTCACCGGCCGCATTGGTTTCGATCATGTAGAGACCGGGCAATTTGCCCTTGAGACGCAGCACGCGCTGGGTGCCAATGCCCTCGTCGCGCCAACCGGCGATCATCTCGTCGCTGAGCGGATCGTCGCCGAGCGCCGTCACGTAATCGACGCTGCCCCCGAGCCGCGCCAGATAGACAGCGGTGTTGAGGGTGTCGCCGCCAAAGGAGCGCGTCAGGTGCCCGCCCGGCATCTGACGCAGCTCGATCATGCATTCGCCGATACTGGCGATCCGCATCGAAACCTCGATCAATGTGACTGGTCTAGACGATGCCCGCCTTCCTGAGCGCGCCAATCCGTTCACCATCGTAGCCGATTGAGGACAGGATTTCGTCCGTGTTGGAGCCAAGAAGCGGCGGCGCGCGATATTCGGTGATCGGCGTGCCCGAGAACATCAGCGGATTTCGGACCAGCGACAGCGCCGGCTCGAACGGATGCTCCGCGCTCACGCGCATGCCGCGGGCCTTCACATGAGGATCTGAAAAAACCTGATCGAAGTCGTTGATCGGGCCGGACGGCACGCCGACGGCCTCCAGACGCTCCAGCCAATAGGCGACCGGCTGCTTCAGGAAGAGACCGGCGAAGATCGCCATGATTTCCTTGCCATGCTGGACGCGGTCGTTGTTCTTCACGAAGCGCGGATCCTTGGCCAGGTCCGGATCTCCGAGCACGGCGCAAGTCCGCTGGAACTGGCCGTCATTGCCATTGACGATCATGATCTCGCCGTCGGTGCAACGGAAGACGCCGGCGGGCATGCCGCCATTGCCCCAGGTGCCGCGGCGCGGCGGGACTTTGCCATGGATGAGATAGGGTTGCAGCCAATGCGACAGCGAGGCGATCACTGTATCGAAGAGACAGGCATCGACATGCTGTCCTTCACCGCCATTGGCGTCGCGGCTATAAAGCGCCGACAAAACGCCGATGGTGGTGTTCAGTCCGGTCATGTAGTCCACGATCGACGGACCGACCTTCATCGGACCTTCGCCAGGCTCGCCGTCGAGATGGCCGGTGACGCTCATGAGACCGCCCATCGCCTGCAGGATCGCATCGTAGCCGGCACGCGTGGCATAGGGACCCGTTTGTCCGAAGCCCGTCACGGAGCCGTAGACGATGCGCGGATTGACGGCTTTGATCGATTCATAGTCGAGGCCATAACGCTTGAGGTCGCCGACTTTGTAGTTCTCCAACAACACGTCGGCCGTCCTGGCGAGCCCGCGGATGATCTCCTGGCCTTCCGCCGTCGCCACATTGACCGTGACCGACTTCTTGTTGCGGTTGGCGCAGAGATAGAAAGCGTTGTCGTGCCGGCCGCCTTCCGGGTCGTTCAGATACGGAGGGCCGAATGCGCGGGAATCATCGCCAGTTCCAGGCCGCTCGATCTTGATGACTTCGGCACCGAGATCGCCGAGCATCTGACCGGCAATCGGGCCGGCAAGCACCCGCGTCATATCGATAACCTTGATGCCCGAGAGCGGCAGAGCCGGCATGCATTCCTCCTGTTATGTTGTCCGTCACGTCGGCCACGATGAACGTGTGACGTGAGCGCTTACAGGAAAATCCGCCCGATTGCACTGCTCTGTGAGCATGAGGGCTATCCCGTTCAGGTAGGCACGGAACGGCGCTCCTGATTTCGGGATACGGAAAACGTTGCCGTACTCAGCGTACTGTGGCCATCCTTCGAGACGCGGCCGAAGACGGCCGCTCCTCAGGATGAGGGCAGAGTATGGCGCTGTAGAAGACCCTCATGGTGAGGAGCCCGCAAAGCGGGCGTCTCGAACCATGCAGGCCGAACACTATCCGCATCGCTTTAACGGCATATGTGATAGCCCTCCCCGCAAGCGGGGAGAGGTTAAGAAGCGCTGCCGCGCTCAATCGACAAATTTTCCGCCGAGCTCATCCTCGATATGGATGCGGATGATGTCGTCAAATGTCTTTTCCACCGTGGTGAAGCCGAGCTGCAGCGCGCGGGCGGTGTCGAAATCGCGCGGCCAGCCGGAGACGATACCGGTGATGACCGGATCGGTTTCATGCTTGATGCGGGCGACGACATTCTTGCCGGCCACGCGCTCCAGCGCCGCGATCTGCTCGCCGACGGTAACCGACATGCCGGGCATCGACAGATTGCGCCGCGGCCCCATCGCCTCGAGATCCATGCTGCCGGCATGAACGAGGAAGCCCACCGCCGAGCGCGGCGATGCGTGCCAGTGGCGGACATCCTCGGACACCGGCAGGATCGCTTCCTTGCCGGCCAGCGGCTCGCGAATGATATTGGAGAAGAAGCCGGAAGCGGCCTTGTTGGGCGCGCCCGGACGCACACAGATGGTCGGCAGGCGAATGCCAATGCCATCGAGCAGGCCCTTGCGGGTGTAATCGGCGATCAGCATTTCGCAAATCGACTTCTGCGTGCCGTAGGAGGTCAGCGGCGTGTGGATGAACTCATCGCCGATCTTGTCAGGGAACGGTGCGCCGAACACGGCAATGGATGACGTGAACACCAGACGCGGCTTGTAGCCGCCGCCGATCGCACGGATGGCATCGATCAGATAGCGCGTGCCGTCGAGATTAATGCGATAGCCCTTGTCGAAATCGGCCTCCGCCTCGCCCGACACGATGGCGGCGAGATGGAAGATGACGTCGGGCTTTTGGGCGATGAGTGCCGGCGCGGCCTTGGGGTCGGAAAAATCGGAGGTGACGGTTTCCGTCGGGATCGACGTCGCCGGCTTCGCCGGCGCCACCACGTCCTGCAGGGTCATGCGGGTGATGTCGCGGTTGCCCAGACGACCGTCTTTCAACAGGCGTTCGGTGAGCTTGCGGCCGACCATGCCGGCGGCGCCGAGTATGAGGATGTGCAAGTTGGAAACTCCCGTTTGTTTTTGATTGGATCGAGGCCTCTCAAGCGTCATTGCGAGCATAGCGAAGCAATCCAGAGTCACACGAAGAAAGACTGGATTGCTTCGTCGCTACGCTCCTCGCAATGACGTGGGGAGACTACTCCTTCACCGCGCCCGTCATCGCCGACACGTAATGCTCCACGAAGAAAGCATACAGGATCACCAGCGGCAATGAGCCGACCAGCGCGCCGGCCATCAGCGAGCCCCACTTGTAGATATCGCCATCGACGAACTCATTGACGATGGCGACCGGGACCGTCTTGTTCTGCGTCGATTGCAGGAAGGTCAGCGCATAGATGAACTCGTTCCAGCACAGCGTGAAGGAGAAGATGAAGGCCGAGATCAGACCGGGCACCGCCAGGGGAATGATGATCTTGACCAGGATCTGCCAGCGCGACGCGCCGTCGATCAGCGCGCACTCCTCGAGCTCGAACGGAATGGTCTTGAAATAGCCCATCAGGAGCCAGGTGGAGAACGGAATCAGCAGCGTCGGATACACCAGGATCAGCGACAGCGGCGAGTCAAACAGACCATAGGCCTGGATCACCGACGCCAGCGGAATGAACAGGATCGACGGTGGCACGAGATAGGCCATGAAGATCAGCGCGCCGACGGTCTCGGCGCCGCGGAAGCGCAGCCGCACGATGGCATAGGCCGCAAGTACGCTGGCCACGATGGACAGGAATGTCGAAGCCGCTGCCACATACATCGTGTTCCAGAGCCACTGCGGATAGTTCGTCTCGAACAGCAGTTTCTGGATGTGCTTGAAGGTCGGCTTGATCACCCAGAACGGATTGAACCGCTCCATGTCGATCAACTGCTCATCCGGTTTGATCGAGGTGAGCGCCATCCAGTAGAACGGGAACAGCAGGATCACCACGATGATGAACAGCGGGATATAGAGCGTGACGATGCGCTGGGGCAGCGACTCCAGATAGGCCATGCCCTCTGTTGAATCGTCCTTGTCCAGCTTGAGCGGCGCGGTGCGCGCGGTGTCGGCGACGGCTTCAGTCATTGTCAGTACCTTGCTGCCACTTGCGGCGTTGCATGCCGAACCAGGAAATGGCGATGGCTGCCAGAAGGAACGGGATCATGGCGGTGGCGATCGCAGCGCCTTCGCCGAGACGACCCGAGAGAATGCCGCGCTGATAGCTCAGCGTCGCCATCAGATGCGTCGCGTTGACCGGACCACCACGGGTCAGCGCCCAGATCAGCTGGAAGTCGGTAAACGTAAACAGCACCGAGAAGGTCATGACGACGGCGATGATCGGCGTCAGCAAGGGATAAGTGATGAAGCGGAAGCGCTGCCATGAGGTGGCGCCATCCAGCACCGCAGCTTCATAGAGCGAGGGCGACACGGTCTGCAGGCCGGCCAGCAGCGTGATGGCGACAAAGGGCACGCCGCGCCAGATATTGGCGAAGATCACGCTGGCACGGGCCCAGGCACTGTCGCCGAGGAAGTTGATATTGTGATCGATCAGCCCAAGCTTGATCAGCGACCACGAGATGATCGAGAACTGCGAGTCGTAGATCCACCAGAAGGCGATGGCGGAGAGCACCGTGGGCACGATGAACGGGATCAGCACCGCGGCACGGATCAGCGCCTTGAACGGCATGTGCCGATTCAGGAGCAGCGCGAGATAAAGGCCGACGGCGAATTTGATGGCCGACGCCACCAGCGTATAGAGCAGCGTGTTGAACACCGAGAGCCAGAAGATCGAGTCGTCCTTCAGCCACTCGTAATTCTCGAGCCCGACGAACACGCCGCCGCGCCCGATGCGGTCGTCAGTGAAGCTCATCCAGACGCCGAGAAACAGCGGGTAAGCGAGGAACAGCAGCAGGAAAGCGGCGGCCGGCAGCATGAACCACAGCGCCAGCCAGTTGCGGTTGACCCGCAGCCGGTCCCAGCTTGAGGTCTTGGGGATCACCTTCCCCACCGGCATCGATGTCTGGATCGTCGTCATCGCGAGAAAGCTCCAGTCGAATGTTACGGCAGGATCGCCTCGCCCTCGATCTCCACCCGCGCATGCGGATCGATCAGGGCGGAGACCTGCACCAGCGTCATCGCCGGAAAATGCTTGCCGAGCGTCGCACCCCAGGCTTCGCCAATGGCGGCGCCGGCGCTCTTGAATTCATTGATGTCGGTGACATAGGCACGCAGCATCACGATCTGCTTCGGCTCGCCGCCGGCAGCCTTCAGCACGGTGACGAGGTTTTCCATCGCGTAACGCCACTGCGCGCCGAGATCCGAGGACGCGGACACTTCGCCCTGCCCGTCCTTCTTGCCGAGCTGTCCGGAGATGCGGACGCTGCGCGTGCCGGAAGCCACCACCGCATGCGCGAAACCGCGCGGCCGGCTCCAGCCTTCGGGCAGAATTGTTGTATAGTCGATCTCTGGCATTCCCATTCCCATCGTTATTCAGGCCGGCTTGGTGCCAGCTTCAGAAAAGTGGCCGGCGCGGGTCGCTCCGCGCCGGCAGATCTTCCGCTAGGATCGCATGATCAGCGGAAGATGCGCTTGGCCGCGCGTTCGGCGGACGCCATCGCGGTCTTCACGTCTTCACGGCCCGTACAGTAATTCGCGTACATGTCGACGACCACGAAGTCGGCAATCGCCGCCGCCGCGTTCTCGCTCATCTGCGCCTCGCCTGCCGGCGTCGACGCCGTCGAGGCCACGTCGCGATACGGCGTGTTCTTCGGATCGGCGGTCCAGATCGGGTTCTTCTCGAAAGCGAGCTGGAACGGCGACAGATAGCCCTGGGCCGACTCGACCCACGGATTGAACTGCTCCGGCTCCATCATGAACGCCGCAAACGCCTTGCAGGCCTGCGGGAACTTGGTGAAGGTGAAGATCAATACGGGGAAGCCGAGATGCAGCTCGCGGCGCTTGCCGTCCATGCCCTTGGGCAGATGGGCGTGGTTCATGTCCTCGGCGATCGCAGGCGCTTCCTTCTTGGCGGTCACATAGACCGAGATGCCGTTGGTGGTCAGATGCAGCTGACCGGCGAGGAAGGCCTTGTTGTTCGACGAGTCGTTCCACGACGCCGTGCCGGGGATGAAGTTGTCATAGAGCGACTTCACATATTCCAGCGACTTCGCGGTTTCCGGCGAATTGATCGTCACCTTGTTGTTCTTGTCGATCAGCTTGCCGCCATGGGCCCACAGCGCCCAGTGCACCCAGCCATTGGCGTCACCCGACGCGTGGCCGAGCGCCATGCCGGCCGGGGTGCCGTTCTTGTTCATGCCCTTGACGAGATCCTGGAAGCCGGCGAGATCTTCCGGGAAGGTCTTGTGGCCGGCCTTTTCAGCCGCCGCGACACGGTAGTTCACGAGGCCGCCGGTGGCGGCGACCGGGAGGCCGATCCACTTGCCGTTATACATGCCGTATTGCTTGCCGGACTCAGCCCAGCCACCGTTCTTCTTGCCGAGATAGTCGGCGACGTCGGTGACGTCGAGGCACTTGGTCGGGAACAGGAACGGCAGCGAATACAGGCCCCACACCATGTCGAGGCCCTGCCCGGTATTGGCAGCGACCGACGCCTTCGGCTGGATGTCGTCATAGGATTCGTTCGACACGGTGATGGTGACGCCGGTTGCCTTCTGGAAGGCATCGACGATCTTCATGAAGGCGACGTCTTCGGCTTCGACGAAGCGCTTCCAGCGTAGCAGGTTGATCTTGGCGCCGGCTTCCGGCTTCCACTGCGAGGTCTGCGCCCACGCCTTGGCATAGCCGAGCAACTGATCTGCCGACATGGTCGCCGCCGCGGCCAGCGTCAGCGCGCCGCCTTTGAGCAGAGATCGGCGATCCGGGGTAAATCCAGTCATCTTGCATTCTCTCCCTGTTAAATTGGCTCGTTGATCGGCCAATGTTTTTGCGAATCGTGTTTTTGCGAGTCGTGTTCTTGAAAGTCGTGTTCTTGAAAGTCGCGTGCAGGCGAAAGCGCGTCAGTTGACGCGCTTGCCGGTCTCCTTGTCGAACAGATGCGCGGAATTCGCGCGCGGCTTGAGATGGATCTTGTCGCCCGGCGCGACCGGACGACGATCGCGGAAAATCGCGATGATGTCCTGGGTGCCGATGCGTGCCACCACCTGGGTCTCCGAACCCATCGGCTCGACCACGATCACCTCGGCCTCGATACCGTCGTCGGCGAATTCGAGATGCTCCGGCCGGATGCCATAGGTCACGGTCTTGTCATTGGCCGTGGTCGGCGTGCCTGCGAGCGGCAGCTTGGCGCCATTGGCGGTCTCCACCCAGGCGCTGCCATTCACCTTCAGCGTGCCTTCGAGGAAATTCATCGCCGGCGAGCCGATGAAGCCGGCGACGAACTTGTTCTCCGGATGATCGTACAACTCGAGCGGCGCGCCCATCTGCTCGACGATACCGTCCTGCATGACGACGATCTTGTCGGCCATGGTCATGGCTTCGATCTGGTCGTGGGTCACATAGACGGTCGTGGTCTTGAGCCGCTGATGCAGCTCCTTGATCTCGGCGCGCATGGCGACGCGGAGTTTCGCGTCGAGATTGGACAGCGGCTCGTCAAACAAAAACACCTGGGGATCGCGCACGATGGCGCGGCCCATGGCGACGCGCTGGCGCTGGCCACCGGACAATTGCCGGGGATAGCGATCGAGCAGCCGCCTCAAATCGAGAATGTCGGCGGCGCGATGGACCTTCTCGTCGATCTCGCTCTGCTTGGCGCCGCGCAGCTTGAGGGAAAAGCCCATATTCTGGGCAACCGTCATATGCGGATAGAGCGCATAGTTCTGGAACACCATGGCGATGTCGCGCTCTTTCGGCTGCACATCGTTGACGACGCGGTCGCCGATGGAAATCGTTCCGGACGTGATCTTTTCCAGGCCTGCGAGCATGCGCAGCAATGTGGATTTGCCGCAGCCGCTTGGTCCGACCAGCACCACGAATTCGCCATCCTCGATGGGGACCGACACGCCGTGGAGAACTTCAAAGCCGCCAAAAGACTTACGCACGTCGTGAATCTGCACGGACGCCATGCACTTCCCTCCCAAAAGTCCCATTTTCGGGACAACGACCTCCGCTTTTGCGCGGCCGCCTGTTCTTACTTGTCTGACATCCTACCAGATTTCTGGCGGGATGTCGTTGGATCATAGTCGTAGAAAAATCTCGCGGATGCAAACATTGCGAAGCAGGCGACACCATGCAAACATTCGCCGCCAATCAAAAGAGACGACGCACCATCACAAAAGTGTGCGCTGCGGGAGAAATGATGACCAAGCCGACTTCTGCCTCGCCAGCTGCGGGGACCAAGCGCAAACTTCGTTCGAGCGAATGGTTCAACGATCCCCATAATCCCGGCATGACCGCGCTCTATCTCGAGCGCTATCTGAATTACGGCCTGACGCGCCACGAACTACAATCCGGCAAGCCGATCATCGGCATCGCCCAGACCGGCAACGACCTGTCGCCCTGCAATCGCCATCACATCGAACTGGCGAAGCGCGTGCGCGAAGGCATCACCGCGGCCGGCGGCCTGGTGATGGAATTCCCGGTGCATCCGATTCAGGAAACCGGCAAGCGCCCCACAGCGGCGCTCGACCGCAATCTTGCTTATCTCGGCCTTGTCGAAGTGCTGTTCGGCTATCCTCTCGACGGCGTCGTTCTTACCACCGGCTGCGACAAGACCACGCCGGCCTGCCTGATGGCGGCGGCGACGGTCAACCTGCCGGCCATCGTGCTCTCCGGCGGGCCGATGCTGAATGGCTGGCATGACGGCCAGCGCACCGGCTCCGGCACCGTGGTGTGGAAGTCGCGCGAACGTCTGGCGGCGGGCGAGATCGACTATGAGGAGTTCATGACTCTGGTGGCGTCATCGGCGCCATCGGTCGGTCATTGCAATACCATGGGCACGGCCTCGACCATGAACTCGCTGGCCGAAGCACTCGGCATGTCCCTGCCCGGCTGCGCCGCCATTCCGGCGCCCTACCGCGAACGCGGCCAGATCGCCTATGAGACCGGCCAGCGCATCGTCGACATGGTGTGGGAAGATCTCAAGCCATCCGACATTCTCACCCGCAAGGCGTTCGAGAACTGCATCGTGGTGAACTCCGCCATCGGTGGCTCCACCAATGCGCCGATCCATATCAACGCCCTCGCCCGCCATATCGGCGTCGAACTCGACATCGACGACTGGCAGAAGGTCGGCCATGACGTGCCGCTGCTGGTCAACATGCAGCCGGCGGGCTTCTATCTCGGCGAGGAGTATCACCGCGCGGGCGGCGTGCCCTCGGTGGTGCGCGAGCTGATCAAGCACAAGCGCATCCACGAAGACGCCGTCACGGTCAACGGCAAGACCATGGGCGAGAACTGCGCCGCTGCGCCCGCGCCCGACAAGGACGTGATCTGGACCTATGACAAGCCGCTGGTTCCGGATGCCGGCTTCCTGGTGCTGCGCGGCAATTTGTTCGACAGCGCCATCATGAAGACCTCGGTCATCTCCAAGGAATTCCGTGAGCGCTACCTGGTCAATCCGAAGGACCTCAATGCCTTCGAAGGCCGCGCCATCGTGTTCGAGGGCCCCGAGGACTATCACGACCGCATCGACGATCCCTCGCTGGATATCGACGAGCATTGCATGCTGTTCGTGCGCGGCACCGGGCCCATCGGCTATCCCGGCGGCGCGGAGGTGGTGAACATGCAGCCGCCGGCCGCCTTGATCAAACGCGGCATTCTCTCGCTGCCCTGCATCGGCGACGGTCGTCAGTCGGGTACGTCGGGCTCGCCATCGATCCTCAACGCCTCGCCGGAAGCCGCCGCCAATGGCGGTCTCGCCATCCTGCAGACCGGCGATCGGGTGCGCATCGATCTCAACAAGGGCAGTGCGAACATCCTGATCTCCGACGAGGAGCTGAAGCGCCGCCGTGCCGAACTGATGGCGAAGGGCGGCTTCAAATATCCCGCGCATCAGACGCCGTGGCAGGAGCTCTATCGTAACACCGTCGGCCAGCAAGCTACCGGCGCCTGCCTCGAACTCGCCACACGCTATCAGGATATCGCGGGCAAGGTCGGGACCGCGCGGCATAATCACTAGGCCCATCGACCGTCATTGCGAGCCCTGACGAATTGCGTAGCAATTCGTTGGGGCGAAGCAATCCAGAAGGCCAAACGAAGAAAGAGCTGGATTGCTTCGTCGCTCCGCTCCTCGCAATGACGGCGGGGAACGCAAGAACAGACATAAACCTCTCTCAGGGAGACTCCCCATGTCCACCCGCCTCAAGGGCAAACGCGCCTTCGTCACGGCCGGCGCCGTCGGCATCGGCCGCGCCTGCGCCCTCGCTTTCGCCCGCGAAGGCGCCACCGTGATCGCCACCGATCTCGATGAGAAAGGCGTCGCCCTCCTCACCAAGGATGGCGTCGCCGAAACCGCGAAGCTCGATGTGCGCGACACCGCCGCCGTCGAAGCGATGGCGAAACAGGTCGGTGATATCGACATCCTGCTCAACGCCGCCGGTTTCGTGCATCACGGCGATGCGCTGAACTGCTCCGATGCCGACTGGGATTTTTCCTTCGACCTGAACGTCAAGTCGATGCACCGGACCATCCGTGCCTTCCTGCCCGGCATGCTCGCGCGCGGCCATGGCTCGATCGTCAACATCTCCTCCGCCGCCGGTGTCTTCAAGGCCGCGCCGAACCGCTATGTCTATGGCGCGACCAAAGCGGCCGTGGCCGCCCTCACCCGCGCTGTCGCGGTGGACTACATCACCAAGGGCATCCGCTGTAACGCCATCTGCCCCGGCACCATCGAGACCCCCTCGATGCTGGACCGCGCCGCCGCCGCCGGCCCGAACGGGCGCGAGATGTTCATCGCCCGCCAGCCCATGGGCCGCCTTGGCACGGCGGACGAGATCGCCAATCTCGCGCTCTATCTCGCCAGCGACGAGAGCGCCTTCACCACCGGCGTCGCCCACATCATCGACGGCGGCTGGACGCTTTGAAACTCCGCCCCTCATCCTGAGGAGCGGCCGAAGGCCGCGTCTCGAAGGATGGCCGCAGACTGAGAGCCAAGCCAACTCATGGTTCGAGACGGCGCTACGCGCCTCCTCACCATGAGGGACAAACATTCATTCGAAAGGATGCACGCATGAACAAGATCGACCTCTCCGGCCGCAGCGCCGTGGTCACCGGCGGCGCCCAGGGTTTTGGCCGCGCCATCACCGAACGCTTCGTCGCATCCGGCGCCAAGGTGGCGATCTGGGATCAGGACATCAGCCTGGCCGTCAAGACGGCCAGCGAAATCGGCGATGACGTGATTGCGCTCGATGTCGATGTCACCGATACCGCATCCATCGACGAAGCGCGCGATGCGACGCTGCAGGAATTCGGCAAGATCGACATCCTGGTCAACAATGCCGGGATCACCGGCTTCAACAAGCCGGTCTGGGAGATCGATTACGACGACTGGCGTAAGGTGATGCGCATCAATCTCGACGGCCCGTTCCTGTGCTGCAAGGCCATCGTGCCGGTGATGCAGAAGCAGAATTACGGCCGCATCGTCAACATCGCCTCGATAGCCGGCAAGGAAGGCAACCCCAACGCCTCGCATTATTCGGCCTCGAAAGCCGGCCTGATCGCGCTGACCAAATCGCTCGGCAAGGAGCTGGCCAATACCGAGATCAACGTCAACGCCATCACGCCCGCCGCGGCGAAGACGGCGATCTTCGATCAGATGACCGAGCAGCACATCAACTTCATGCTGTCGAAGATTCCGAAAGGCCGTTTCGTTCTGGTACAGGAACTGGCGGCCATGGCGGCGTGGCTCGCGTCGGAAGACTGCGCATTCTCGACCGGCGCGGTGTTCGATATTTCGGGTGGTCGGGCGACTTACTAGTCGCCCCTACCCCTTCTTGATCCTGAAGATCACCGGCACCGTAAAGCTCAGCCCGTCATCGGCCACCAGCGGAGGCGGCGCCGGGAGCGGGTCGGAGCGGCGCACCATGGCGATGGCGGCCTCGTCGAAGGCGGCGTCGCCGGAGCCCTTCACGACGCGAACGGCAAGGACCTTGCCGACGCGGTCGATCTCGAAATTCACCGTCACTTCGGCCGCCTTCTGCTGGCGGTCGGTGGGATAGCGCTTGTTCTTTTCCAGATAGGCGCTGAGCTGCTTGGCCCAGACCTGCGACAGCCGCTTCTTGTCGGTACCCATGCCGGCATTGACCGCCTGCGCCTTCTCGCCGGTCTTGGACTCGTCGAGCTTCTGCTGGGCTGCGGCTTCCGAGGCGACGGATTCCTGCGAGGCCTGCTGCTGCTTCTGGGCTTTTTCCGGCGTCTCCTCTTCGGGCTTGTTCGCCTTGTTCTCGGTGACGGCCATATCCGGCTCTTCACTCTCGTGCGGCGTATCCTTGGGAAGATCGCTTTCCTTCTCGACGGCCTTCTGCTCTTGCACGGCAGGCGACGCTGCAGAGGCTTCAGAATCCGGTCCCTGCGGGAGCTCGCTCTGCTCGACGTCGGGCGACACCATCTCCATGCCGATCTCGATGGCATTGGCGCCGAGACCGTCTTCGCCTTCTTCCTGCTGCATCTCATAGACGGCCGCGGCGATGCCGCCGGCATGCAGCACCACGGCGCACACCGCCGCGATCAGCCAGAGACGCCAGGATGTCTTTCGATCGAGCTCCGACATGGCCGTTCCGATGTCAGGGCTTCGGGGCAGCCGGCGGCGTTGCCTCCGGAGCAGGCGCCGCACCCGGTGCAGCGGCCACACCTTCGAGTGCCACCAGCTTGGTCTTGGTGTAACCACCGGCGCGCAGGCGCTCCATCACGTCGAAGAACTCGCCGTACGGCACCGCGCGATCGACGCGCAGGAAAATCGGCCGGTCCTTGTTGCCGTTGTCCATCGAGTCGAGCCGGCTGATCAGATCGACGCGCTTCACCATGTCCTCGCCGATCGCGACCGCGAGATCCGGCTTGATGCTGACATAGGTCGGCTTGTCCGGCTTCTTCTGCGGCGCCGTGGTGGAGGTCGGCAGATTGATCGGCAGATCCACGGTCGACAGCGGCGCTGCCACCATGAAGATGATCAGCAGCACCAGAATGACGTCGATGAAGGGCGTGACGTTGATTTCGTGGTTTTCCTCGAAATCGTCGTCACCGGAACCTTCGGAAAGCGACATACCCATGGTTATTCAGCCGCTGCGCGCATGTGGGCGCTGGAATGGGTGCGATCGAGATCGCGCGAGAGCAGACGCGCCGAGGCGCCCTGCGCGCGGCCGACGATCTCCATGTAGTTCTTCGTCACGCGCGCGAAGTGATTATAGATGATCACGGCCGGGATCGCGGCGACGAGACCGATGGCGGTGGCGAGCAGCGCTTCGGCGATGCCGGGCGCGACCACCGCAAGGTTGGTCGTCTGCGACTTCGAGATGCCGATAAAGCTGTTCATGATGCCCCAGACGGTGCCGAACAGACCGACGAAAGGCGAGATGGCGCCGATGGTGGCGAGTGCGCCCATGCCGGTGCGGACCTTGCGGCCTTCGGCGCGGACGATTTCGCCGAAGCTCGATGCGGCGCGTTCCTTGATGCCTTCGTCGCTGGAGATGCCGGCCGACATCTTCCCTTCGCGCATCGCCGCGGCCAGCAGGCGCGACAGCACCGTCCCCCTGTCGCCGAGCGCCATCTGCGCTTCCGCGAGCGAGCGTGCTTCGCCGATCTTGCGGAGCGCGCTCTTCAGGCGATTGGTCGAATAGGTCAGTTCCATGAACTTGAAGATGCCGACGGTCCAGGTCAGCACCGATGCCAGCGCGAGGCCGATCATGACGGCCTTCACGATGATGTCGGCGCCCATGAACATCGCCCATGGTGACAGATCATGCTCGCCGGTGGCGACAGGCGGCTTCGCGGCGGTAGCTGCAGTTGCCGGGCTTGCGAGTACCGGCGGCGCCGGCGCCGGCGCAGCAGTTGCTGCAGGAGCCGCAGGCGGTGTCGCCTGCTGTGCGATGAGCGGCGATGCGAACCAGACCGTCGCCAGCACAGCCAGCAACTTAAGAACGTTTCTAAACAAGATTGTACCTCGGCCCAGTAGCAGACAGGATTTCGATCAAGACGGCCAATGCGGCCGTTTCACGTTCACCGCTTCCGCAGCGTCCAACACGGACCTGCAGCATGCGGTCGCCCCCGGAGAACAAACGCTGCGCGTGCGAAGGACGTATCACGCCGCGCCCATTCACAAAAGCCGCGCCACGCATGGCTGCTTTTACGGTCGTCGCGAGTTGCAGTTTAGAAGCAGAATAAGCTTCACGTGCGCAGCCCCGCAGACCTTCGTTCGCAGCCTTCCCGTCGCGCTGTGACGGAGCTGAATATGTAACGGCGATGGACATCATCGTGCGGCTGCGTGATCGAGGAATGGCTCGTGATGCGCTCGCGGCAATACCGCGACTGCGAACGCACTATGTCCTTAACTGCATCGCGGGTCATTTGCCCACACGAATGGACTCAATTCCGCTTGAATAGCTCCAGATCAAAATCATTCTAAACTGCGAGCGCCCCACTTCCCTGCCGCAAGACGGCCGCCGGAGCGCCGCAAGGATGCCGCACCATTCTCGAGGCGGCGCGCGCTCAACCGCGCAGATCCGATCAACTGAGGATTGCTTTATCCAAGACCGGCGGCGCCCTGCATTGCATACCGTCATGGCAAACCACGGCCGAGATCGGCACGCTACGGAAACATGCGGAAACACTTGAATACATGAAGTTTTCGCAATGATGAACGTTCTCAAGCGGTCGTGTGTTTACAGGATTGAACCGGGTTTTTAACTGGCCTCAGAGGTGCAACCGGGCCGGGTAAAATGATCCGCGCCGCACGGTTGCCACAAGCCGAGAGAGCCGACATGACCACGCGCCCCCGTTTCCGCTGGATCAGCTTGATTTTGCTGGCCGTTCTCCTCGGCGGCAGTTACGCGGCCCTGCGGCATTACAGCGGCGGCAGCTCGAAGGCACAGGCCGACAAGTCACGCGGTCCGGCACCCATTCCGGTCAAGATCGCATCTGTCGAAAAATCGGACTTCCCCGTCTATCTGACCGGCCTCGGCACGGTGCAGGGCTTCAACACCGTCGTGGTGCGCACACGGGTCGACGGGCAGATCGATCGCATCGCCTTCACCGAAGGACAGATCGTCAAGCAAGGCGATCTGCTCGCGCAGATCGATCCCCGCCCTTTCCAGGCCGCGCTCGATCAGGCCAAGGCGAAGAAGGCGCAGGATGAAGCCAATCTCGCCAATGCCAATCTCGATCTGCAGCGCTACACCAAGCTTGGCGAATTCGCGACCAAGCAGCAGACCGATACCCAGCGCTCCACCGTGCAGCAACTCACCGCACAGATCGCTGCCGATGAAGCCGCCATCGCCAATGCCCAAACGCAGCTCGACTATACGACGGTGAAGGCCCCGATCGCCGGTGTCGTCGGCTTCCGTCAGGTCGACAAAGGCAACATCGTCAATGCCTCGACCCAGACAGGTATCGTCACCATCGCACAGATCGAACCGATCGCGGTGATCTTCACCGCGCCAGAACAGCATCTCGTCGATATCAATGATCAACTCGCCAAGCATCCGCTGGAAGTCGATGCTTATACGAGCAACGGCAAGCGGCTACTGTCGAAGGGCACTCTCGCAGTCGTCAACAATCAGGTCGATACGACCAGCGGCACGATCCGGCTGAAGGCAGTGTTCGACAACAAGGATCACCTGTTGTGGCCAGGCCTGTCGGTCTCGACGCGTCTGCTCGTGACGACGCTCCAGAATGCCACCGTCGTGCCAGACGATGCCGTGCAGCACGGCGTCGACGGTCTCTACGCTTTCGCGGTGGGTACCGACAACAAGGCGGAGGCCCGCAAGATCAAGGTCGGCAGTTCGATCGACGGCCGCACGGTGATCGAGGACGGCCTATCTCCCGGGGACCGGGTGATCGTCGCCGGCCAATACAAGGTACAGCCGGGCTCGGTGGTCGCATCTGCAGTCGCCTCCGCTGACACTGCGAAGGGACAGTAAGCCATGAACGGGGGCATCTCATCACCGTTCATTCGCTACCCCATCGCAACGTCGCTTCTGATGGCGGGTATCCTGTTTGTCGGTCTCGTCTCCTATCCCATGCTGCCGGTAGCGCCGCTGCCGCAGGTTGACTTCCCGACGATCCAGATCTCCGCCACCTTGCCGGGCGGCAGCCCCGAGACCATGGCCTCGTCGGTGGCGCAACCACTGGAACGTCAATTCGCGCAGATCCCTGGCGTCGCGCAGATGACGTCGACGAGTTCGCTCGGCACAGCTGCCATCACAATCCAGTTCGACCTCAACCGCTCCATCGACGGCGCTGCCAATGACGTGCAGGCCGCCATCAATGCTGCCAGCGGACAGTTGCCGAAGAGCCTCCCCTCACCGCCAACCTATCGCAAGGTGAACCCGGCCGACTCGCCGATCATGCTGCTGTCGGCGACATCGGACACGCTGCCGATCACGACGGTCAGCGACAGCGTCGATGCGCAACTGGCGCAGCAGATCAGCCAGATCAGCGGCGTCGCGCAGGTCACCATCGGCGGCCAGCAGAAGCCGGCGATCCGCATCCAGATCGATCCGGCCAAACTCGTTGCCAAAGGCATCGGCCTCGAGGATATCCGCACCCAGCTCGCCGTCACCACGGTCGATAGCCCGAAGGGCAATATCGATGGCACGACGCGCAGCTATACGATTTACGCGAATGACCAGTTGCCGGAATCGAAGGACTGGAACGACGTCATCATTGCCTATCGCAATGGCGGCCCGCTGCGCGTACGCGACATCGGCCATGCGGTGACCGGACCTGAGGACGCCAAGCAGGCAGCGTGGGCCAACGGCAAGCGCGGCGTGTTCCTCGTCATCTTCAAACAGCCCGGCGCCAACGTCATCGACACCGTGGACAAGATCAAGGCCGAGCTGCCGCGTCTCGTCGCGGCGATCCCGCCAGCGGTCAAGATCGAGGTCCTGAGTGACCGCACGCAGACCATTCGCGCCGCCGTGCAGGATGTGCAGTTCACATTGCTGCTCACGATCGCGCTGGTGGTCATGGTGATCTTCGTCTTCCTGCGCAACATCTGGGCCACCATCATCCCCAGCGTCACCGTCCCTCTCGCCTTGCTGGGTGCCTGCGCGCTCATGTGGGTGTTTGGCTATACGCTCGACAATCTGTCGCTGATGGCGCTGACGATTTCCGTCGGTTTCGTTGTGGACGACGCGATCGTGATGCTGGAAAACATCACGCGCTATATCGAGGAAGGCGAGACACCGATGGCCGCGGCGTTGAAGGGCGCCGGCGAAATCGGCTTCACCATCGTCTCGATCTCGGTCTCGCTGGTCGCCGTCCTGATCCCGTTGCTGCTGATGGGCGGCATCATCGGCCGTCTGTTCCGCGAATTTGCCGTCACGCTGACCATGGCGATCTTCGTTTCGCTGGTGGTGTCGCTGACCCTCACTCCGATGATGGCGTCGCGTTTCCTCCGCGATGAGAAACATGCCAAGCATGGCCGCTTCTACCAGATCAGCGAAAACGTGTTCGATACCATGCTGCGCGCCTATGAACGTGGGCTAGATCTCGTTCTGCGCTGGCGCTTCGCGACACTGATGGTGTTTTTCGCCACCGTCGCGCTCTCCGTCTATCTGTTCATGATCATTCCGAAAGGCTTCTTTCCGCAACAGGACACCGGCCTGATCACCGCGACGTCCGAAGCGGCGCAAGACATCTCCTTCGCCGATATGCAAAAACATCAGGAAGAGCTCGGCAAAATCGTGCAGGCCGATCCGGATGTCGCCACCGTCGCGATGGCGATCGGTGGCAATGGTGGCGCGCTCAACACCGGCCGCATGTTCATCACCCTGAAACCACGCGACGAACGCTCGGCCAGTGCGCAGCAGATCATCGCACGCCTGCGCCCGAAGCTTGAGAAGGTCGAAGGCGCGCGGCTGTTCATGCAGGCCGCGCAGGACGTACGCGTCGGCGGCCGCGCCACCCGCACGCAATTCGAATATACGCTGCAGGACGCCAACCTCGCCGAACTGAACGAATGGGCGCCCAAGATCCTCGACCGGATGCAGAAGCTGCCCGAGCTGCGTGACGTTGCCACCGACCAGCAGACCAAAGGCACCACACTGACACTGAGCATCGATCGCGACAATGCTTCGCGTTTCGGTATTTCGCCTCAATTGATCGACGACACGCTGTATGACTCATTCGGGCAACGCCAAATCGCCCAGTTCTTCACCCAGTTGAACAGCTATCACGTCATCCTGGAAATCCTGCCGGAACTGCAGGGTAAGCTCGACACGCTCGACAAAATCTATATCAGGTCACCGACCACCGGCGATCAGGTGCCGCTCTCGGCCTTCGCTAAATGGACGACAGTGCCAGTACAGCCGCTCTCGATTAGCCATCAGGGCCAGTTCCCGGCGATCACCATCAGCTTCAATCTTGCGCAAGGGGCGGCGCTTGGGCAGGCCACCGCCGCCGTGCAAAACGCCATGCAAGAGATGAACGCACCTGCCACCCTGCGCGGTACGTTTCAGGGAACAGCGCAAGCGTTTCAGCAGTCGCTCTCCACGGTGCCACTGCTCATCATCGCGGCGCTTGTCGTGGTCTATCTGATCCTCGGTATTCTCTATGAGAGCTACATCCATCCGCTGACTATTCTCTCCACCCTTCCCTCGGCGGGCGTCGGCGCGCTGGCGATCCTGATGGCGTTCGGCTTCGATTTCAGCCTCATCGCGCTGATCGGCATCATCCTGCTGATCGGCATCGTGAAGAAGAACGGCATCATGCTGGTGGACTTCGCCATCGCGGCCGAACGCGACGAGCATATCGAACCGGAGGCTGCGATCCGCAAGGCTGCGCTGCTGCGCTTCCGCCCGATCATGATGACGACGATGGCCGCGCTGCTCGGCGGCGTGCCGCTGATGCTCGGCACGGGCACCGGCTCCGAGATCCGGCAGCCGCTGGGCTATGCCATGGTCGGCGGCCTCATCGTCAGCCAGGTGCTGACGCTGTTCACGACACCGGTGGTGTATGTCTATCTCGACAAGCTCTCGAGCGCGATGTCAGGCTGGGGCCGCGGCCACGGCACCACGAGTTCTCCGCCGGTTGAGGATCGTCTGACCAAACAAGCGGCGGAGTGAGGTTCACGCGCTCTCCATCTCGCTGTCGCGGCGCGCTGACGACTTCTTCTTTGTATTGCCTTTGGCGCTGATGAACCGGATATCGATCTGGGCGCCGTTGACCTTGACCAGTTCGCAGCGTCGGTAAGCAAGCCCGGTCGAAGACAGCAGCAGGAAGAACTCTTTCAGATTGAGACCTTCGATCGAGCTTCCCAGCGTGAGTTCCGCATCATTTGCCGACACGGCCGTGAGCACACAATTGCGCCGCCAGGTTCCATCGATGCCCATGATCCAGACATTGTAGCCACGCCCGAAGCTGACTCGTCCGCTGCCTGCAATGTCTTCTTTCATATCGGCCCGACAATCGAATTGGTCCGCGCAAGCACGCGGCGAGAAAACTGCGACTGGAAAAGAACTGATCTAAATAACGGAGAACGTGTGGGCGCACGCTGGCAGTAAATTCCTAAGAGTCTCTGAAAGCAAAAAGCCGGCGCTGATGCGCCGGCTTCGCTCTTGATGTCCTGGTCGTTCAGGCCGCGCGGACAGCGCTGAGGAAGTTGCTGACCTCGACCTTCAACCGGGTGCTGTCCGAAGACAGCGACTGCGCCGCTGACAGCACCTGCGATGAGGCAGAGCCGGTTTCGCTGGCGCCACGCTGCACATCGGTGATGTTGGACGAGACCTGCATCGTGCCCTGCGCAGCCTGCTGGACGTTACGCGAGATTTCCTGTGTCGCGGCGCCCTGCTCTTCCACCGCCGAAGCAATGGTCGAGGCGATTTCCGACATGCGGCCGATGGTATCGCCGATCTCCTTGATGGCACCGACCGATTCCTGCGTCGCCGCCTGGATGCCGGCGATCTGGGTCGAGATGTCCCCGGTCGCCTTTGCGGTCTGCTCGGCCAGCGCCTTCACCTCGGACGCCACCACCGCGAAACCACGACCGGCCTCGCCGGCACGAGCAGCTTCGATGGTTGCGTTCAGGGCCAGCAGATTGGTCTGGCCGGCAATGTTGTTGATGAGTTCGACGACATCGCCGATGCGCGCCGCTGCCGTAGCCAATTCGCTCACACGGTCATTGGTGATGCGTGCCTGCTGGACAGCCTGACCGGCAATGTTCGCGGACTCCTGCACCTGGCGGCTGATCTCATTGACCGACGAGGCCATTTCCTCGGTTGCCGACGCCACCGACTGAACATTGGTCGATGCCTGCTCCGATGCGGCAGCAACCGACGTGGTCAATTCCTGCGCGCGTTCGGCCGTCGCGGTCAGCGTCCCGGCCGACGCTTCGAGCTCGGTCGACGCCGACGATACGGTCTCAACAACCTCGCCGATCATGGCCTCGAAATCGCTCGTGATCCTGTCGACGCGGCGACCGCGCTCGATCTTGGCTTCGGCATCGGCGGCCGCAGCCTCGTCGGCCGCGCGCTTGTCGATCAGGGCCTGTTTGAACACCTGAAGCGCGTCGCCCATGGTGCCGATCTCGGTCTTCATGCCCTGATGCGGCACGATGGCCGTGAGATCGCCGGCACCAAGCGCCTGCATTGGCTTGACGATCGAAGCAATGCCGCTGGCGACGTCGCGCACGAGATAAATGCCAATGCCGATCCCAAGTACGGCCGAGACTGCGAGAATGGTCGCGATCACAAAGAAGGCTGCATCGTAGTCGCGTGCAGCGTCGGCGCCGGCCTTGTTGGCACCGGCATTGTTGAGATCGATATTCTTGTTGAGCTGAGCATCAGCCTTCTGCCCCTGCGGAATGGCCTTCGTATCATTCAACAGATTGGCCTCACGCGGGAAAGTTCCAGGCCTCGTGGCACGCGACAGCGCCATCACCTCTTGGGCGATCTTCATATATTCGCCCCACTCGCGCTGCCACGCCGTGAAGATGGCCCGTTCTTCCGGCGACGTGATCAGTGTCTCGTAAGCGCGAAGCGTCTTGTTGTTGAGCTCGTCCTGCGTCTTCAGACGCTGCTCGGCAGCAAGCTTGCCTTCCTCGCTCTCCGACAACAGATGACCGCGCACGACATTGCGATAGTTGTTAGCGCCCGTCCGCAAATCGCCGAGCGCACGCACGCTCGGTAGCCAGCTGCTCTGGATATCGACGGTCTTTGCGTTGATGTAGCCCATCTTCTGAATGGCGAGGATACCCAGCGTCGTCATGCCGATCAGCAGCAGCGCGATGACAATGGTGATCTTGTTTCGGATGGAGAGGCGAGAAAGCATGTGTCATCATTCCTTCGATCGGGGATCGTTGGCGTCAGTTTGAAGAGGATTTCGTTTTTGAAATGGGACGCGAAACGCGTCGCCGGCGCCTGGCCGGCAGGGCCATGGTCCCATCGAATCGGAGACCTTCACCCACACCTGCTGGATAGTGGCACGAAGTTAAGAAGCAGTGCAGCAATGTCCGCGCCGCGGTATATCGAAACCGTGGCGCGATCTAATTTCGCTGCACGACGATGCGACAGGGCGTCGCGCTCGCAAAAAAGGCCGGCGTTTGCACGCCGGCCTTGGCCTGTCTGTCGTTGAACGCGATGTTTATGCGGCGCGGACGGCGTTCAGGAAGTTGCTGACCTCAACCTTCAACCGGGTGCTGTCCGAAGACAGCGACTGCGCCGCCGCCAGCACCTGCGTCGAGGCAGAGCCGGTTTCGCTGGCGCCGCGCTGCACGTCGGTGATGTTGGACGAGACCTGCATCGTACCCTGCGCGGCCTGCTGGACGTTGCGCGAGATTTCCTGCGTCGCTGCGCCCTGCTCTTCCACCGCCGAAGCGATCGTCGAGGCGATCTCGGACATGCGGCCGATGGTATCGCCGATCTCCTTGATGGCGCCGACCGATTCCTGCGTCGCCGCCTGGATGCCGGCGATCTGGGTCGAGATCTCACCGGTCGCCTTGGCGGTCTGCTCGGCCAGCGCCTTCACTTCCGACGCAACCACCGCGAAGCCACGGCCGGCTTCACCGGCACGGGCCGCTTCGATGGTCGCATTGAGCGCCAGCAGATTGGTCTGGCCGGCAATGTTGTTGATCAACTCAACCACGTCGCCGATCCGAGCGGCAGCACTGGCCAACTCGCTGACGCGATCGTTGGTCTGACGCGCCTGGTGCACGGCCTGGCCGGCAATGTTCGCGGACTCCTGCACCTGGCGGCTGATCTCGTTGATCGAGGACGCCATCTCTTCGGTCGCCGAGGCCACCGACTGCACATTGGTCGAAGCCTGCTCCGAGGCCGCCGCCACCGAGGTGGTGAGTTCCTGGGAACGCTCGGCCGTCGCCGTCAGCGTACCGGCCGAGGCCTCGAGTTCGGTCGACGCCGACGACACGGTTTCCACCACCTCGCCGATCATCGTCTCGAAGTCGCTGGTGATCTTGTCGACGCGGCGACCGCGCTCGATCTTGGCTTCGGCATCGGCGGCTGCGGCCTGATCGGCCGCACGCTTGTCGATCAGCGCCTGCTTGAACACCTGCAGGGCGTCGCCCATGGTGCCCATTTCCGTCTTCATGCCCTGATGCGGCACGATGGCCGTGAGATCGCCGGCACCGAGCGCCTGCATCGGCTTCACGATCGAGGCAATGCCGCTGGCGACGTCGCGCACCAGATAGACGCCAATGCCGATGCCGATGATGGTCGAGACCGCGAGAATGCTCAGAACCAGCATGAACGCGCTGTCGTAGCTCGCCGCGGCATCCGCACCTGCGGCATCGGACCCCTTGGTGTTCAGCTCGATGTCCTTGTTCAGAATCTCGTCAGCCTGCAGCCCCATCGGATTGACAGTCTTGGTGTTCAGCAAGTTGGCTTCCTGAGGCATCTTGCCTGCGCTCTTGCGCGACAGCGCCATGACCTCGAGCGTGCCTTTCTTGTAGGTATCCCAGAGCTTGCTCCATTCCTCATAGAGCGCGCGCTCTTCCGACGAGGTGATCAGCTTCTCGTATTTTGCGCGAATGCCGGTGTTTCGCTCGACAACCGACTCGAGCTGCTTTTCGTTGGCCAGCTTGTCTTCCAGCGTTTCGGACAGCATGTGCTGACGGATCACGTTGCGATAGGTGATCGTTCCCGAGCGCAGTTCCCCGAGCAAACGAACGCTCGGCAACCAGCTGGTCTGGATATCTACCGTATTTGCGTTGATCGACCGCATCTTCAGGATGGCAAGCACACCGAGCCCGCTCATCGACAGCAGAAGGAAAGTCACAACGATTGAAATCTTGGCACGGATAGACATACGAGCAAGCATGACGAAGAATCCCTCGGTTTTGTACCGTTGGTGATTGAGCAAAGATTTGGTCAGCAGGAATGCGTAAGCAGAGCGGCGGACGCGAGCCCCGCAGCGATTCCGCCTCAAGCCCCGCACACTCAATTTGGTGGTATTATGTAAACCGCTGGTAAAGGTTGCGACAATCTGACCGGCAAAAATGAATCATCTGCGCTTTTCTTACCTACTAAGAAAATCAAATGCTTAGCGGACATTGCGCCCATGGAACCCATGCAATTTTTACGTGTGCCCAAGTCTTGAATCGTACGCCCAGCGAACACGCGGCAAAGGAGTGAATAGGTATCCATTGACGGGTGCGCGATTGATTCTGCGGGCGACCGTCACGTTTCCGGGCTGAATTTCTAGGTGTGGAACCGACTTAAGCTGGCTGGGGAACCTGGATTCGAACCAAGACAAACAGAGTCAGAGTCTGTTGTGCTACCGTTACACCATTCCCCAACGGATTCAGACAACTGAGGGGCTGGAAGCCACGATCTGGAATCGGTTGGCCAAGACATCGTCTCGACGGAGGGCCTTCTAGCCCGTCCCCCTCATCGAACGCAAGAGCTTCGCACGGATATCGACGCAATAGCGACCGACGCTGTGGAACGCTGGCCCTGACGGATCGCCGCGACCTTCGCGGATCGGCTCGGTTTCATTGCTGGGACTGAACGGCTCCGTCAGTCAATTTCGTCCTTGGTTAAAGGCAAGCTAAAGCTTGGTGCCCGGCGAGGCGATTGCTGGTACCCGGAAACCAGACCTTTGGCTCGCCTGGAGCCTGCATTCTGCATAGCGAGATTGGCGCTGCGTTTCCGCGTCAAACCGTCCGATTCGCTTTAACAGTTTTTCCAGTCCCTGCCCGGCATAGTGCCCCGCAAAATCGGGGCGCGGAACGCGAATTCGGATATGGACACCATGACTACGGCAGCGTCGTTCGGGCGCATCATTTCGGTGCGCGGATCGCTCGCCCGCGTCGGCCTTCTGGCCGTCAACCCAATGACCCCTTCCGAGATGCGCGGCACGGTCGGCCGTTTCGTCAGCATCCGCTGCGCCAGCTCGACCATCATCGCCATGATCACGGAGGTTTCCTCCGAGGACATGTACAAGTCGGACATCTATGTCGCCAGCGCATCGGTGGATCTGCTGGGCGAGATCACCCGCACGCCCGATCGTCCGAAATTCCAGCGCGGCGTCACCAACTATCCGACGATCGGCGATACCGTCGAACTGATCAGCAACACCGACCTGCGCACGGTCTATGCGCCGTCCGGCTCGGACCAGATCAATGTCGGCATGCTGCAGCAGGACCGCTCGGTCACCGCCTATGTCGATGTCGAGGAGATGCTCAGCAAGCATTTTGCCGTGCTCGGCTCCACCGGCGTCGGCAAATCGTCGGGCGTGTCCTTGTTGCTCAACGAAATCCTGCAGGTGCGGCCGAACCTGCGCATCTTCCTGCTCGACGTGCACAACGAATATGGCCGCTGCTTCGGCGACAAGGCGCTCGTGCTCAATCCGCGCAATCTGAAACTGCCGTTCTGGCTGTTCAATTTCGAGGAAATCGTCGACGTGCTGTTCGCCGGCCGTCCGGGCGTGCCGGAGGAGCTCGAAATCCTCGCGGAGGTGATCCCGATCGCCAAGGGCGTCTATACGCAATACCAGAACGCCGACCGCATCGGCCTCAAGCGTCTCGATCCGAAGACCATCGGCTACACCGTGGATACGCCGGTCCCCTATCGTCTCGTGGATCTGATCTCGCTGATCGACGAGCGCATGGGCAAGCTGGAGAACCGCTCGTCGCGCATCCAGTATCACAAGCTGCTGTCGCGCATCGACGCCGTCAAAAACGATCCGCGCTACGCCTTCATGTTCGACAATGCCAATGTCGGCGGCGACACCATGGCCGAAGTGATCAGCCATCTGTTCCGCCTGCCCGCCAATGGCAAGCCGATGACCATCATGCAGCTTGCCGGCTTCCCCGCGGAAGTCGTCGACAGCGTGGTGTCCGTGCTGTGCCGCATGGCGTTCGATTTCGGCCTATGGAGCGACGGCGTATCGCCGCTGCTGTTCGTCTGCGAGGAAGCGCATCGCTACGCCGCCGCGGATCGCAATATCGGTTTCGGCCCGACCCGCAAGGCGGTGTCGCGCATCGCCAAGGAAGGCCGCAAATACGGCGTCTATCTCGGCCTCGTGACCCAGCGTCCGGCCGAGCTCGATGCGACGATCATTTCCCAGTGCAACACGCTGTTCGCGATGCGCCTCGCCAATGACCGCGACCAGGCGCTGCTGCGCTCGGCCGTCTCGGACGCGGCCGCCAATCTGCTCTCGTTCGTGCCGTCGCTCGGCACCCGCGAAGTGCTGGCGTTTGGCGAAGGCGTCGCGCTGCCGACGCGGCTGCGCTTCAAGGAAGTGCCTCAGCACCAATTGCCGCGCTCGGAAGCCGCCATCTCCACGGTGCCGTCGGTAGCGGCCGGCCACGACATGAACTTCGTCGGCGCCGTTCTGGAACGCTGGCGCGGCGCCACCTCGAGCCGCGACGTGCCGAACGATCCCGGTTTCAGCGAGCGTCCGATTCCGCCGCCGCAGCCGCGCATGATCGATACGCCGATGCTGCAGCCCTCGCTCGGCCTCGACCCTGATCGCTTCTCGCTGCTGAAGAAGCCGCTGCGCTAAGCGACGGCTTTGCGCCGATAACATCATCGCCTATCATCCTTTGAAACAATGCGGTTCAAGGGATGATGCGATGACAAAGCCAGCGACACGTTTCCCAGCCCCCGCCATCGATACGCTGCCGGACGATATCCGAACGCGCATTCTGGCCGTGCAGGAAAAATCCGGCTTCGTACCGAATGTGTTTCTGTCGCTGGCCTCGCGCCCCGACGAGTTTCGCGCCTTCTTCGCCTATCATGATGCGCTGATGGAGAAGGACAGCGGCCTCAGCAAAGCCGAGCGCGAAATGATCGTGGTCGCCACCTCGGCAGCGAACCAGTGCCACTATTGCGTCATCGCCCATGGCGCGATCCTGCGCATCCGCGCCAAGAACCCTGTTATCGCCGACCAGATCGCCGTGAACTATCGCAAGGCCGACATCACGCCGCGCCAGCGCGCAATGCTCGATTTTGCCATGAAGGTCAGCCGTTCGGCGGAGACCGTATCGGAAAGCGACTTCGCCGAAGTGGCGAGCCATGGCTTTACCGATGACGACATCTGGGACATCACTGCGGTCTCTGCTTTCTTCGCGCTGTCGAACCGGATGGCGAATGTCACCAGCATGAAGCCGAACGACGAATTCTACATGATGGGACGGCAGCCGAAGTAACGGCTGCAAAGGGACGAGATCGTGCTCGACTGGTCGGAAATCATCCTGCGCCTTGGCATCGCCGCCCTCGCCGGTGGCGCCGTGGGGCTCAATCGCGACCTGCATGGCAAACCGGTGGGCGTGCGCACCCTCGCCCTCGTCAGCCTCGCCACCGCGATGCTGACGACGCTCGCCGATCCGCTGCATCAGGGGGGCTTCACCGATGCCGGCAGCCGCATCGTGCAAGGTATCGTCACCGGCATCGGCTTTCTCGGCGCTGGCGTCATCTTTCATGCCGAAAAGCATTTCCGCATTCGCGGCCTCACCAGCGCGGCCTGCGTCTGGCTCACCGCCTGCATCGGCATCATGTGCGGCGCCGGCCACTGGCGACTGGTCACGGTGTCGCTCGCCATCGCCTTTACGGTGCTGCTATTCGGCGGCAAGGTCGAACGCCTCCTGCATCGCGCTCTCGGTGGCAAGGGCGATCCGACCTCGGAGCCGGTGGACTCGGTTCAGTTATCCGAGGACGGGCCACACCAGCCCGGCAAATAGATCGCATCCTTGCTCTTGGCGATCGCCAGCGCCTTCTCCATCGCAGCGGCGAAATCGGCTTCGACGGCCTTGCGCGGAATACGACGGCGAAACAGGTCCGCCCACAGGAATTCGCTGAACGGCGTGGTGTCCTTGGCATAGCCACCGGCGCGACGGATCTCGCCGGCGAGACTACGATACGGGTCGTCCTTGAGCCCGGTCACCGATTTCGGGATGTCCCGGAAATGCCGCCGCTCGCCCTTGCCGTCATAGGGATAGGCCCAGCGCCGATGATCCAGCACGCTCCAGAACGCGTCCTTGTCGACCATGGTGAGATCGGCGATCACGGTGACCAGGACGTCCTTGACGCCTTCGTCGTGCAGCGCACGCGCGAGATGATGGTGATCCACGACATAGTGCCGCTTGTCCGGCCCAAGCACCACGGGGATCATATGCTTCCCCAGCGACTCCGCCTGCTTGCGCATTGATTTCTGCGCGCGCCAGCGCTTCCGCTTTTCCTTTACCTCGCGCATGCCGACCGTCATCTGCGTTGGGCGCAGCGACAGGATCGGGACAGGCTGCAGGATCGGTTCTCGGATGTTCGACATGTCAGGCTCCGTGGATGGATTTGCCGCGGGAACTATGACACGGCGTCCACTCCGGGAGCGATCAGTTCCACGTCATCACGCGACATCACGACATTGCGGTCATGCGACTTTTGCCGACTCATCGTCGTATCGCCGTGTTACCGTTGCTGAATAGTTTCGCAGACAGCAGATCATGAAAACCCAGCAGCCGATCATCCGGGACGACGACGAGCACCGCGTGCTGCGTTTCGTGCCGCGGGCGTCGACCACGCTGCCCGACCATCCGACAGCTCCTGCCTCCCGCACCGCGCTCAAGCCGGCGGGCGATCTTTCGCGCTATGAGCAGAACGCCGAGCCTGACGACTTCCGCCATCGCATGCTCGCCAATGCTGCCGCCTTTGGATTTACGGCCTTGCTGGTCGGCGCGGGAATATGGCTTGCCATGACCATCGCGGACCTCCGCAAGACCCAGGACTGCGTCCTGATGGGCCGCCGGGACTGTGCCCGGATCGCCACCCCGCACTCCTGAAACCCGTTCCAGGCACCTTTCCACCGCCCACAACGCGTTGGTGAGCGACCGCTCAACTGCATTGAACTGGCGCGTCCGCTCCGATATACGGGCAAACGACTCCTGCGGCGAACCGGCCCAAACCGGGGCGAAGCCTAGCCTTTGCGCGCGCAGAATGAAATTTATCTTCAATATATCAAAGGCTTAGTAATGTCCTCCACATTCGATCAGGTCGCCACCATCATCGCGGAAACCTGCGACATCCCGCGCGACACGATCACGCCGGAAAGCCACGCCATCGACGATCTGGGCATCGACAGCCTCGACTTCCTCGACATCGCATTCGCGATCGACAAGGCGTTCGGGATCAAGCTGCCGCTGGAAAAGTGGACCCAGGAGGTCAACGACGGCAAGGCGACCACCGAGCAGTACTTCGTCCTCAAGAACCTCAGCGCCCGCATCGATGAGCTGGTTGCCGCCAAGGGCGCCTAACGCTCCTCACTTTTTGATGAGTGCGTTCAAGGCCGCACCGACCTTTCAAAGGGATCGGTGCGGGCATATGGACACCATGGCGAAGCGCCTGCGCTTCCTGCCTGGGGCTCCGTCCCAGGCCCTCTCTAAGGTACCGTCCCATGGCTGAAACCCGTCCTGTCGTATCCGAGCCCGTCGAAGCATGGATCACTGGCATCGGCATCGTGTCGTCGCTGGGCGAAGGCCCCGACGCGCATTGGGATGCGCTCAACGGCAAGCGCATCAATGTCGATGAGACGACGTTCGCGCCCTATGTCGTGCACCCGCTGTCTCCGGTGAGCTACGACGCCCAAATCCCCAAGAAGGGCGATCAGCGCCAGATGGAAGCCTGGCAGCGCATCGGTACCTATGCCGCCGGTCTCGCGCTCGATAGCGCCGGCGTGAAGGGCAACAAGGACATCTTGTCGAAGATGGACATGATCGTCGCGGCCGGTGGCGGCGAGCGCGATCTGAACGTCGATTCCAGCATCCTCAATTCGGAAGCCTATGGCGATGCCACGCCGGGCTACCTGAACGAGAAGCTGCTCAACGATCTTCGCCCTACCCTGTTTCTCGCGCAGCTTTCCAACCTGCTCGCCGGCAACATCGCCATCGTCCATGGCGTCACCGGCTCGTCCCGCACCTTCATGGGCGAGGAAGCGGCGGGCGTCGACGCCGTGCGCATCGCGCTGGCGCGCATCGCCGATGGCCAGAGCGATATCGCCCTTGTCGGCGCCGGCCATAACGGCGAGCGCAAGGACATGCTGCTGCTGTACGAATTCGACAACTTCAATCTGCGCGACAAGCATTCGTCGGTGTGGGACCGCAAGGACAATAGCGGCTTCGCACTCGGCTCCGGCGGCGCTTTCCTCGTCATCGAGTCGAAGGCCCATGCGGAAGCGCGCGGCGCCAAGCCGTTTGCCCGCCTGAAGACGGTGATTGCCGACCGTGCACGTCGCATGGATGGCGGCGAGGTCACCGCGTCGCTCGATAAGCTCTGGACCAATGTCGGTGTGAGCGAACAAAACACCGCGATCATCACCGGCGCCACCGGTGCAGAGCCGGCGACGTCGGAAGAGCTGAACTTCCTGAAGAAGCATGCGGATGTGCCGGTGCGCGCGACAGGATCGTCCTTCGGTCACGCGGTCGAGACGCAATTCCCGCTCGGCATCGGCCTCGCCGCGCTGTCGCTGTCGCGCGGCGCGCTCTATGCGCCAAACGATTCCACCGGGACTGAGATTGAAATGTCGAAGGCCCCCTCCCAGATTGTCGTGATCGGGACCGGCCACTGGCGCGGCGAAGGCATGGCGCTGGTCGAAAAGATCTAAGTACGAGCGGCCCGCACGGGCGACGGAGAAGATATGTCAGCAACCCGCGATAAATTCGGCCGACCGATCGTCGTCGTCACCGGCATGGGCGTTGCGACCTCGCTCGGCGCCGGCAAGGCCGACAATTGGAAGAAACTCACGGCCGGCGAATCCGGCATCCGTACCATCACGCGCTTCCCCATCGAGGGCATGAAGACGACGATGGCCGGCACGGTGGATTTTCTGAAGGTCGATCCATTCTCCTCCACCGATCTCGGCGAAAAGCTTGGCGAGATGGTCGCGGAAGAAGCCATTGCGCAGGCCGGCATCGGCAGCAAGGGCGATTTCCCCGGTCCGCTCTTCCTGGCCGTCGCGCCGGTCGAAGTGGAATGGCCGCAGCGGCAGGCCCTCGCCAAGGCGGGCGGCGCCAATGCCGACATCAACTATGACACACTGCTGCGCGCGGCCGGCTCCGGCGGCTTCACCGAATATCACCGCCGCTTCCTGTTCGGCTCGGTCGCCGACGCCCTCGCCGATACCTTCGGCACCAAGGGCTCGCCGATCTCGCTGTCGACCGCCTGCGCCTCGGGCGCCACCGCGATCCAGCTCGGCGTCGAGGCGATCCGCCGCGGCGAAGCCGATGCCGCGCTCTGCGTCGGCACCGATGGCTCGGTCAATCCGGAGGCGCTGATCCGCTTCTCGCTGCTTTCGGCGCTCTCCACCAATAACGAGACGCCGTCGAAGGCCTCACGCCCGTTCGCGAAGAACCGCGAGGGCTTTGTGATGGCCGAAGGCGCCGGTGCACTGGTGCTGGAGAGCCTGGAATCCGCGACGGCGCGCGGCGCGAAAATTCTCGGTGTCGTAGCCGGCTGCGGCGAGCTCGCCGACAGCTTCCATCGCACCCGCTCCAGCCCGGACGGCAAGCCGATCATCGGCTGCGTGAACAACGCGCTGATCGATGCCGACATGACCGTGGACAAGATCGACTACATCAACGCCCATGGCACCGGCACGCCGGAAAACGACAAGATGGAATATCTCGGCATTTCCACCGTGTTCGGTGAACTCGCCAAGACCATTCCGGTGTCGTCGAACAAGTCGATGGTGGGGCACACCCTCTCGGCGGCCGGCGCGGTGGAAGCCGTGTTCTCGCTGCTGACGCTGGAGCATCAGCGCATCCCGCCGACCATCAATTACGACGTGCCGGATCCGGCCATCCCGTTCGACGTGGTTCCCAACACAGCCCGCGACGCCCGCGTCACGGCAGTGATGTCGAATTCGTTCGGATTCGGCGGCCAGAACGCCTCACTGATCCTCACCGGCGAGCCGGTATAGCGCCTCTCGCCGGTTGACGCGCCTGCGTGAACCGGCGATACGCAGGCCTCAGAAATCAACATCTTAGCCCGGAGACACGGCCCATGCGTGCGCTCAATCTTGCTGCAGAACGCGAGCTGGTCACCGCCGACGTTCCCCCGCCCCCGCCGCCAGCTGCCGGCGAAGTGCAGATCCGCGTCCGCGCGGTCGGCCTCAACCATATCGACGTCTGGGGCTATCGCGGCATGGCCTTCGCCAAGCGCAAGCTGCCGATCACCATCGGCGCCGAAGCCTCGGGCGAGATCGCCGCCGTGGGCGAAGGCGTCACCAATTTCAAGCCGGGCCAGAAGGTCGCCATGTATGGCGCGCTGACCTGCGGCCACTGCAAGGCCTGCCAGGAAGGCCGTGACAACTTTTGCGAGAACGTCGGCGGGCTGTACGGCTTCCACATCGACGGTTTTGCGCGCGAGTTGATGAACATGCCGGCGCGTCTCGTGATCCCCGCCCCGGACAAGCTGTCCTTCACCGACATCGCCTGCGCCCCGATCGCCTTCTCCACCGTGCAGCACATGCTGTTCGACAATGCCAAGCTGCAGCCGGGTGAAACGATCCTCGTCCATGCCGGCGGCTCCGGCATCGGCACCGTCGCCATCATGATGGCGAAGAAGATCGGCTGCACGGTCATCACCACCGTGGGCGACGACAGCAAGATCGAGGGCGTGAAGAAGCTCGGCGCCGACTATGTGATCAACTATCGCAAGGATCGCTTCGAGGGCGAGACCCGCAAGATCACCAAGAAGAAAGGCGTCGACGTCGTGTTCGAGCATGTCGGTGCCGACACGTTCAACGGCTCGCTGCTGGTGATGAAGCGCGGCGGCCGCCTCGTCACCTGCGGCTCGACCTCGGGGCCATCAACCACCATCAACCTGATGCAGCTGTTCCAGCAGCAATATCGCATCTTCGGTTCGTTCGGGGCATCGATGCGCAACATCGCCGAGAGCCTCGACAAGATGGCCGACGGCATGCTGCCCGTGATCGACACCGAAGTGCCGCTCGATGATGTCGCCACCGCGCTGAAGCGGATGGAGACACGTCAGGTGTTCGGCAAGATCATCGTCAAATTCTGATGCTGCGCCTGCTGCTTCGCACCAAGGCGCGCATTCGCGACGCCCTGAAGCCCGCAGGTGAGGCTATGGTTGGCACGCTGACCATCGGCATGCTGCGCACCACGCGCTACTTCGATCCGGTCAAGACCGCCAATCTGTTCGGCAAGATCACCCGCCGCATCGGTCCTCTGTTTCGCGAGGACAAGATCGCGCGGGCGAATCTCACGGCCGCCTTCCCCGAAAAATCGCCGGAGGAGATCGACAAGATCGTCACCGGCGTGTGGGACAATGTCGGCCGCATCGGTGCGGAATTCGCGCATCTCGACCGCATCTGGGATTACGATGCCAGCAATCCCCGCAAGCCGAGCAATGTGGAATTCTCGGAGCGCACCGGCGAGATATTTGATGCACTCCGCGACGACGGCAAGCCGGCGCTGATCTTCGCAAGCCATCTCGGCAATTGGGAAATTCCTGCCCTCGCCGCTGTCGCGCATGGGCTGGATACCGCGGTGCTTTATCGGCCGCCGAACATCGCCGCCGCCGACCGCGCGATTAAGAGCATCCGTGCGGTGAGCATGGGCAACCTGATTGCGGCGAGCCACGATGCGCCGGTCAAGCTTGCGCATGCGCTCGACGAGGGGAAGCATGTGGCGATGCTGGTGGAACAGTGGTTCA
>WPCJ01231218.1_pt1 | contig 49427 bp, 42 predicted proteins | sample 5399831 | NCBI WGS metagenome assembly WPCJ01 (sample SAMN12869470, study PRJNA574797) | sludge metagenome | isolation source: wastewater treatment of pH10 | place: China:Beijing | collected 2019-05-20
CGCGCGGCGTGCGGTAGAAGCTGTTGATGAAGGTCATCACCGCCGGAATGTGGGTAAAGGCGGCAAGCAGGACCGTGGCCGGCAAAAGCAGCAGCCAGGGCACCACCATGTTGTTCGTCTTCTTCACCTGCCAACCTTTCCCGGCTGTGATTTTCGACCCTGCAATCCAATGCGTGCGCCACGGAGCGCAATTGACGCCCCATGGCCGCAGATACGATCAGTCGCGGTAGTCCTCGAGGATGCGGTCCGCTTCCTTCTGGGCATCGGAAAGCGCCTGCGCCGGCTGCTTCTTGGCCGTCAGGGACGCCTCTATGGCGTCGTCGATGACACGCGAGATGCGCTGGTTCTCATGCGTGGACAGCTCCGGCACCATGTAGGGAATCTGCTCATGCGGCACGAGCGCGCCGGGGAACTCGGCGACATAGGCCTTCATGGCCTCGGTCGCCCAGGCATCCTCGCGTGCGGCGATGTAGCCGGTCTTGATGCTCCATTCGGCCGCCTGCTCGGGCGAGGACAGCCACTTCACGAACTGGAAGGCGGCCTCCTGCTTCTCCGGCGCCACGCCGTTGAAGATATAGGCGTTGCCGCCGCTGGTCGGCGCGCCGCGCTTCTTGTGCTCGGGCAGGATCTGCACGCCGAAGGGGAACGGCGCGTTGGTCTTGATGTTGGTGAGGTTGCCGCTGGTGGTGGTGATCATCGCGGCACGGCCCTCGAAGAAGTCCTTCGGGTTGGTCGCCCATTCGATGACGCCCGGCTTCATGACCTTGTGCTTGTGGGCGAGATCAACCCAGTACTGCAGCGCCTCGACCACTTCTGGGGAATCGAAGTGGGTCTGCGTGCCGGTCTCATCGGCGATCTTGCCGTCATTCTGGGCGACATAGCCTTGCAGCAGCCAGTAGGAGGTCAGCGAGGACGGAACCTGCATGCCCCAGCGGCTGACATTGCCGTCGGCTTCGCGTTTGGTCAGCTTCGTGGCGAACTCGACCACCTCGTCCCAGTTCTGCGGACCCTTTTCCGGGTCGAGGCCGACTTCCTTGAACGCATCCTTGTTCCAGAAGAACAACGTTGTGCCGCGCTGGAACGGAACGCCCCAGGTCTTGCCGTCATGCTCGCTGTTGACCATGAACACCGGGAAAAACCCTTCCAGCCACGCCTTGTCCTCGTCGGTCTTGACGAAGTCGTCGAAGGGGACGATCGCGTCCTCGTCGATCAGAGTGTACATGTCGGTCGACAGCATGACCGCGACTTCCGGCGGCTGGCCGGCGCGGTAGGCGGTGAGCGCCTTGCTGATCGTCTCGGGATAGGTGCCCGAATAGACCGGCTTCACCTTGATGTCGGGATGATCAGCCTCGAAACGGGTGATCAGGTCCTCCACGATCTTGGCCACCGGCCCGCCTATGGCGACGGGGTAGTAGAAATTGATCTCGACGGGCGCCGCCTGTGCGGCGCCTGCACCCAGCATGGCAACGCCTGCCAGCGCGCCCTTTATCCATCCAGTCCAGGAATTCATTGTCTTTCCTCCCGTAAAAAATCCAGATTTCGATGTGGCTGACCGCCGACAGAAGGCGGCTTTGCCCAACTACTTGACTGCCCGCAGAGCCGGCACCTCGCCGGCACCATCGGCAGTCACCAGCACCTTGCGCTCGACGCGCCGGGTCGTTTCCTTGTCGAAGACATGCATGGCCTCGGGCTTCCAGTTGAGGCCGATCGAGTCGCCCACTGCGTGGCGGCGCACGCCTTCCACCCGCACCTGAAGAAGCTGGTCGCCCACCAGACACTCCAGAATGCTGTCGGCGCCGTGATAGTCGATCGACTGCACGATGGCGGGTACGATGCCGGTGGAAGCGATCCGGATCTCCTCCGGGCGCACGCCAAGCAGCAGGCCGGCGCCCTCGCCCTCAACCAGAGCAGGGCCATTGGTGCCCTTGACGACGGCACCTCCGGCGCTGTCCACCAGTTCGACCAGATTCATCGGCGGCGTGCCGATGAAGCGTGCGGCGAACGATGTGGCGGGGCGCAGATAGAGCTCGGAAGGCGTCGCCTTCTGCTCGATCCTGCCGTTGCGCATGAGAATGACCTGGTCGGCCAGGCTCATCGCCTCGATCTGGTCATGGGTGACATAGACCATGGTCATGCCGAGCGACTTCTGGATGGAGCGGATCTCCTTGCGCATCTCGTGACGAAGCTGGGCATCGAGATTGGAAAGCGGCTCATCCATCAGGCAGACGGGAGCCTCGGCCACGATGGCCCGGCCGAGCGCGACACGCTGCTGCTGACCACCCGACAATTGCGAAGGCTTGCGATCGAGAAGATGGGAAAGGCCGAGAATATCCACAGCGCGCTGCAAGCGGCGGGCCCTCTCGGCCGCGGGCACCTTGCGCACCTTGAGACCGAAAACGATGTTTTCCGCCACGCTCAGATGCGGGAACAGCGCATAGGACTGGAACACCATGGCAAGGTCGCGTTTTGCCGGCGGCTCGTTGGTGACGTCGCGGCCGCCGATGCGGATCGCGCCGGAAGTGGCGCTTTCAAGGCCGGCGATGAGCCGCAGCGTCGTCGACTTGCCGCAACCGGAGGGGCCCAGAAGCACGGTCAGCGTACCTGCCTCGACCGTGAAGGAAACGTCCTGCACCGCATTGAAGGTGGCCCAGCTCTTGTTCAGGCTGGCAATCTCGATCCCCGACATTCCGGTTTTCCTCCATGGGATGCGGCTACAGATGCTGATGGCCCGGCACACAAGAAGTGCCGCATCGCGATCTCTGAAATCGAAAATATTGAACTATTCTATCAAGGTCAATACATTTGTACAAATCTGTAAAATATGCGAAAAGCGCGGCGGCGCAATGCCTTCCATGGAGAACCCGATGAGTCCGTTCCGCATCCTGCACATATCCGATACCCACCTTTCGCCGCGCACCGAGCATTTCCGCCAGAACAACGAGGAGATGATCGCTCCGCTCAAGGCTTCCGATCACGATTACATCGTGCACACCGGCGACATCACGCTGGACGGCATCCGTTTCGAGGAAGACTACGCCTTTTGCCGCGATTTTCTCGCCCGGGCCGGCAAGGAGATCCTCTATATTCCCGGTAATCACGACATCGGCGACAATCCGAACCTGTCGAAGCCGGAAGAGGAGAAGGGCAGCCGAATCAATGCCGGCCGCCTTGCCCGCTACAAGCGCTATTACGACAAGGACCGCTGGTCCTTCGACCGTGACGGCTGGCGCATCGTCGGCGTCAACTCCATGCTGATCGGCTCCGGCCTTCCGGAAGAGCAGGAACAGTTCGCCTGGCTGGACGAGCAACTCGACACCCTTGGCGACCTGCATCTTGCGGTGTTCACCCATCAGCCGCTGTTCATCGACGTGCCGGAAGTGACCGAGCTCACCTACTGGACCGTGGACCCCAGTGGCACCGAACGGCTGCGCAGGCTCATCGACCACCCGTCTCTCAAGTTCATCGGCAGCGGCCACCTGCATCAGCAGCGCTCGCGCGCCTATGGCCAGATCCGGCTGGAATGGTGCTCCTCGATCGCCTTCACTACCCGCGAGGAGCTGGTGCCGGAGATGGGCGGCACGCGCCTCGTCGGCTATCTGGAGCACAGCTTCCACCCCGACGGCCGCATCGAGACGGCGGTGCGCACGCTGGACAGCTTCACCAACAACTATCTTGATGACGTACTTGAGACGGTCTACCCAAAATATTGAGATGAAAAGGTCTCCGCCCCTTTTCGAAACAGGGGGTGGAGACCAATCCCGATGATGTTTAAGCGGTCTCCAGATCGTGCAGGGCGCCGGCCGGCACCTGCGCATTGCCGAACCAGTTCAGGCAGGTGACGGCGGCAAAACCGCTGTCGATCAGACCGTTCTCGTCTTCCCCCGTGGTGAAATAGTTGCGGTCGGCCAGCGGCTCGATGCGGGCCGAAACCGCGTCCTCCTCATGGATGAGGACGCGGGTCGCCACCTTGTCGCGGCCGATACGGGCAGCCCGCATGGGTGCGGGCACGCGGCGCGGCAGGTTGACGTTCAGCCAGTGACCTTCGGTGGCCCATTCGCCGCGTGTTTCCCAGAAGGATCGGATGCGTGCCGACAGCCAGTCGAAGCTGGCATTGGAAAAAGTTTCACTGTCGCGCGGAGCCGAGAAGGCGATGCCCGGAATGCCGTTCAGCGCCGCCTCGCGCGCCACCGCCATGGTGCCGGAGTAAGACACGTCCTCGGCCACGTTGCGCCCCTCATTGATACCCGACAGCACCATGTCCGGACGTCTGCCGTCGCGGAACACCCAGTTCAGGCCGGCGATGACGCAATCGGCCGGGGTGCCGGTGCAGGCATAACGCTGCTCAGCGACACGGCTGACGGAAAATCCCTTGCGCAGGCTGATGCAATGACCGAAGCCGCTGCGATTGCCGTCCGGCGCAATGACCCAGACGTCATCGCTCAGGCGCAGCGCGGCCTCCTCAAGAACCTTGATGCCGGGAGCCTCGATCCCGTCGTCGTTCGAAATCAAAATGCGCATGAAATCCTGTCCCTGTTTCAGCCGCGGCCCTGCCCTGCCTGGCCGCATTGCACACCGCATTGCGCAGGGCCTTTCGCACCGCAATAGAACATTTATTGCAAAATAGGAATAATTGTTCAATATTAGAACTTACAAGACCACATAAATCGTGCACCGATGTGCCACACCCGATTCCACTTTGCGTTGAATTCGGCTATCTGCCCTCCGAGGAGGAGACGACCATGGCCCGCACCGCCACCCGCCAGAAAAAGACCAAGTTCCAATCCGACCAGGACGAACTGAAGCTGCGCGCGGCATGGCTCTATTTCATCGAGGGCCTGACGCAGGAGCAGGTCGCCCAGCATCTGGGCATCAGCCGTATCAAGGCATTGCGTCTGCTGGCCGCCACGCGCGAGGACGGCACGGTGCAGATTTCGATCAATGCGCAGGCAGAGCCCTTGCTCAAGCTGCAGCGGGCGCTGGAGCGGCATTTCGGCCTGTTCGAAGCGATCGTCGCGCCGGCGCAGGACCAGACGGAGGCGAGCATCGCCGCCGTGGTCGGCCATGCCACCGGCCGCTACATTTCCGAGCGCGTCAGCGACGGGCTGACGATCGGCGTCGGCTGGGGCGCGACCCTCCAGGCCTGCATGAATTCGCTGAGTTGGCGCGAGGTCGAGAACATGACGGTGGTGTCGCTGCTGGGCGGGCTCACCCATGCCGCGGCCCACAACCCCTCGGCCGTCGCCTGGCGGCTGGCGGAGTTCTACAAGACAGAGCTGTTCCAGATCACCGCGCCGATCTTCGTACCGCATGAGGAACTGGCCACGGCGCTGTGGCAGCTCGAAGACCTCAAGCAGCTTCAGGAACGCGCGCGCCAGGTCGACATGGCCCTGCTCAGCGTCAGCGACATCAGCAAGCAGGCATCGATCTTCCGGCGCGGCATCCTGTCATGGGAAGATGGCCAGAGCCTGAAGGACGCCGGCGGTGTCGGCGACGTGCTCGGCCGCTTCGTCAACACGGAAGGGACGGTCATTGACCATCAGGTCAACCGGCGAGCGATGTCGATCAACCCGGCGGACATCCGCAAGGTGCCGAAGGTCATCATTTCTTCCGGCGGCGTACGCAAGATCCACGCCATCCGCGCCGGCATAGCCGCCACCAACGCCAAGGTCCTGATCACCGACGAGGCGGCCGCTCACGCCCTGCTGGAACTGCCGCCGCTGGGCTGAACCCGGTTCAAGCGCAGCGATTTGTCCGGAAGGCGGCCTGCCGGTCAGCCTTCCACCTTCCCCTCGCCTGCAATCCGCAAACCGTCATGGAAGGTTTCGCCTTCAGCGCCGGGCCGGGTGAGAAGCAGGAAGGCCAGCGTGATCACCGGTTGCCAGCGCAGGGCCCGGGCCACCGTCATTGGCGTGTAGGTGCCCTTGGACGCCAGGAGATTGGCGGTGCCGATCAGTTCCCCATCGACCACAGCGGGGATGTTCAGGCTCGATTCGAAGCCGAGCTCCTGGATTTTGCGCCAGTCGAAGAACAGCTCCGCCACGCCCTCGATGCCGGTCGTTGCAAAAGGCGCCTTGCCCATTACCACCTTCTCGAAATAGGGGCCTGCCATCAGCCGCTTGTAATTGCCCACCGGATAGGCGTCGAGATCGTCGGAAAACACCCGGCAGGAGCGCATCGACGGCATATCGTAGACCAGTGCCGTCAGCAGGCCGCAGGCCGCGTCCCGCTTCAGCCCTGCGCGCAGATAGTCGAACACCATGACGGCCGGCTTCGGCCCGGCAACGAGACGTGAAATTTCTTGCGGATCGTAGGGCAGGCTCACGCGCCCACCTCCTGCATGACCAGATGGCCGGGCGAAACCTGGTCATAGAGACGGGCGGGCGGGCGATAATCGAGGCCGCGTACGGGGCTGGCAATCTCGGTGACGTCGAGCCTGCGCTCGCCATGGCAGCGGGTGGGATCGGGCACCGGAACCGCCTCGATCAGGCGCCTGGTATAGGGATGGCGGGGATTGCCCAGCACCTCGGCGCGGGGTCCGATCTCGACGATCTCGCCCAGATACATCACTGCGATGCGATGACTCACACGTTCCACCACCGCCATGTCATGGCTGATGAACAGATAGGAAAGGCCCAGCCGCTCCTGCAGGTCGAGCATCAGGTTGATGGTCTGTGCCTTGATCGACACATCCAGCGCCGAGACGGATTCGTCGGCGATGATCAGCTTCGGCTCCAGCGCCAGAGCCCGCGCGATGCAGATGCGCTGACGCTGGCCGCCTGAGAACTCGTGCGGATAGCGGCCGGCCATGTCGCGGGAAAGGCCGACCTGCTCCAGCAGGCGACCGACCCTCTCCTTTGCCTCGGCCTCGCCGCAGACCTTGTGGATGAAGAGCGGCTCGGCGATTGCCCGGTCGATCCGACGGCGCGGGTTGAGGCTAGCGAAGGGGTCCTGGAACACCATCTGGACGGAGCGTCGCAGTTCGTCGATATCGGCATCGGCGCCCAATATGTCCTTGCCGAGCAGTTTGACCGAGCCGGATTCGGCATGCGTCATGCGCATCAGCGCGCGCCCCATGGTGGATTTGCCGCAACCCGATTCCCCGACCAGCGCCAGCGTCTCGCCCTGCTTCAGGTCGAAGCTGACATTCTCGATGGCGTGGACCCGAGCCGAAAGGCGGCGGAACACGCCCGAATGCAGCGGATAGCGCACAACGAGGTTCTTCACCTCCAGAAGCGGCTCATCGCGAACCGTGTCGAGGGTTTCCGGCGCCGGCTTGGCGACGCCGGTCACCGGATCGACCAGATCAAAGCGCTTCGGGCGGGTGCTTGCTTGCATCTGCCCCAGCGCCGGCACGGCCGAAAGCAGCGCGCGCGTATAAGGGTGGCGGGGTGCGGCGAACAGGGAGGCTGTCTCTTCCGTCTCCACCACGTCGCCGCGATACATGACCGTGACCCGGTTGGCGATCTCCGCGACCACGCCCATGTCGTGGGTGATGAACAGAACGCCCATCTCTTCCTCGCGCTGCAACTCGCGGATCAGTTCGAGGATCTGGGCCTGGATGGTCACATCGAGCGCGGTGGTCGGCTCGTCGGCGATCAGCAGGCGCGGCCGGCAGGCCAGCGCCATGGCGATCATCACCCGCTGGCGCATGCCGCCGGACAGGAGATGCGGATATTCCGATGCGCGCTGCGCGGCCGCGGGAATGCGCACCCGCTCCAGCAGACGCACCGCCTCCTTCAGCGCCTCGCGCCCCTTGAGGCCGCGATGGATGGACAGCGCTTCGGCGATCTGGTCGCCCACCGTCATTACGGGATTGAGCGAGGTCATCGGCTCCTGGAAGATCATGGCAATGCGGTTGCCGCGTATCGCCTGCATCCGGGTGGCCGAAAGGGTCAGGAGATTCTGCCCCTCAAACAGGATGCGGCCCTCGTGCCGGGCGAGACCCGGCTGGAGAAGGCGCATGATTGACAGTGCGGTCACGCTCTTGCCCGAGCCCGATTCCCCCACCACAGCCAGGGTTTCCCCGGAATCGATGGTGAAGCTCACGTCACGCACGACGGTCTTCCATCCGTCTTCGGTGCGGAAGGAGGTGGTCAGGTTCTCCACGCTGAGTATCGGCATCGTGATCTCCGGCACGGGCTGGGCGTTTTACGCCTGATGCAACTCGGACTTGACGAACTTCCCGCGCGCCATGATCGCGGGCATGCGGGCGCCGTCTCCGGCAAGCAGCGAGATATCCTCCAGGGGATTGCCGGCAACGACCAGAAGGTCGGCGCAGGCGCCCGGCGCGATAATGCCGATCTCACCTTCGAGCCGGCACAGCTTCGCGCCGATGACGGTGGCAGAACGGACGATCTCGGCCGGCGTCAGCACGCGCGCCAATATCTCGAACTCCATGCAGCGATAGCGACGCAGAGCGCCGAGAAGGTCGGAGCCGAAAGCCATTGGCAGGCCGGCCTCGCGCATGATCTCGAGCGAGCGCAGGCCGCCCTTCTGCACCACCTTGATCTTGGCGAATTCGGCCGCCCCCAGCCCCAGCGCCTTGCCCTCGATGGCAAGCGCGTCATAGGCGACGAGTGTTGGCACGGCGATGCAGCCGCGCTCTGCGGCAAGCGCCGCTGTCTCGGGCTCGATCAGGTTGCAGTGTTCGAGCGAGTGCACGCCCAGCTCGACGCAACGCCGGATCGCCCGGTCGGTATAGACATGGGCCGAGACATAGAGGCCGGCGTTCTCCGCTTCCTCCACCATGGCCGCGATCTCGTCGCGCGAATACTGGATCGAGTGGATCGGGTCATTGGGCGAAGAGACACCGCCATTGGCCATGACCTTGATGAACTTGGCGCCTTCCTTGATCTGCTTGCGGCATTCGGCGCGCACATTGTCGACGCCGTCGGTGACGACGCCCATCGAACCCAGCCGGTCGGACATCATGTCGGGGCGCCCGTCGGTACGCCCGCGCAGGTCGGAATGGCCGCCGGTGGTGGTCAGCGCCTTGCCGCAGATGATGAGGCGGGGGCCCTTGATCAGCCCCTCCTCCAATGCCAGCACGAGGCCGAGATCGGCCCCGCCGAGATCGCGCAGCGTGGTGAAGCCGCGCGACAGCGCCTCTTCCATCACCCTTGCCGAGCGCAGCGCGGCGAGCGAGGATGGCGCCGTGACGTTGCTCCACAGGTCGAGGCTTTCGGCCGTGACATGGACATGGCAGTCTATCAGTCCCGGCATCAGCGTGTGGCCGCGAAGGTCCAGCTCCACCACATCCCGTGGACGCTCGAGGCCGGCACCCACAGCGACGATGCGGGTGCCGCTGACCAGGACCTCGGCCTCGATCAGCCGTCCCGCTTCCGCGTCCAGCACGCGGCCGTTGGTGAAGAGTGTGTCCGGCATCAGTCGCTCGCGCCTTCCATGTTGCCCACCATGAAGCCGTAGTCGCCGGCATTGACCAGATTGCGGGTCAGGTGCTGCATGATCATCACGCCGTTCCTGAAAGGCGTCCGGATCTCCTCCAGCGTCTCGAAGGTGTAGGGCGAGACAACCCGGCCCAGAAGCTGGTCGCCGGAGATGAACTCGCCATTTGCCGGGCACAGCGGCTCCAGCCAGCCGCCATGGACAGGTCGAATGCCGGCCAGCTCGGTGACCACGATCTGCTTGGGATTGGGTGCTGCCTCGCCGGAGATGGTGCCACGCACGCGCAGCATGTTGAGAATGCCGTCCAGAGTGCGCTTGCAATAGGGGCCCTGATCGACAATGCCGCCGCCAAGCTCGATCACCACCGAGGAGATGCCGAGCGTCTCGATGGTGACGGCCTTGGTGGTGCCGGCAAAGGTCGTGCCCTGCTTGCCCTGCACCGGGCGGTACAGAACCCTGGAACCGAAGGCACGCGACAGCTCTTCGTCGTTCTCGATATAGACATAATCGACGGTCGGCCGGTCGGTGCCCGAATGCAGGTCGATATGCACGTCGATCTTCTGGAAGAACTCGCGCACCAGCGCATGGGCGAGCTGCTGGCTGTAGGTGCCGTTGGGATTGCCGGGGAACTGTCGGTTGAGGTCGAGTTCGTCAATCGTCGAGAAGCGGTGGTTGACCGCGAACGCATAGGGATTGACCACCGGCAGGAGCAGGACACGGCCCTTGAGCGGCATGTCCTTGAGCACGCGGTAAAGGTCGAGGATTACCTGGCTGCCAGTGTTCTCGTTGCCGTGAATGGAGGCGGAGATACCGATGGTCGGGCCATCCTGTTCGCCCACCAGCTCATGCATGACGAGCACGGCGTCGTTGCCATCGGCCATGGTGGTGAATTTCGGCCGCAGCACGTTAATCGATTTTACCATTTACCAGTTCCTTACTTTGATTTTGCGCCGCCACGCGAAAGCTGGCGCGGATCGAGCACGTCGCGCAGCCCATCGCCAAGCAGGTTGAAGCCCAGCACCGTGATCATGATCGCGGCGCCCGAGACGATGGAAAGCCACGGTTCATCCCGCAGGAAGCGGGTGCCGTAGGAAAGCGTCCAGCCCCAGGTCGGCTGCGGTGGGGGCAGTCCGAATCCGAGGAAACTGAGCGCGGATTCCGCGAGGATGGCGGTGCCCAGGCCCAGCGACGACAGCACGATGATGGGGCCGAGCGCATTGGGCAGGATCTCGCGGAAGATGACGCGCGTGTGGCTGGCGCCGAGCGACCGTGCCGCCTGCACATAGACCTGCTCGCGCAGCACCAGCGTCGCGGCGCGCACCACGCGCGCATATTCGGCCCATGCGACCACGGCAATGGCGACGGCGACGTTGATCACGCCCGGCCCCAACGCCGCCACGATGGCCAGCGCCAGGACGATGGCCGGAAAGCCGAGGAAGATGTCGGCGATGCGCATCAGCAGCATGTCGACCCAGCCGCCGAAATAGCCGGAGACCAGCCCGACCACGGTGCCGACGAGGGCAGAAACGGCGACTGCGGTCAGCGCGATGCTCAGCGAGATGCGGGCGCCGTAGACCATGCGCGACCACAGATCCCGTCCGAAATTGTCGGTGCCCAGCCAATGCTCCCAGGTGGGACCGGAGAAGCGGTTGGCCATGTCGATCTGCTCGACCGCATGGGTCGCCACCTGCGGCGCGAAGACGGCCAGAAGGAAAATCGTCAGCGTGATCACGGCGCCGAGGATCAGCGAGACGTTACGCAGTTTCTTGGGAACACGCAGGGAAATGGCCATGGTTCAGCTCAGCCTCACGCGCGGATCGACGACGGCGTAGAGCAGGTCGACGACGAGGTTCACCAGCGCGAAGATGATCGCGAAGGTCAGCACGATGCCCTGTATCAGCGGGAAGTCGCGCTGCGAGATGGCGGCGACGGTCAACTGGCCGAGGCCCGGCCAGGCGAAGATGCTTTCGGTCAGCACCGCGCCGCCGAGCAGCGCGCCGAAGCGCAGGCCGATCACCGACAGGACCGGCAGCAGCGCGTTGCGCAAGGCATGACGATAGACCACCCGCCGCGGCGCGACGCCCTTGGCCAGGGCGGTGCGCACGAAATCCTCGCGCAGCACTTCCAGCATCGAGCTGCGCACCAGCCGCGATATGATCGCCGCCGAATTGGCCGCCAGCGCCAGCGCCGGCAACGCCATGTGGGACAGCGAATCCCACAAGGTCTGCGGTCGCCCCGACATGAGGTCGAGCAGGCCCTGACTGAGCGGCGCTCCGCGGCCGATGGCCGGCAGCCAGCCGAGATTGACGGCAAAGGCCAGCATGAGCAGCAGGCCGAGCCAATATACCGGCATCGACACGCCAAGCTGCGCCACCAGCATGGCCAGCGTGTCGACAAGCCCACCCTGCCGCACGGCGGCGACGACGCCCAGGAACATGCCCACCATGGTAGCGATGATCAGGGCCACGACGGCCAGCTCGATCGTGGCGCCGAGCCGCTCGTAGATGATCGAGGCGACCGACTGGTTCTGGAACCAGGAGCGGCCCATGTCGCCCTGCAGGAGGGCGATGGAATAATCCCATAGCCGCAGATACCACGGGTTTTCCAGTCCAAGCTGCTGGCGCATGGTGGCGATGGCCTCCGGGGTGGCATCCTGGCCGAGCAGGATGGCCGCCGGGTCTCCCGGAATGATCAGCAGCAGGCAGAATGTCACCACCACCATACCGATCGCCATCGGTATCAGCAGCAGCAGTCGCCGCAGGATATAGCTCAACATGGGATTTCGTTCCGATGATCCATGGGACAGCAGGGCAAGAAGGACTGTTGCGGCAGCCGGCTCCGGTCATGCGGCTCCTGTATGGAACAGGATACCGCACCGCGACGGACGACTTTCTGGCTTCAGCCCTTCAGGATCCTCGTCGTTCAGGCCCCTAGTCGTTCAGGCCTATGACGCCGCGCAGGTTGCCGCGCGGGTTCGCCTGGACCTTTTCCACCGGCAGGTCCTTGGCGTAGAACATCTGGTAGCCCTGCGCCGAGATGATGTAGTAGGGCACGTCCTCGGCAATGATGCGGGCGGCTTCCTGATAGGCCTTGGCGCGCTCGGCACGGTCCGTCTCGGTGCGGCCGCGGTTCAGCTGCTCGTCGACCTTGGGGTTCGAGTAGCCGGCCCAGTTGTTGCCGCCGCCAGTGGTGAGCTGCGAGTAGAGCAGCCGGTCGGGATCGACGATCCCCAGCCAGCCGAGCAACGCGATCTGGTGCTCGCCTTTCTGGAAATAGTTGGTCGAGAAGGACGCCCAGTCGCTGATGCGGGTCTCGGCCTTGATCCCCGCCATCTCGAAGATGGCCTGTAGATATTCCACCGCCTGGACACGGTTCGGATCCTCGGTATGGGTGGCGATGGTGACCGTCAGCGGCTTGCCGCCCTTGTCGAGGATGCCGTCGCCATTGCTGTCGGTCCAGCTGAGCTGGTTGAAGGCGGCGACTGCGGCAGCCGGATCGAACTTCGGCTGCGAGATCGACGCGTCATAGGCCCAGGACGAAGGCAGGAGCACGGAATGCGTCACCTCGTCCACGCCCTGATAGATGTCGCGCACCAGCGTTTCCTGATCGACCAGCATGGCGAAGGCGCGTCGCATCGCCGGGTCGGAGAGCAGCGGATCCTTGACGCCGAAATTCAGGTAGGTGATGCCGAGGCCTGCCATGATCGCATGGCCGAAGCGGTCGTCGGCGCTCAGGCGCTTGACGTCCTGGGGGGAAAGCGGCGACTGGATGACGTCCAGGTTGCCGGCCTCGAAGGCCTGCGCGCGGGCCGAGTTGTCACCGATGATCTTCACCGTCATTTCGGTGACGGTCGGCGCCTTGCCCCAGTAGTGTTCGTTGGCGGCCAGCACCATTTCGCTGCCGCGGGTCCAGCGCACCAGCTTCATAGGCCCTGCTCCGACCGGCTTTAGCGCGAAGTCCGCCCCGTTCCCGGCCAGCGCCTTCGGCACAATGCCCATGTCGAGATAGCTCAGCAGCGGCGCATAGGGTGCGCTCAGGGTGAACTTGACGGTGCGCGGATCGACCGCCTCGACCGCCTTGATCGGCGTGTAGAGCGCCTGCTGGGGCGCGCCGAATTGTGGATCGGTCAACGCCTGATAGGTGTAGACCACATCGTCGGCCGTGAGCGGCGAGCCGTCCGAGAAGGTCAACCCCTCGCGCAGATGAAAGATGAAGGTGGTGGGATCGGGCGTTTCCCAGCTTTCGGCCAGGTCCGGCACCGCCTCCAGCGAGGGGGTGAGATGGACGAGACCGGAAAACAGTAGGTCGCCGATGCGCATTGCGGTCGAGTCACGCGCCAGCCGCGGATCGAGCGTGCCGGCATCGACATCGACGCCGATGGTGATCTTCGTGTCGGCCACGGCGGCCGAATTGTGCGACATGGCCAGGAACACGGCCAGGCCGGCCGAAAGAAGCAGCTTTTTCATTCTCTTCCCTTTTGTCTTCTGCTCGCGCGCGAACCTCCCGGCACGAACGCAAAACCTATGCGACGCGAATGTCTCCCTGCCGCAACTGCGCGAGGCGGGGGACCAGCACCGAGCGCAGAAAGCTCGGGTCCGGCGCGTGGCGGAACTCGAAGCAGGCCACGCCCGGCGCCACCAGGGCGGCGATGCGATCCGCGCCGGTGGCGAAGATCACCGCGCCGGAGCGGTCGATTTCCTCGGCCAGGTTTTCCGCCGAGGACCAGGTGACGTTGATCTCCGCCAGATGCGGCGCGAACTCCCGGATGGTCGGCCGCATTATGGCGATGTAGTCCTTGAGATGGGTGACCCCCAGAACCGGCGTCTGCGGCTCCAGCGAAGCCAGGTTCTGCCGGGTCTGCTGCGAGGGAATGAAGCGCAGCCCCAGCACCTTGTCGGAGCCGATGAGGCGGCGGGCATCCGCCTCGCGATGGACGAAGGTCAGCACCAGATGGGCGGCGCGACAGGCATCCAGCTCCGGCCCCGGCTGCGATATCTGGTCGAAGGTAACCAGCGTGATCTCCTCCCCCGCCTCCATGCAGGGTTGAATCTGGCGCACGTAGTCGCGCCCGGCCTCCTCGAAGATGCACACGAACACCACGTTCAGCCGCCGCCGCGCATCGCGCATCATGGATTGCGCGTTCAGCATCGATATCAGCGACATGGTCGAGACGCCGAGTTCCGAGGCCCGTCCCAGCAGCCTGTCGATATCGTCGCGCAGCAAAGAGACATTGGAAGGCGCCACATCGGCAGACGCGGCCGGCACGATCACGAAGGCGCCCTGCCCCTGATGCGTCTCGATCAGCCCGTCGTTGCGCAGCTGCCTGTAGACCTGCGCCACCGTCATCGGCGCGACGCCGATATCAGCCGCGAGCTGTCGGATGGACGGCAGCCGGTCGCCATAGCTGTAGCCGCCGAACGCCAGCATGTAGCTGAGCAGCCCGTGGAGCTGGGTGCCCACGGGAACCGGCAGGCTCTTGTCGATGCAGTTGGCGTCGAGAGTGAACATGTGTGATAGTTAAATAGAACAGTTGACCTTTGGCAAGCGATTTTCTTGAATGCACATGAGCAGCGGGAAAACCGCACCAAAAACGCCGGAAATCGATCCGGAATTAAGGATTTTTCGCAAAACCTGTCGTAATCCCCTATGACGCAGGCATAAACTCGGCCCGAATCTCGGGCAGAATCCCAATCCTCAGGAGGAGGTGTGTACTAATGGAATATATCAATCTTGGTCTAACTGGCCTGAAAGTGTCACGCCTGGCATTGGGCTGCATGACATTCGGTTCCCCTTCCTGGGCTCCCTGGGTTCTGGGCCCGCACGATGCGCGGCCGATCATCTTCAAGGCGCTGGAGCTTGGCATCAATTTCTTCGACACGGCCGACATGTACTCGCTGGGTGCCAGCGAGGAGGTGCTGCGCGAGGCGCTGGCCGACGTGCCGCGCCATCGGCTTGTGATCGCTTCCAAGCTTTACAATGCCATGAGCGACGACCCCAACGACCGCGGCCTGTCGCGCAAGCATGTGTTCGAAGCGGTCGATGCCAGCCTCAAGCGGCTCGGCACCGACTATATCGACCTATACCAGTTGCATCGCTTCGACTACGGGACCCCGCTGGAGGAAACGCTGGATGCGCTCAACGACGTGGTGCGCGCCGGCAAGGTGCGCTATCTCGGCGCCTCGTCCATGTTTGCCTGGCAGTTCATGAAGGCGCTCGGTCTGCAACGCGCCAACGGCTGGGCGCCGTTCGTCTCCATGCAACCCCACTACAACCTGATCTACCGCGAGGAAGAGCGCGAGATGCTGCCCATGTGCCGCAGCGAGGGCATCGGCGTCATCCCGTGGAGCCCGCTGGCACGCGGCCGGCTGGCCGGGCGCAGCGGGACCACGCGGACCGATACGGACCGTACCGCCAGCGCCCTCTATGACCGCAGCCAGGAGCAGGACGAGGCCGTGGCCGCCGCGGTGCGCCAGGTGGCGGAACGCCATGGCCGCCCGATGGCGCAGATCGCCTATGCCTGGGTGGCAAGCCGCCCCGGCATCACCGCGCCCATCGTCGGCATCTCCAAGCTTCACCAGTTCGACGATGCCATTGCCGCGCTCGAGGTGAAGCTCTCCGATGAGGATGTCGCTCTCATGGAAGCTCCCTACCAGCCGAAACCCGTCGCGGGGCATGTGTGATGGAACTGGGACGCCAGCTTGCCCGGTTGACGGCAGGTATCGACAGCCTCTATCGCGCCGCCAACCGTGGCGCGGGGTTCCTCAATGCGGAAGGATTGATCCCGGTGGCCATGGCCGCAGGGATCGCACCGCAGGCGCTTCGTGACTATGACGAAGCGGAGGAGGCACTCATCGACTTCCGCTCACGGCTTGGCGATGCCGAGACGGCGCTGCGCCGTGACTGGCTCGACGAGATGTCGGATTCCCTTCTGGCGCTGGTCGCAACCTTTCGCGGCGACCCGATCAGCTTCGGCGAGCGGCTGGAGCGCCAGATCAGGGTTCCGCTCAAGGCCGTGCCGCAGCCGATCATCGACGGCCTGCATTCGGAAATCCGTTCGGCACTGGACGAACTCGGTTTCCGGGGCGGATCCCTGGCCGAGGATCATGCACGCTGGGCCGAAGGCGCCGTCATTCCCACCGACACGGTGCTGGCGGTCATCGCCGATTATCAGGCCGAGGCCCGTGCCCGCTGTGCGGCGCGCATGTTCGCTTTCGACGACGAATGGATGACGCCGGTGGGTTGCAATGCAGCCCCCTTCTCCGCCTATTGCGACTATCCCAGCCGGCAGATGCTGCTGAATCTCGATTTCCCCTACACGGCCTTCAGCCTGAAGCATCTGGCCACGCACGAAGCCTTCCCCGGCCATCTGGTGCACATGAAGCTGCGCGAGATCGCGGTTGCCGAGGAACGCATGCCGCTCGAAGCTGCGCAGGTTGTTACCAGTTCCGCCAGTTCCGCCCTGTACGAAGGCATAGCCGACAACGGCCTGCACTTCCTCGACTGGATCGAGGGACCGGAGGACCGGCTGGGATTGGCATTGCAGAAGCTGCGCAGCGCGCTGCGCTGCACGGCGGCATGGATGCACCATGGCGAGGGCCGACCGCTCGACGAGATCGTGCCCGAGATCGCCGCGGCGTCCTTGCAGGACCTTACCACGACGCGTTCGCGCCTCGCTTTCCTCGCGCACGACCTGCGCGCTCCCTTCGTCCATGCCTATTGGTGCGGCTACACCGCGGTGAATGAAATCTGGACCAGCGTCGAGACGGAACGCCGCCGGGATTTCTGGGCGTTTCTCTACGGCCACATGCACACGCCGCGAACGCTGGCGCAGCATTGGGAGAGGGTCTGATCGGGCGGCAAGAACCTTCATGGAGCCGAGCCCAAGGAAGCGACGACGTTCGGAGAGCAGTCACGTGCCGGGGGCAAAGCTGAAGGTCGGGTTCTGACAAATCACGCAACCGCCGCTGTCATTCGCCGGCAAGCTGCCAGGCACGTCGAAGGTCGGCGATGAAGCCCTCGTGTTCCCGCGCCCGGCTGTCGGCATCGCGGATGCGTAACAGATAGGACGGATGGACCGTCACGATCAGCGTGGTGCCGTCTTCCGTTTCGCGGGCGCGGCCCCTCAGCGCGGAAATCGTCAGCGGGCGCCCCAGAAGCGCGCGCACTGCCGTCGCACCCAGCGCCACCAGCACTGCCGGCGCCACCAGCCTGCGTTCCTGTTCCAGCCACCACCGGCATTGCTCGATCTCGCCCGCATTGGGGCGCTTGTGGAGGCGCCGCTTGCCGCGCGGCTCGAACTTGAAGTGCTTGACCGCATTGGTGAGGAACACCGAAGCGCGCGGAATCCCGGCCTCGGCCAAAGCCGCATCGAGAAGCCGGCCGGCCGGCCCGACGAAGGGGCGTCCCGCAATGTCCTCCTTGTCTCCCGGCTGTTCACCGACAAGCATCAGCCGTGCCCGCCGCCTCCCTTCGCCCGGGACGACCTGGGTGGCGTGCTTATAAAGAGGGCAGCGCGTGCAACCGGCTTCGGCCTGCTCAAGCTGTGCAAGCGTGCCGATCCGCGTTTCTGCATCGTGGGTGTCGACAGAAGGCATCATCCCGATCCGATGCTCGACACAACCGGTTAGTAGCCGCCGATGATCGGCAGTATCTCGCCGGTGATGTAGCTGGAGCACTGGGGTGAGGCGAGGAACACATAGGCCGGGGCGATCTCCTCCGGTTGGGCCGGGCGTTTCATCGGCGTCTTTGCGCCGAACTGCGACACATCGGCTGCGTCCTTGTCCGAGGGGTTCAGCGGTGTCCAGACCGGGCCCGGCGCCACCGCATTGACCCTGATCCCCTTGCCGATCAGATTGCCTGCCAGCGCGCGGGTGAAGGCGTGGATGCCGCCCTTGGTCATGGAGTAGTCGACCAGCGCCTTCGAACCGTCGATGCCGGTGACGGAACCGGTATTGATGATCGCCGAACCGCTCTTCATATGCGGAACGGCCGCCTTGGCCATGTGGAAGTAGCCATAGAGATTGGTCTTCACCGTGGTGTCGAAATGCTCTTCCGTCAGGTCCTCGAACCTGTCGGCATGAATCTGGAAGGCGGCATTGTTGACCAGTATGTCGAGCCGGCCGAACGCATCGACGACCCGCGCCACCGCTTTTTCGCAGACGCTGCGCTTGGACACATCACCACTCAGCACCAGACAACGCCTGCCTTCCTTCTCGACCGCCTTGCGGGTGACTTCCGCGTCGCCTTTTTCAGCAAGATGGTGGATGGCGACATCCGCCCCCTCACGGGCGAACAGCACCGCCACCGCCCGCCCGATGCCCGAATCCCCGCCTGTTATGAGAGCGACCTTGCCCTCCAGCTTTTGCGAACCCTTGTAGAAGGGGGCGTCATAGAGAGGCGCGGGCTCGAGCACCCGCTCCAGGCCTGGTTTGGGGTAATGCTGCCGGGGGAACGGCGGCACGGGATATTTGCGGGCGCCGGCCTGCATGGGTCTGGCGGCCGGCTTTCGGGCGGGCTTGCGGTCGATTTTCTTCTGGATACGCCTTTGCCTGGCGGCCGCCGTGCGCGTGTCATTCGAACCGGTGCTGGCCATTTTAACCTCCACGTGTCGAGAATGAAGGGTCAACGCCCGAAACCGGCGAGAGTTCATATTCGGGCGCCCTGTTCACAATTCGCCCTGCCCTGAAAGCTTGCGGAACAATCCTCCCAAGGCCGCGTTGGGCCCGTGTCGAAGGCGACAAATCCCCTTGAACCCGAGAAAGCGGAGGACCAACGCAATGGGTTTCTTTTCGAAAGACATCAAGTCGCTCGACGATCTCTTCGTCCACACCTTGCGCGACATCTACTATGCGGAAAAGCAGATCGAGAAAGCGCTTCCGAAGATGATCGACAAGGCCACCAATCCAGCCCTCAAAGCCGGATTCGAGAAGCATTTGCAGGAGACGAAGGGGCACATCGAGCGGGTCGAGCAGGTTTTTGAGATGCACGACGTCAAGGCCAAGGCCGTGAATTGCCCCGCCATCGACGGCATCCTCGAGGAGGCCGACGAAGTTACCGGGGACGTGGATGACAAGCAGGTGCTGGATGCCGCGCTCATCGCTTCGGCGCAGGCCGTCGAGCATTATGAGATCACCCGGTATGGCACCCTGATCGCCTGGGCCAAGGAACTGGGCCGCTCCGACTGCGCCGCGGTTCTGGAGCAGAACCTCCAGGAAGAGAAGGCCACGGACAAGAAACTGACCGAGATGGCCGAGTCGCGGATCAACCTGCAGGCCGCGGAATAGACCGTTCTGGCTGGCCGGCGGTGCGGGCCGCCGGCCAGGCCATGCGCCGTTCGCACATGAAGGAGTTTGCCTCATGATCGATCCCCGAAAGAACCTGCCCTATGACGACGACCCGGATGTGCGCTATCTCGCCGAACACACCGACCTTTCCCCGTTGCAAGCCCGCGAGCTGATCGAAAAGCATGGCCGCGACCGGAAAAAGCTCCTGGAAATTGCCCGTACCATGAAAGCGGAAGGCTGAAGCGCAGGCTGGGTGCTGCAGATTAAACTGGAGAATCTTTCTCCAGTTTGTTCCAGCGCAAAGAAGCGCTTGTCGATCGGCATTATCTGCGCCCGGATGGGGTTGGGTCGAGGGGCCTGCCCGCCGCTTGGGCTGACCGGCGGGACGTACCCATGAATGGTTGGTTTCAGGATGTCACGCCGCTGTTCCGGCGTGCGAGGGGGCATGTATGCGCGATTGGCGGATCGAAGCGAACTCAGGCTACGCGCACGCAAGGCCACGTCGTGCTGTTGGCGGGTTTGCGCTGCGGCTCTCAGCCGCGACCGGCCTTGCACTGGCCGCCACCGGCACATGCGCGCTGGCCCAGTCGGCAACGCCGGGTTCGTCCATCCTGCTCGAACCCATCGTCGTCGATGGCCCGGCGGCAGAGCCGGTTGCGGAACGTTTCGGGGCCCTGCCCGGTGGCGTCGCGCTGGTGAACGAAAGCGACAGGCCGGCCACCGCCAACCAGACCGTTTCCAGCACATTGCGCTGGGTTCCTGGCGTGGTCGTGCAGGATTTCTTCGGCGGCAACGACCAGCCGCGCGTCCAGATCCGCGGCTCCGGCCTCCAGCAGAACCCGGTGGAGCGCGGTGTGCTGGTGCTTCAGGACGGCCTGCCGCTCAACCGGGCGGATGGCTCCTACGCGGTCGGTTTCGCTAATCCGGGCAAGGCCGACTCGGTCGAGGTCTATCGCGGCTACATGGCAAACCGGCTTGGGGCCACGGTACTCGGCGGTGCGCTCAACTTCGTCTCGCCCACCGGCTCGCAGCACCCGGGCCTGCGCCTTGGGGTCAGCGGCGGCTCGTTCGGGCAGGCCGGCATTGCCGGGCAGGCCGGCTTCCAGACTGGCACGCTCGACGGCCTGTTCCAGGTCGACGTCACCCGTCGTGATGGTTTCCGCGACTACAACACCTCCGAGCGCGCCAGCCTCGGTGGCAATATCGGCTTTGAGCTCTCCGACGCGGTCAGGACGCGCATCTTCGCCGGCTATACCGATCTCGGCTTCGACGTGGCCGGCCCGCTGACCAGGAGCCAGTTGGAGACCGACCCGCGCCAGGTCCACACCGGGCCGACACTGACGCCCAACGGAGCGATCAATCCCGGCCCGAACGTGTGGCGCGACAAGCCACGCCGCGAAGCCAGCCAGTTCCTCATCGGTTCGCGCACCACGGCGGAGTTTGACCGGCACCTGATCGACGTGGCGCTCGGCTACACCTTCACCGACGACATGTTCCGCTTCCCCGTCTCGTCGGGCATCCGCGAGACCAGCGGCGGCGACTTCACCGGCGTGGTGCGCTATGCCTATGGTGCCGATGAGGGTGCGCCGCTGCCGCTGTTCGAGACCACAGCGCAGTATTCGCTCGGATCGGCGACGCGCGACCACTATCTGAACGCCGCCGGTGAAAAGGGCGCCCTGTTCGGCTCGAACGATCTCGACGCCTCGACCCTGTCGGCGCATGCCGGCTTCAACATCCCCCTGGGTCAGTCCTTTACACTTTCGCCGGCGATCGCCTACGCCCACGCCACGCGCGACAGCCGCGACCGTTACGGTCTGCCGACGCGGCCGACGCTTGCCTTCAATCCGGCCAACCCTACCCAGCGCGTGCCGGACGGGGCCGTCCCGTCGCAGGACACGAGCTACGACCGCAGCTACAATGGCTGGAGCCCCAGCCTCGGCCTGACCTACCGGCCGAACGAGTCCAACACCTTCTTCGCCGCCGTCAGCCGCAGCTTCGAGCCGCCGACCCATGACGATCTGCTGGCCACCATCAACGGCACGCCCAACAGCAGCGCCGGGCGCCCCAATCCGGGCGCTCCGAACGCGCCGGCGGATGTGTTCCGCACGCCGGACCTGAAGGCCCAGACTGCGACGACCATCGAGGGCGGCTGGCGCGGCGATGCCGGGCAATTCACCTGGGATGGCGTTGCCTACTATTCCTGGATCGACAACGAACTGCTCAGCCTGCGAGATGCCACCGGAGCTCCGCTCGGCGCGGTCAATGCCGATGAAACCCGGCATCTCGGCCTCGAACTGGGTGTGTCGGCACAGATCGCTGCCGACTGGCACGCCCGTGTGGCCTACACCTATCAGGACTTCCGGTTCCATGGCGATCTGCTGCGCGGCGACAACCGCCTTGCCGGCGCGCCGCGGCATGTCATCAACGCCATGCTCCGCTACGATGTCAACGAGAACTGGTCTGTCGAGGGTGCGGTGCGGTGGAATCCCGAAAAGACCCCCGTCGACAACATGAACACGCTCTATGCCGACCCCTATGTGGTGGTGGACCTGCGCACCCAGGTGAAGATCGGCGACAATCTCTCCCTGTTCGGCGAGATCACCAATGTGTTCGACGAGAAATATGCCGGTTCCACCCTGATCGTCGATCAGGCCCGCCCCGACCAGGCCGCCTTCCTGCCGGGCGATGGGCGCGGTTTCTTCGTCGGGCTGAAGGCGGGGTATTGACCGGGTAGAGGAAACGTCAAGGCGGTGTTTCGACGAGGCGTTCGGCGACGACCTCGTCGGTAATCAGCACATGTGGGCGCAACAGCCGGATCGATGCCTGGATCACCTGGTATTTATGCCATCCGCCTGACGCCAGCACGATCTTGCGGGCATTGACCAGATCGCGGGGATCGACCGCCACCACCCGGTCGTTGACAGGGTGGTCGATCACCTCGCCCTCGGCATTGATGAAGCGGCACAGGATATCACCGACCGCTCCGGCACGGTGCAGCGAGGCCAGTTCGTCCCGCTCCAGCAGGCCGTATTCGGCGAAGGTCGATTGCGGCGACAGATCGCCGACACTCAATATCGCCATGTCGAGCTGTGTGGCGCGGTGGAATATCTCGCGTATGCCCGGATGCGTCATCAGCGCCTCGCGGGTGCGCACATCGGGCGCGAAGACCGGCGCGGCCAGCATGTAGCAGCTTGCCGCGAGCCGATCGGCGAAACGCCATGCGAATTCGCTGGGGTTCACCGAACTGACCTTGGTCAGGCCGCCGAGCAGGGAAACGACGGTCATCTCGGAATGGCCGTTGCCGGCGATGGCCGGCAGGCTGGAACTCAGCGTCCGCCCCCAGCCGAGGCCAATGGTCATGCGGTCCGCCAGATTGTCGGCAATGTAGGCGCCGAGCACCGAGCCGATGATCTGTGAGACCTGCTGCGCCTCGCGGGGGTCCGGGATGACGATGGCGCGCTCGATGCCGTGCGTGGTCTCGATCCGGCGCTCCAGTTCCACGCAGCGGCTGAGCCTCGCCGTCACCCTGATCTGGACGGTGCCGTCCTGACGCGAGGCGGACAGCATGCGCAGAACCCGCGTGCGGTGGATGCCGACCTCCTGCGCGATCTGGTCCTGTGTCATGCCCTCCATGTAGTAGAGCCAGGCCACGCGCGCCTTGAGGTCTTCCGTCAGTTCCGCCTCGCCCTGTTTCATCGACCTTCCGCACCAGAGCAATTCCAGCAAAAAGTGCGACGCGGTGTTTGCGCCCGGAATTGCATAGAAATATAGAGCCGGACCGTTTCACGATTCCGGGAAAAGTGAAACGCTCCAGCGCCGTGCTGCCACGGCCTCATCACCTTCTTACCCGTTTGGCGACGGTGATAAAGCCACGCCGCTCCAGTTTCGCACAGGCGCGGTTCAACCGCGCCGACGGAAGAGGTCGACAAGGACCGCAATCAGCACGACACCGCCGACGATCACGCGCTGCCAGAAACCCGAAACGTTGAGCAGCACCGTGCCATTCGCGAGAACCGCCAGCAGGAGCGCGCCCAGCATCGTGCCGACGATGGAGCCCTGCCCGCCCCGAAGGCTCGTGCCGCCGAGGATGGCGGCGGTGATGGCGCCCATCAGCCAGCCCTCGCCCACCGAAGGCTGGCCGGCGTCCATGCGGCTGGCGAACAGGATGCCGGCCAGCGCGGCGAACATGCCGGCAAGGCCGAAGGCGACCAGTTCGACATATTTGACGCGGATGCCGGCGAGCACCGCGGCATCGCGATTGCCGCCCACGGCGAAGATGTTGCGGCCGAAACGCGTTTGCGTGAGCATCCAGATGAGGATGATGCCGGCGGCAATAAAGATGAGGACCGGCACCGGCACGCCGAATATATCGCCCCTGCCGAACACTGCGAATGTCTCGCCGAGCGGGCGGATCGGGTAGCCCTTGGTGATGACCAGCGTCATGCCGGCAAAGATTTCCCATGTCGCCAGCGTCACGATGAAGGGGTTGAGCCGCAGTCCGGCGACGAACGCCCCGTTGATCAGGCCGAGCATGAGGCCGAAGACCATGGTGAGCGGGATGACGAGGTAAGGATGCACGCCGAACATCGTCAGAAGCAGCGAGCCGACGATGGCCGAAAGCCCCGCCGCCGCGCCCACCGAGAGATCTATGCCGCCGACCAGCAGCACCAGCGTCTGGCCGAGCGCGACCAGCCCCACGAAGGCGGCCTGGCGGGCGACGACCGACATATTGTAGGTCGACAGGAAATTGTCGGTGGCGAGCGACAGGACGGCGATCAGGACGATCAGCGCGACCAGAATGCCGCTCGCTTCCCATCGCCAGAACCGTGCAAGCAGCCCGGCACTTTTGCGAAGCTGGGGCGCCGATGCTGCGCTGTGGCTGTCAGCAGTCATTGCAATTTCCTCGTTCAACTCATGGCCGCCTGAAGCAGCGTTTCCGGCGTGGCATCGCGTGCGGGGAAGATCCCCTTCAGCCGCCCCTCGTGCATCACCAGGATGCGATCCGACACGTCGAGCACCTCCTCCATCTCGGAGGAGATGAAGATGACCGAGAGACCGGCCTTCTCGGTGAACATGCGCAACTGGCGCTGGATCTCGAACTTCGCGGCCACGTCGATGCCCCGCGTCGGCTCGTCCATGATGAGGATGCGGGAGTTCTTCATCAGCCACCGGCCGATGATGACCTTCTGCTGGTTGCCGCCCGACAGCGATGTGATCGGGTCCTTCGGGTGGCCGATCTTGATCTTCAGGTCGGTGACGAAGCGCTGCACCTCGTCGAACATGTCGGCGCTGCGCATATACGCCAGACCCCGGAACCTGTCGAGATTGGGCAGCGCCATGTTCTCGGCGATGCTGAGAAGCGGAAATATGCCTTCCTGCTTGCGCTCCTCGGGCAGGTAGACCAGGCCTTGCCTGATGGCGTCGGCGGGCGAATTTATTTCCGTCGGCTGGCCGGCGATCTCGATGTTTCCGGCATCGCGGCGCGTCAGGCCGAATATGCACTTGGCCACCTCGGTGCGGCCCGAGCCCACCAGCCCGGAGACGCCGAGGATTTCTCCTCGCCTGAGCGTGAAGCTGATGTCTTCGAATTCGCCCTGTCGGGTCAGCCCCGAAACCTTCAGCGCGGTTCCGGCCTCCTCGGGCACGATACGCGAGCCGGCATTGCCCTTGCCGACGATGCGGCCGGCCATCATGCGCACCATCTCGTCCTTGGACGTGGCTTTCGGCTCGAGTTCCCCGACATAGCGGCCATCACGCAGCACGGTTATGCGGTCGGACAGGTCGATGATCTCGTCCAGCCGGTGCGAGATGTAGAAGGCGGAGCCGCCGGCGGCGCGGAAGGCGTTGAGATAGGCGTAGAGCTTTTCCGTCTCGCGGTATGTCAGCGCGGCCGTGGGCTCGTCGAAGATGAGGATCTTCGCATCGGTCGCCGCCGCCCGGGCGATCTGCACCAGTTGCTGATGCGCCTTCGACAGCGCGGAAACCGGCATGCGCGGGTCGATCGTGTCGTCCACCGTGTGCAGATGCTCGATGGCCGCCTTGCGGGTTGCGCGCCAGTCGATGGTCAGGCCGCGCGTGATGTGCGCGCCGAGCATGATGTTTTCCGAGACCGACAGGTTTGGAACGAGGTTGACCTCCTGGGGCGCGATGGCGACGCCGGCCCGCTGGGCGTCTATCGGCGAATGGAAGACGACATGCTCGCCGTTTCGCAGAAGCTCCCCTTCTGAGGCAGGCAGCTTGCCGCAGAAGATGTTCATCAGCGTTGACTTGCCGGCGCCGTTCTCGCCGATGATGGCGTGGATCTCGCCCGGCCGGATGCCGACCGAGACGTCCTTCAGCGCCTGCACGACGCCGAAGGAGCGCGAGATGTTACGGGCTTCGAAGGCAAACGGATACATGGGCTCGCTCACGAAGGGGCGGAGCGCATTCACGGGCGCTCCGCCGACCAGAGGCTATTTGCATTCTTCCTTGGTGATGAAGCGCGACCCGGTGTTGTGGTCCCACGGATAGGTGTGGTTCTGGTTCATCGCCAGCATGTAGCGCACGGCCCAGTAGCCGATGTCCCACTGTCGCTGTGCCTTGAGCGCGGTGATCGTGCCTTCGCAGACGAAATCGACCGCCTCGGGCAGGTCGTCCATGCCGACCACCGCGACCTTGCCGCTCAGGCCCGCATTCTTGATGGCACGCGCCGCGCCGATGGGGTTCGACGCATTGGAGCCGAAGAAGCCGGCGATGTCGGGATGCGCCTGGAGCGCGTTCTCGGTCAGCGTCACGGCTTCCTCCAGAACGTCGTTGTCGGGCTGCTCGAACACGATCTGCATGTCCGGGTGGCTTTCCAGCGCCTTCTTGAAGCCCTGGATGCGCTCGACATGATCCGTCGCCGTCAGGCTGCCGGAGAGGATGCCGACCTTGCCCTTGCCGTCGAGATGCTTGGCCAGGTATTCGCCGAGGTCATAGCCGTCCTGATAGCTGTTCTTCTGGCCGACGAAGGGAAACTTCTCGTCGCAGAAAGAATTGAAGGTGTAGACGTTGAGGCCGGCATCCTTCGCCTCGGTCAGCATCTGCACATTGGTGGCCTGATCGAGACAGGCGACGGCAAGACCATCCGGCTTCTTGCCGATATTGGCCTCGATGCGCTGGTTCTGGTCAGTGACGTCGGCCTGCGGAGGCTGGTCCCAGATGACGTTGATCTTGATGCCTTCCTTGGCGATCTCTTCCGCTGCGAACTTGCTGCCTTCGGCAACCACGTCGTACCAGGGATGGATCACCTTCGGGATGAAGACGAAGGTGAGTTCCTTGTCGATCGGCTTGATCAGATCGGCCTGGCTCTGGGCCAGCGCACTGCCGGCAAGACATGCTGTCGCGACACCGCACATGGCGGCCAAGGTCTTCAGTTTCATGGTTTTCTCCTCACTCCATAAAAATCCGGTGTCGCCTGCATGAGGGCGTGCTCTCCCGGCCCGGAACAGTGCGCCCGGGCTACCCGTCTGCCATATGCGTGGATGCCTACTCCGCGGCCGCCAGACGGCGCTTCGTCGGTGTCTTCTGCATGAATTCCCAGGTGTGCTCGAACGAGCGCACACCTGCCTGCGATCCCAGCCCCGTGGCGTTGAGGGCCGACGTCGCCTGCGCAAACCTGACCGCCGTTTCGGGATCGAAATCGCGGCAGAGGGCGACCGCATAGCCGGCATCGAACGCATCGCCGCAGCCGCAGGTGCATTTCACATCGATGTCAAAGGCAGGAATGCTGAACGAGGTTCCTTGCGCGTCGCCGTAATGTGCGCCGCCCTCGCCCAGCGTGAATACGCATGCATTTGCACCACGATCCAGGAAGAACTTCACGCAATCCTCGATTGCTTCCAGACCGCTCAGCGCCTGCGCCTCCTCGATGGAGGGCATGAAGTAGTCGGTATAGGGCAGAACCGCATCGATATCCGGCAGGTCCGCGGGCGAGCCGGCGAACACATCCACCGTCGTCACGCAGCCGCGCGCCTTCGCATGCTTCATCAGCGCCGCGTTGGGCGCGCCGTCCATGCGGTCCATCAGGCCGACGCCGCCGAGGTGGAACACGCGCGCGTCCGTCACCTTGTCGAAGTCGGAGGGCTCGACGAGAAAGTCACCCGTTGCGCCCTTCATGTGCAGAGCCGGCCGTGATCCATCCTGTCGCGTGAGCACTATGGAAGAGGAGGTGCGTGAGCCTTCGATGCGCTGGAGCGTGCTGATGTCGACGCCGAACCCGGCGATCCGGTCCAGCACCCAGTCGCCCATCAGATCATAGCCGACACCGCCGACGGCAAGCGTGTTCAGGCCCATCTTGGCGGCGGCGATGGCGGCCACGCCGGCAGCGCCGGAGACCGCCATGGCGATCTCATCCAGCAGCACCGTGCCGCCGCCTTCCGGCACCGTCGAAAAGGGCCACCCCAGACAGTCGAACGTATAGAAGCCCATCGACGCATAGTCGTAACGCCAGTCAGCCACAGCCTCGCCTCCCAAACAGGTGAACTTTTGTACGGCTCACATCCTAACTGTGCATTGCCTGAGGCGACCCGTCAAGCGATTTGTGCATATATATCTCATCTGAATCACATAAATGCATGCCCCGTTTCGTCGATAAGGCCTGCAATTTCCCGATTCCGGCCGAGTAACATCGGTTTTTCCTGCCTGAATATGAATATCTTGACATTCAAAATGACAAATGTGCATCCTGAGGATGACCAACGGGAGTGAATGAAATGAAGGCCGGCGTGCTCACGGGCCCGAACGAACTGGTGCTGGACGAGGTGCCCGATCCGCAACTGGAAGCCGGAGACCTCCTCATAAGGGTCAAGGCCGCTACGGTCTGCGGAACCGACATCCGCATATTCCGAGGTCGCAAGACGATGGGCATCAGGTATCCGTCGATACTTGGGCACGAGTTCGCCGGCGAGGTGGTTGAGGGCGGCAACGGCAGATGGAAATCCGGCCAGGCCGTGTGCGTCTGCCCGGCCATTTCTTGCGGCCACTGCCAGCACTGTATTCGCGGCTATGAGAACCTGTGCCAGAACCTGCAGGCCGTGGGTTACGAGATCGATGGCGCCTTCGCCGAATATATCCGTATCCCCGCCGCCGGCGTGGAGCGCGGCAATGTGTTCGCCCTGCCCGAAGGCCTTTCCTTCGACAAGGCTTCCCTGGCCGAACCGCTCGCCTGTGTCATGAACGGCCAGGAGCAGGTGGGCGTCGACCGTGGCGACACCGTGGTCATCCTTGGGTCGGGGCCGATCGGTATCCTGCACATCAAGCTTGCCCGCCATGCCGGGGCGCATCGGATCATCGTCAGCGAACCGAATCCGTTGCGCCGCGCCGCGGCCCAGGCAGCGGGCGCGGATTTCACCGTCGACCCCACCGCCGAGAACCTCGGGGAGTTCGTCCGGGCACACACCGGCGGGCTGGGTGCCGACGTGGTCATCGTCGCCATCGGCGTGCCGGCGCTTGCCAATGATGCGCTGGGGCTTGTGCGCCATCGCGGCCGGGTCAGCCTGTTCGCCGGCTTCTCGGCCGGAGACAGGGCAGAACTGGACGTCAACGCCATTCACTACAACGAAATCCGTCTTACGGGCGCGTTCGGCCTCAGTCGCCTGCAATATGAAAATGCGCTCAAGCTCATCGCAGGCGGCCGCTTCGAGGTGGATTCCATGTTGACGCACCGCTTCGGCCTCGCGGAAATATCGGCGGCGCTGACGACGGCGGAACAGGGAACGGCGATCAAGGTGGCGGTCATCGATGCATGAAGCAGGCACCATGGCCGAAACCGCCGGCATCACTGACGGGACGCGCCCCTTCGCGCGTCCGATCCGCCAGCACTATCCGGTCGTCATACTGGGCGCCGGCATCAATGGCTCCGGCCTGTTCCGCGACCTTTGCGCCCAGGGCGTGGACTGCCTGCTGATAGACAAGGGCGATTTTTGCTCGGGCGCCAGCGCCGCTCCGTCTCGCCTCATCCACGGCGGCATCAAATATCTCGAGACTGGAGAATTCCGTCTGGTCAAGGAATCGGCGCTGGAGCGCAATCTGCTGCTGTGCAACGCGCCGCATTACGTGAAGCCGCTGGAAACCGTGCTGCCCATCCGTTCGACATGGGGTGGCCTGTGGGCCTCGACGTTGCGCTTCCTGCGCCTGAAATCCAGGCTGAACGACCGTGGCGCGATCATAACCAAGATCGGGCTGACCCTTTACGACCTTTATGGCCGTCATCGCCAGACCATGCCGTCGCATCGCTTTCTGCGCGGCGACACGCTGCGCCGCGAAATGCCGGATCTCGACCCGCAGGTCACTTTCGCCGGCATCTATCACGAAGGCCGCGTCACGCATGCCGAGCGGCTGGCCCTCGAGCTCGTCCGTGACGGCCTGGAACTCAACCCCGCCAGCACCGCCCGCAACTACGCCCCGGTCGTCGGGACCGGCGAAGGCGGCACCCTCCTGCTGCGGGAGGAGACGACCGGCAAGACACATTCCGTTGGCGCCGACATCATCGTCAACGCCAGCGGCGCCTGGATCGACAAGGTGAACGCCACGCTTGGCATCGACAGCCGGCACATGGGCGGCAACAAGGGCGCCCATCTGGTGGTGCGGCACCCTCGCCTGCTTGAGGCCCTGCAAGGCCGGATGATTTACTTCGGCACAAGCGACGGGCGCGTCAACCTGCTCTATCCGCTGATGGGCAACGTGCTTATCGGATCGACCGATATCCCGGTCGACGACCCTGACGAAGCGGCCTGCGATGAGACCGAAACGCAGTACCTGCTGGACGTTGTTTCGGAGATTCTCCCGGGTATCCGGCTGACGAAAGACGATATCGTCTTCACCTACTGGGGTGTGCGCCCCCTGCCGCGCGCCGATGGCCTCGATCCCGGCGCGGTAAGCCGCGATCATCACATCGCCGAGGATCGCCTGCCGGGAACCTCCATACCCGTGCTGGCGCTGATCGGCGGCAAGTGGACCACGTTCCGGGGCTTTTCCGAGCAGGCGGCCGATCGCGTTCTTGAGCAGTTGGGCAGGAAACGCAGGCAGGACACCCGCAACATGCGCATCGGCGGCGGCAGGAATTATCCCGCCGATGGCCGCCTGCGCCACGAGTTCCTGGCCGATCTCGCGAAGAGCGGCGGAACGGACTTGCGCCGCGCCACGATCCTGTTCGAACGCTACGGCACCTATGCCCACGCGATCGCCGGCGAAACCGGAAATGGCGAGGTGCTGGAGGGCTTGCCCGACTACTCCCGTCCGGAGCTTGCTTTCCTGTGCCACAGCGAATCCGTGGTGACGCTGTGCGATCTGCTCTTTCGCCGCACCGACATCGCTCTTGGTGGAAAACTGTCCACCCGCGTTATCGAGACGACGGCCCAGATCGCCGCAGAAGTGCTCGGCTGGGACGCCGCACGGACAAAAAGCGAAATCGCCGAGACCATACGCCAGGCACGCCTGCACAATGCAGGCGTGGTTCGGCCGCCCACGTAAAGATCCTCCATGCCGCCCGCCCTTCCCCGCTGGCGGCGCGCCATCTGCCCGCTTTTTTCTACACATCCAGCTTGCGCACGGCCCGCTTCTTGCCCAACAATCCCGGTCATGCGGGAAGATCACGGCACCGGCGGCGAAAAGGCTCTCGACCAGGGCGAATGGCATTACATCATCGTCGGTGCCGGCTCGGCCGGCTGCGTGCTCGCCAACCGGCTGAGCGCCGATCCGAAAAACCGCGTGCTCTTGCTGGAGGCCGGCGGCACCGACAACTACCATTGGGTGCACATCCCGGTCGGCTATCTCTACTGCATCGGCAATCCGCGCACGGACTGGTGTTATCGCACGGTGGAGGAAAAGGGCCTCAACGGCCGCTCCCTGCTCTACCCGCGCGGCAAGGTGCTGGGCGGCTGCTCCTCCATCAACGGCATGATCTACATGCGCGGCCAGGCGCGCGACTACGATCGCTGGCGCCAGATGGGCAATCCCGGCTGGGGCTGGGACGATGTGCTGCCGCTGTTTCGCCGCTCGGAGGACCATTACCTCCACGACAACGAGAACCATGGACAGGGCGGGCCGCTGCGCGTCGAGCGCCAGCGCCTGAACTGGCCGATCCTTGACGCCGTCACCGAGGCGGCGGCCGAGCTGGGTGTTCCGGCCACCGATGATTTCAACGGCGGCAACAACGAAGGCGCCGGCTATTTCGAGGTGAACCAGAAAAACGGCGTGCGCTTCAGCGCTGCCCGCGCCTTCCTTAAGCCGGTGCGCGCGCGGCCCAATCTGCGCATCGTCACCCAGGCGACGGCCGAGCGCATCGTCTTCGACGGCAAGCGGGCGCAGGCGCTGCTTTATCGCGGCGCGGACGGACGGCTTTCCAGCGTCCATATCGGGCGTGAGCTGCTTTTGTCGGCCGGGGCGATCAACTCGCCACAGCTTTTGCAGCTTTCCGGCGTCGGCCCGGCGACGCTGCTCAGGGACAATGGCATTGAGGTGGCGCATGAACTGGCCGGCATCGGCGAGAATTTGCAGGACCATCTCCAGATCCGCACCGCCTTCCGCATCGAAGGCGCGCGCACGCTCAACGAGCGGCAGGCGAGCCTGTGGGGCAAGGCGGGCATCGCGCTGGAATATGCACTGAAGCGCTCCGGGCCGATGGCCATGGCGCCAAGCCAGTACGGCATTTTCATGCGCTCCGATCCGCGCTTCGACACGCCCAATATCGAGTTCCACATCCAGCCGCTGTCGCTGGAAGCATTCGGGGAGGCGCTGCATGCCTTTCCGGCGATCACCGTATCGGTGTGCAATCTGCGCCCCGAATCGCGCGGCCATGTACGCATCCAATCGGCCGACCCGCGCCAGGCGCCGCTGATCGCACCGAACTACCTGTCCACAGACGGCGACCGCGAGGTGGCGGTGCAATGCGTGCAGCAGGCCCGCCGGCTGATGGCGACGAAACGGATGAGCGAATTCCGGCCGCAGGAGTTCAAGCCCGGCGCGCACATCTCCACCCCGGAGGAGTTGTGGCGCGCCGCCGGCGACATCGCCACCACCATCTTCCATCCGGTCGGCACCGCCCGCATGGGCAGCGATGATGCTGCCGTGGTGGATCCTCAGCTTAGGGTGCGCGGGCTGGAGAGGCTGCGCGTGGTGGATGCTTCGATCATGCCGACCATCGTTTCGGGCAACACCCATGCGCCGACCGTCATGATCGCCGAAAAAGCGTCCGACATGATCCTCGCCACTGGGTGAATCCCACGCTTGTCCGGCACAGCAGCGGTGCACGGCCCTCCTTTCGGCACCGCCCGTCCTGCATGGAGATTTTTCCTAATCTTTGCGTTTCAGTTTATAATTTTCACGTATGTCATTATATTAAAATGGATTCGTGATTTCACGACTATGCGTTAGCTCACGGCTCCAACGATCCGGCTCGCGAATGCCGGGCGGGCGCGCAGCCGTTCGTAATAGGCGTTCAGATTGGTAAGGTCCGGCTTGTCGACGGGCAGCAGGAACCAGCGATGGACGGCCGGGCCTGCGGCAATGTCGGCAATGGTGAATGCATTTCCGGCCATATGCTGCGTAAGCCCGAGTTTCGCGTCAAGCTGGGTGAAGGCGCCGATGACCGTCGCGGTCATGGCATCGATGCCGTCGCCGCCGGCCTTCATCGTCTTGCGCAGGCGGGTGAGTGGCGGGGTCAGCGCGGTCGCGCTCCAATCCATCCACTTGTCGACAGTGGCGCGTCCGGACGGCGTATCCGGCCACAATTCGACGGCGCGGTACTGGCTGGCGATGTAGCGCAGCACGGCATTGGATTCCCACACTACCAGATCGCCGTCCACGACGGTCGGCACCTTGCCGTGCGGGTTCATGGCCAAATAGGCGGGTTCATCGTTGCCGCCGAACCTGCCGCCGCAGTCGATGCGCTCATATTCCATGCCGATTTCATCGAGCAGCCAGTAGACCTTGGCCGAGTTCGAGGAATCGGAACGCCCATAGACCTTCATCATTGCAGTGCCCTTTCGTTCATGGTTGTCCCGCCGTTGCCGTCATGAGGCCGCAAATGTCTTCGGCATGGTCGATCCCCATCAGGCCGGCGAACAGGCTGTGTGCGGCCACCTCGCCGTGCAGGTTCCGCGCGCAGTCGACGAACTTGGTTTCAAGCTCCGCGTCCGACATCGGGTTTTCCGGTCCGCGCCCAAAGCGGGTGGAGGCGGCTTCCTCCAGAACCGTACCGTCCTTGAGGGTCACGCGCACCCGGCCCAGATATTCATCTGGCTCCCGATGCGCGGCGGAGGTTACCAACCCGAGCATTTCCGCGGTTTCGCCGTCCTTCAGCCGGTCCTTGGTGAAATCGGAAAGACTGATGCGGCCGCCGAGCAATGCCTTGACGGTGAGATACTGGACGCTGAACTTGGCGTCGAGCCCGGTGCATGGCTGCGGCCGGTTCGTATGGACAAGCCGCCGCTCATGCGTCCAGGTCTCGATCCTGGCAATGCTGCGCGGGTCCAGCGGACCGTGACGCCTGAAGAGGGCGATCGCGGCATCGATGGCCGAATGGGCGCTGCCGCAGCACGGGTGCTGCTTGACTGAAAGACCCGGTTCCAGCACGGCGAGCGGAGCGTCTTCCAGCGCCTTTTCAGGGGAGAAGGTGCCGGCACCGTTGAAGACGTTGAAGAAACCGTAATTATGGTCGAAGGCATCGTGGTTGGCGCTCATGCCCCTGGCGACGGTGAGGGCCGCCAGCATGCCATTATGGGCGGCCTGGCCGACATGCAGCGGTTTCACCGGCGTGCCGAAATTCGCTTTCAGGCCGCCGGCCATGGAAACGGCGACTGCCAGCGTGGTGGCCATGCGTTCGTCGTCAAAGCCCAGCAGGCGGGCCGAGGCGGCGGCGGCGCCGAACACGCCGAGCGTGGCGGTCGGGTGCCAACCCTTGTCGTAGTGGTGGGGCATGATGGCGCGCGCCAGTCGCACCTCCACTTCCACACCGGCCAGATAGGCCTCGATCACCGCCCTGCCCGTCGCCTTGCGCTCCTGGGCCAGCGCCAGCACCGCCGGCACCACTGGGGCGGACGGATGGCCGGCCATGGCCGTGCTGCAATCGTCGAAGTCGAGTGCATGGGCGGCGGTGCCGTTGATGAGCGCTGCATGCAGGACCGAAAAGGCGCCCTTGCGACCGATGCAACTGGCCGTGCCCTGCGCTCCATCGGCGCCGATCACATTTGCCAGGCTGGCGATGAAACCGGTCCGGCTGCCGGCAATGGCCACGCCGATCGTATCGGCGATGGCGCGCCGGGCTACATAGGCGGCCTCGCCGGGAACAGCGTCCAGTCGGATTGCGTTGGCGCGCCGCGCCAGATCCATTGCGAAACTCATGCTTCAATCTCCCCGGTCAGGCAGTGTCAGGCGGCGGTGGTCGCTTCGATCTCGGCGGTCAGCCGACGCATGGAGGCGAGACCGTCGAGGTTCATGAGCATGTGGAACACGGAGCGCGTACCGGCTTCCGTCAGGGCGCGGCGTGCGCAATCGGCAAATTTCTGCTCCAGCATCTCGGCCGGCAGCGGCACTTCCGGCCCTCGCCCCAGCGGCGCGGCCACCGTCTCGGCCAATATGCGGCCGTCGCGCAGAGTCACGCGCACTTCCGCACCGTAGTCATTGGCGTCGTCGTCATGCGGCTGCATCTCGACCAACCCCATCACGCGGGTGACGTTCGGATCGTGCAGAGCCCCCTCTTCGAAATGGTCGAGCGTGACGGCCCCGCCGAGCAGGCCGCGCGAGACCGCATAGGGCAGCGAGAACTTGGCGTTGAGGGCGCTGGTGGCCGGGTTGCGCACATGCGGCAGCAGCCGGCGCGGATGCATGCGCACCAGCACGGCGCTGACATCACCCGCGGCAAAGCCCCCCGCGCGGTGGAGGGCGATGGCGGCGTCAATGGCGCCGTGCACGCTGTAGACGCACGGATACTTCTTGATCGAGATGCCGGGCTGCAACAGGTCGAGCGGCTCGGCCCAGCCGGACAGCATGCGGGCGGCATCGTGGTTGCCCGGTCCGTTGAAAACGTCGAGGAAGCCCTGCGCATGTTCAAAGGCCACGGGCGAGGCTTCCACGCCCTCGCCTGCCATCAGCGCCGCGAACAGGCCGTTGCGGGCGGCGAGACCGGCATGCATCGGCTTGGTCGAGGTGCCGAAATTCGTCTTGGTACCTGAAGCGAGCGACGTGCACATGGCCAGCGCATGTGCCAGTTTCTCCTCATCGAGGCGCAGCATGTGGCCGGCGGCGGCCGCCGCGCCGAAGATGCCGAGCGTCGCGGTCGGGTGCCAGCCCTTCTCGTAATGATGGAAGTTGACGCCACGCGCGATGCGCGTCGCCGTCTCCACGCCGACGATATAGGCGTCGACGAATTCGCGCCCGCTGGCGTCGAGGGTTTCCGCCAGCGCCAGAAGCCCCGGCACGATGATGACGGTGGGGTGACCCGACAGCGATTTGCTGGTGTCGTCATAATCCAGCGCATGGCCGGAGGTGCCGTTGACGAAGGCCGCGTCGAGGCGGCCCAGCCGTCGACGCCGGCCCAGCACCAGGCAAGGACCGGAAACGAAGGCATCGGCCGACAGCACGGCCTCGGTGGTTTCGGTTTCGGCACCGAGCAACGCACAGCCAATCATGTCGGCAATGGCATTCTTGGCCCATTTCAGGGCCTGCGGGTCAAAGGCTGCGCAATCGAGCGCTACAGCGCGTTTGGCAATGTCCAGCGCAAGTGGCATGTCGGTCATACTCCGGCAATGGTCCCCAGCCCGGTAGCGGACGGCGGCAAGGCTCCGCCATGCGCTCCGCTGCGGATAAGGAGGGTCTGTTCGTGTGTGGGCAGATCGGTGCGGGAACGCGGTTCCCGCTTCCGCCGGAACTGCTAGTGCTTCAGGATCTGGTCGAGGAAGGTCCTGGTACGCTCGTGCCTCGGATTGCCGAAGAACTCGCCGGGCGGGCCCGACTCCACGATGCAGCCGTCCGCCATCAGCACCACATTGTCGGCCACGGTGCGGGCGAAGCCCATTTCGTGGGTGACCACGATCATGGTCATGCCGCTTTCGGCCAGCGTGATCATGACGTCGAGTACTTCCTTGATCATCTCCGGGTCCAGCGCCGAGGTCGGCTCGTCGAACAGCATGATCTCGGGCTGCATGCACAGCGAGCGGGCGATGGCGACGCGCTGCTGCTGGCCGCCGGAGAGCTGGAGCGGATATTTGTGGGCTTGCTCGGGAATGCGCACCTTCTCCAGGAAGTGCATGGCCAGTTTCTCGGCTTCGGCCTTCTTCATCTGACGCACCAGCGTCGGGCCGATGGTAAGATTCTCCATCACCGTCAGGTGCGGGAATAGGTTGAAGGACTGGAACACCATGCCGATATTGCGGCGGATGGTGTCGATGTTCTTCACATTGCTGTTCATCTCCACACCCTTGACGAAGATGTGGCCGCGCTGATGTTCCTCGAGCCGGTTGATGCAGCGGATCAAGGTCGATTTTCCCGACCCCGATGGACCACAGACGACCACCCGCTCACCCTTGGCGACATTGAGGTCGACTTCTTTCAGCACATGGAACTGGCCGTACCACTTGCTGACCTGCTGCATCTGGATGATCGGATCGCTCTGGCTGTCGATATGCATGGGAAAGATCCTTTTCTGGTCTCAGACGCGCCCCGCATCGGTCCATTTCTCGACCCGACGCGCATAAAGGGAGAGCGAATATCCGAAGGCGAAGTAGATGAAGGCCACGAACAGATAGGCCTCGATGTAGAAGGAGCGCCACAACGGGTCCTGCATCACGGCCGTGGTGGCGGTGAGGATGTCGAACAGGCCGATGATGATGACGAAGGAGGTGTTCTTCATCGCCGCGATGATATGGTTGGTGATGGCCGGCAGGCTGATGCGGATCGCCTGCGGCAGGATGATGCGGCGTGTCGTCTGCCAATAGGTGAGGTTGAGCGAGGCGGCCGCCTCGTACTGGCCGCGCGGGATCGCCTGCAGGCCGCCGCGGATCACCTCCGCCTGATAGCAGGCGAAGAAGACGGCGATGCCGACCACGATGCGCAGCAGCTTGTTGATCTCCATGCCGGCGGGCAGGAACAGCGGGAAGATGTTGACCGCCACGAACAGGATGGTGATGAGCGGCACGCCGCGCAGTGTTTCGATGAAGATCACCGACGCGCCACGGGCGACCGGCAGATGCGAGCGGCGGCCGAGCGCGAGGATGACGGCCACCGGCATGCCGAACAGCACAGTGCCGGAAAACAGGATGATGGTGAGCGGCAGGCCGCCCCACTCCGAGGTCGGCACGTAGCGCAGGCCGAAGACACCACCGAAGATCAGCACCGTCATCGCGGCGAACGATACGATCCACAGGGGGATCAGCAAGCGGCGGTTCCATAAGGCCGGCGTCAGCGAGACGACCACCGTCACCAGATAGATGGCGATGAACAGCACCAGCCGCCAATGTTCGTCATAGGGGTAGAGGCCGAACAGGATCGGGCGGTGTTTCTCCGCGATCACGGCCCAGCAGGCGCCGGCCGCCTGCTTGCACACTTCCGGATCGGTCGTGTACCAGACCGCGTCGAGCACGCCCCAACGCAACAGGAAGCTGCCGACCTTGAGCACGAGCACCGCGATGACGAGGGTGCACAGGGTCTGCGCCACGCCACCGAACAGGTTGATGCGAGCCCAGTTTGCCCAGCTCTGGCGTCCGTCGAACGGCAGTTGTGAAACGGGGGGCGAAATCTGCTGGATTGCCGACATCTAGCGCTCCTTGATCGCGACGGCGCGGTTGTAGAAATTCATCAGGCTCGAGGTGACCACCGAGATGATCAGGTAGACGACCATCATGATGGCGATGGCCTCGACGGCCTGGCCGGTCTGGTTCATGACCGTGTTGCCGACATTGACGAGGTCGGGATAGCCGACGACCACGGCGATCGAGCTGTTCTTGGACAGGCTGACATACTGGCTGGTGAGCGGCGGTACGATCACCCGCAGCGCCTGCGGCATGACGATGTAGCGCATGATGAAGCGCGGCCTGAGCGAGATCGAGCGCGCCGCCTCGGTCTGCCCCCTCGGCACCGACTTGATGCCGGCCCGCACGATCTCGGCGATGAAGCCCGACGAATACATGGAGATGCCGAGCAGCAGGGCCGTGAACTCGGGGCTGACATTCATGCCGCCGGCGAAATTGAAGCCCTTGCGCAGGGGGATGTTCATCTCGCTCGGCATGCCGGCGAAGAGCCAGACCAGCAGGGGAAGGCCGATCATCGCGGCGAGGCCGATCCACAGCGTCTCGACATATTTGCCGGTCCGTTCACGGTGCCGGCGGGCCCAGCGGGAGAAGACGATGGAGAAGACGATCGCCACGACGAAGGCGGCAAACATCCACGTATAGGCCGGATTGCCGACCGGCACCGGCACGGTGAGGCCGCGGTTGGAAAGGAATGCCACGCCACCCATCTCGATGGCGCCGCGCGGGCTCGGCAGGTTGCGGATGACCACCGACCAGAAGATGACCTGCAGGATGACGGGAATATTGCGCACCACCTCGATATAGCCGGTGGCGAGCTTGGCCAGGGGCCAGTTGCGCGAGGTGCGCGCAATGCCGATTGCGAAGCCCAGCACGGTTGCCAGCACGATGCCGGCCGCCGTGACCACGAGGGTGTTGAGCAGGCCGACGAGAATCGCCCTGCCATAGGTGTCGCGCGCCGAATAGGCGATCAGCCGCTCGCCGATCTCGAACTGGGAAACCTGGTCCAGGAAGCGGAAGCCGGTGGCGATGTTCTGCGCCGCCAGGTTCGCGACCACGTTGGAATAGAGATAGTAGCCAAGCAGGCCGATGAAGCCCGCAAGCAGGACCTGATAGGCCAGGGACCTGAAGCCCTGGCTGTTCAGCAGGTCGGCCATGGACCGGCCGGGCCGCTGCTGCGAGCCGGTAGTGGTTGGTACGCTGGTCACTGTCTCTCCCTCGGTGCGTTCCTGCGGCACCGCTCCCCGCGGCCGCCGGCGGATGGCCGCCGATGCAGCCACTCCAGTGAACGGACGTTCATAGGCAAAATGAGGGCGGGTCCGATGGGCAAGACCCACCCCTTGGCGCGACCTTGCCGCGCCGTCGAACGGTTATTGGATCGGGAAACCGTAGAGGATGCCGCCGTCGCTCCACAGGCGGTTCAGGTCGCGGTCAAGCGCGATCGGCGACTTGGGTCCGAAGTGGCGTTCATAGATGTCCGCATAATTGCCGACCTGGCTGATGACGTTGTAGCCCCACTTGTCGTCGAGACCCAGCTTCTGGCCATAGTCGCCGATGACGCCGAGCAGCGACTGGATGTCCGGGTCCTGCGACTTCATCTGCTCCTCGACATTGGCCTGGCCGACGCCCAGTTCCTCGGCGTTGAAGGTGGCGTAGATCACCCACTTGACGATGTCGTACCACTCGTCATCGCCCTGGCGCACGGCCATGGCCAGCGGCTCCTTGGAATAGATGCCCGGCAGCAGCATATGCGCCTCGGGATCCTGGGTGTCATAGGCGCGCACGCCCGGCAGCGCGGCCTTGTCCTTGGTCAGCACGTCGCATCGGCCGGTCACATAGGCATCGACGAGCTGCTTGTTGTTCTCGATGACCACCGGCGTATAGCTGAGGTTACGGGCGGCGAAGATCTGCGCCACGTTGCGCTCGGTAGTGCTGCCGGGGGCCATGCAGATGGTGGCGCCGTCGAGGTCCTCGATCTTCTCGACGCCCGCATCCTTGCGCACCATGAAACCGGTGCCGGTGTAGAAGATCGGCGGAGCGAAGTTCAGGCCGAGTGCGGTGTCGCGGGTCAGCGTCGCGGTGACGTTGCGAGCCAGCACATCGACCTCGCCCGACTGGATGGCGGGGAAACGCTGCTGGGACGACAGGGCCACGAAACGCACCTTGGCGGCATCGCCGAACACGGCGGAGGCCAGCGCGTGGCAATAGTCGACCTCAAAGCCGGCCCAGGTGCCCTTGCTGTCCGGCGCGGCGAAGCCGTGGCGGGCAGGATGCACGCCACACAGGATCTCCCCGCGCTCACGGATCTGCTTGAGCGTATCGCCGTTCGCGGCATGGGTCGCCTCGACTGTGGGCAGTAGGCCCGCAAGCAGCAGGCTCCCCGAGAAAATCAGCTTCTTCAACATTCCGTCGTTCCTTCCCTACCTCTGGCTCTTTTTGCCGCTGGATGAAGCGGGTTCCCCGCAAGCTATTGGAAACATGTAGATTGACATATAGCAATGCTTTTGTATACCAATGTTTTCACTTGCATGCAACGGATCAAATTGCACCGGTAGCGGAAAGTGCGGCAGGCGGGCGAAACGCCCGGAGCCGCCGCGCCCGGCAGCAGGAGCGGAAAGGCAAAGAATGAAGAGCGAATATCGGCCCGACACCATCGTCACCCATGCCGGGCGCGATCCTGCCGCCCATCACGGCGCGGTCAGCGTTCCCGTCTACAGGGCCTCCACCATCCTGTTGCCCACGCTGGAAATGCTCGACAACAAGGAGAGCCTGCGCCTGCGCTACGGACGGCGCGGAACCCCGACCACGCATGCGCTCGAAGACGCCATCTGCGCATTGGAAAACAGCGACCGTGCGCTTCTGGCGCCGTCCGGCGTCATGGCCATCAGTGTCGTCCTGATGAGCTATGCCGAGCCCGGCGCGCATGTTCTGGTCACCGACAGCGCCTATGGGCCTACCCGCAAGTTCTGCGAATCGGTGCTCAGGAAGATGGGCGTCACCACCACCTATTACGACCCTGCCGCCGGTGAGGATATCGAGGCCCTTATCCGGCCCGAGACGCGGCTGATCTGGATGGAATCCCCCGGTTCCCAGACCTTCGAAATCCAGGATGTGGCGACCATCGCTCGCGTCGCCCGCAGCCGCGGCATTGTGACCGTGATCGACAACACCTGGAGCGGCGGCTACTTCTTTAAGCCCCTCGACCATGGCGTCGACATTTCCATACAGGCCGGCACCAAATATATCTCCGGCCATTCCGACCTGATGCTGGGCACCATCGCCTGCCGGGCGAGCGAATATGAGCGGCTGCGCGAAACCTATCTGCGCTTCGGCGTCTGCATCGGCTCCGACGACGCTTATCTGGCCCTGCGTGGCCTGCGCACCCTTGCCGTGCGCATGCGCCAGCATCATGTGGCCGGCCTGGAGGTAGCGCAGTGGCTTCAGCAACAGGACGAGGTCGTGCAGGTGCTGCATCCCGGCCTGCCCGACAATCCATACCACAATCTGTGGAAGAACTATTTCGGCGGCGCCTCGGGCCTGTTCGGCTTCATCATCCGCGAAACCGACCGCAAGCGGCTGGCCCGCATGTTCGACGGCTTCAGCCTGTTCGGCATGGGCTCGAGCTGGGGCGGCTTCGAAAGCCTGATGACGCCGTCCAACCCCTCAGTCTACCGCACTGTCACCAGCTGGGTACCGAACGGGCAGACTGTGCGCATCCATGTCGGACTGGAGGACCCCAGGGATCTGATCGCCGAGATAAGGGCCGGCTTCGACAGGCTGGGTTGAAACCATGGTCCTTTGCCCACGCATCGGTGGCCGCCCATGAAGCTGACGCTCGACACATTCGAGGCCGGCAATTCGCCCTTCGATACGCTGCTGTCCGCGATCGAGCGCGGCGAACTGCCGCCGGGCTCACGTCTGCGCGAAACGGAGCTGGCCGAGATGTTCGGCATGAGCCGCACGCCGGTGCGCGAGGCGCTGCACCGCTTGCAGGCCATGGGCCTGGCCGTGCCGGGCGCGCGGCGTGGCCTCATCATTGCCGAACTCGACTACGAGCAGTTGCGCCAGCTCTTTTCGGTACGCGAGCGGCTGGAAGGCATGGCAGCCTATTTCGCCGCGCTGAATGCCTTGCCGCCGGAGATCGAACTGCTCCAGAGCATGGTCGCGCATGATGCCGGAATCACCGAGGGCGATGTGCTGCGCGACCGCAACAAGGTCTTCCACCGCCAGATCTGCCGTGCCTCGCACAATGCCTATCTGGTCGAGATGCTGGAGAACCTGCGCATCCACCAGAGCCTTTTGCGCGGCACCACCTACCGCACCGGCGACCGCATCGGCACGGCGCAGGCCGAGCATGCCGAGATCGTCGCCGCCATTGCCCGTCGAGACGCCGATGGTGCCGAGAAGGCCGCGCGCAACCACATCGCGAACGGCTATCGCGTTCGCATTGCGCATCTGTCCGACGGTCGCGCAAACGGTTGAAGGGCCGACGGGGCTCCGCCGCCTCTCCCTGCCCCGGGGCTTTCACGCCTCGCCCACTGCGCCTTTCCATGCACGCCATTCCCATTTTCAAGCCATTGGGGCGGCGGGGATAAGGGCGGCACCAATCGTTACAAGCATAAATATACATTTGTGTACAAAAGTTCTTGAATTGGCGAATGCAGGCGGTAAAGCTGCTTTTCACGTTCCTGCGCCGGGCATGCCGTTGGCAGTGCCGGCCCGGGATGGTCGATCACTCTGGAGTCCACCCGCATGACCGAACAGGCCCGGGAGCAGCACCGCTCCGACAAGCTCGCAGATTTCATTTCCACCGCCGGCCGTCGGGCATTGCCTGCGGACGTGAAGGAGGTCGCCCGCCAGGCGCTGGCGGATTACCTTGCCGTCTCGGTGGCCGGCCATGAGGACGGCGCCGTCAAGGCGCTGCGCAAGCTGGCGGCGGGGTGGGGCATGAACGGCGGCGCCCGGGTCTTCCTCGGGCCGCGCAGCCAGCCGGCGGTGGCAGCGCTCATCAATGGCACCATGACGCACGCCATGGACCTCGACGACGTACACTATGCCGGCGGCGGGCATCCGAGCGGCCCCTGCTGGTCGGCGGCGCTTTGCCTTTCGGAACATCACGGCGCGTCCGAGGAAACCGCTCTTGCCGCCTTCGTCACCGGATACGAGGTCATGGCCCGGCTGGGTGGCGGCGGACAGAACGGCGTCGGCCGCACGCTCCAGCATCTCGGCTTCCATCCCACTTCCATGTTCGGCCGGGCCGGCGCGGCGGCGAGCGCCGGCGTGGTTCTAGGCCTCAACCGGCAGGAGGCCGCCTATGCGCTGGGCGTGGCAGCCACCACCGCAGGCGGCCTGGTGGGCTCCTTCGGCACCCATTCCAAGCCCTTCCATGCCGGCAAGGCCGCAATGGACGGCATCATGGCCGCGGAGATGGCGAAGGCCGGCTTCGTCGCCGCCACCGACCTCTACGAGGTCGACAAGGGCCTGCTGCCTTCGTATTTGCGTGACGCCAGCTATGAACTTCCGGAGTTGGATTTCGACCGTCAATGGTACGTTCTGGGCAACGGCTACAAGCGCTTCGCAAGTTGTCGCGCCACCCATGCGGCGGCTGAAGCCGCGCAGGGCGTGAAGGACAGGATCGGCAACCGCACAGTCACCAAAATCACCGCCTATGTGAACCCGATCGCCCTGATCGCTGCCGGCAACCCGGCGCCCAGGACAGGCCTGGAGGCGCGTTTCAGCACCTATTGCTGCATCGCCATGGGTCTGGCCGGCTACCGGCTGAGCGCCTTCGACTTCACCGACGACATGCTGGCGAACCCGGTCGTCGCCGACCTGCTGCCGAAGATCGAGTGCATCCCGGTCAAGGGTCAGTCGGAAGTCGCCGCCCGGCTGGTGATCGAGCTGTCCGACGGCCAGCAGGTGGAGGGCAATGTCGACATCGTGCTCGGCCATCCCGATAAGCCGATGAGCTGGGACGACATCCATGACAAGTTCAAGGGCCTGACCGAACCCGTGCTGGGCGAAAGCGCGGCCGCGCAACTGTTCGAGCTGGCCCGAAACTTCGGCGCCGCAGACGGCTCCATCGCCGCCATATCGGCGCTTCTGGCCGAACGCGAGCGGGTGGCTGCCTAGCTTCCCGCTTCTCCCGCATTGCCACTGCCGCATTGTGCAAATGTCGGCAACGGCACTTGGCCGTCGGTTCCGATCTCTGTATCAGGGTTGAAGGGGCAGGATTTTTCGCACCCGACAAGAAGACCGGCATGGCAATCCGCCAAGGCGGCCGCCGCGGGGATGAAAATGCTGGAGGAGGGTTGTGGAAGATGGCACCGCGCACCAGGACAGGTAACCGTCCGAAGGACCAGGCTTCGGAGGCGAGGTCCGAGCCCCATGCCATGAGCTCCGGCGATCTCACCACTGAAGTCTACCACAAGGTCCGCGACGCCATCCGCAGGGGTGTTCTGTCAATCGGCGAGCGCGTCACCGAGGCCGAGCTTGCGGCGCGTTTCGGTGTCTCGCGCACACCGGTGCGTGACGCCATCATACGCCTCGAGGCGGACGGGCTGCTCACCAACGAGCCGCGGCGGGGGCTCATCATCACCGATCTCAGCCATCAGCAGACGGTCGAGCTCTATTTCATGCGCGAAGTTCTGGAAGGGGCCGCAGCACGACTGGCGGCGCAGAGCGCCAGCGACATCGAACTGCGCACCATCGCCGAAATCGCCGAATCCGAAGCCGCGCACGAGAACGATTTCGCCGAGCTTGGCGAGATCAACCTGAAATTCCACCAGATGATCGTGCTTGCCGCCCACAACCGCTATCTTCTGCGCAGCCTGGGCCAGCTTTCGGTGACGATGTCGCTGCTGCCCAGCCTGCTGTCGCACGGCAACCGCGCGGCGATGGCAAGCGCCGAGCACCGGGCCATCGTCACGGCCCTGCTCGCCCGCGATAGCGACGCCGCCGAGGCCGCCGCGCGCCAGCATGTGCGCTCCTCCCTCCAGCACCGCATGCTGCTCAACATCAAGGATGCCTGACTTTTTCAGGAGCGGATCGCGGCCGCGACACGGGTGGCCAGATCCCAGAACGGCCCGACCACCAGATTGTTGATCAGCATGCGCACGAGGTGAAAGCCCAGCACCAGCGGCACCGCGACCTCCAGCGTCGCTGCGGTGATCACCATTTCCGGCGTGCCGCCCGGCGCAAGCCCGAGGACCACGGCCTCCGCCGGCAGGCCCGACAAGGCGGCGAGCCCCATCGCGACGGCGGACAGAAGCACCACCATCAGCAGGGATGAGGCGAGCGAGGCCAGCGCCAGTCGGCGGCTGCCGAGCAGGAACTGCCGTGTCAGCTTGACGCCGAGCCCGGCACCCATGCCGACCTGAGCGGCATTGGTCATCCATTGCGGAAAGCCGGACGGCGCATGCCATAGCACGGTGATCGCCATGGAGCACAGCAACGGGCCGATCAGCCATGGATTGGCGGCCTTGAGCCTGCCGAGGACCAGCGCCACGCCAACGCCGAGCACCAGCAACAGGGCGATGCCCGGCCAGTAGACGGCCAGCGGCTCGGGATGAAAGGCGCTGGCGCCCTGCGGATTGCCGAGCAGCGCCACTGCCGGCGGGATGGTGAGCACCACGACGACCATGCGCACTGTCTGGGCGAAGGCGACAGGCGGCACGTCCGCACCGGCCCGCTCGGCCAGCACCGGCATGACGGCGATGCCACCCGGGACGGCACAGAAATAGCTGGTGTTCAGGCTGAGGCCGGCCATCCTGGCAAATAGCGGGGTCAGCGCCAGCCCGCACATCACGGTGATGACGCCGGCGCCGGCGATTGTCGGCAGCGAAGACAGCACCGCAGCCAGAACCGGCGGCGTGAAGCCGACGCCGAAGCTGGCGCCCAGCACCACCATGGCCATCGGCCTTGTATGCGCCGGCAGCGAAACCGGCTTCGACCACACCAGCATGGCGGCGGCCACCATGGCCCCGATGGTCCAGGCCAGCGGCACATGCAACAGGGAAAAAACGTAGCCGCCGAGCGAGGCGACGGCCAGCGTCAGGACGATCTGCATCGGGAGTGTTCCCTGTTCATAATGCCGGCATCAGGCGCGCACCGTGCCGGTCCTCCCGGCCTGGAGGAGCCTACGCCCACCGCTGATGCGGCTGCTGCCCGCCGCCCGGATTTAGTGAAAGTCGATCCGATCTGAAAGGGACATGTCACGCTGCCCGGCCGACCTCGTCGAGCGGGCGGGCGAGAACCCTGCCCTCGAACAGGCGGCGCGCGGTGCGCAGGATACCGGCCAGAAGCTTGCCGTCCCGCAGCCGTAGCCTCACATCGATCTGGCCGCTCGGATGCTCGAGGGCCAAAACCGCCGGCAGGTCGCGCATGCCGATGAGGCGCGACGCCACGGTTCCTTCCGTCACGCAGGCGGTGGCGATGCCGACGGCGCCGGTGGTGGCGAGCGCAGGGTGGCAATCCTGCGGCATGAAATAGCGCACGGCTAGATCTCCGCCTTTGGCCGGGGGGGCGATGAGGACCGGCTTGGGGATGACCTGACCGCTCACGTCGCCCAGCCCCATGCGCCGGCCCGCCTCCACCCGCAATGCGTCCAGCCGGGCAATCAGCGTCGCGTTGGCGTTCAGTCCGGCGGGGGTCTCGTGACCTGTGAGGCCCAGCGCCTGCGCTTCCAGGAGCATCATCGGCATGGCGCAATCGATGCAGGTGACCTCGATGCCGTCGATGACCTCGCTGGGGTGGCCGGTGGGCAAAAGCTTTCCGGTGCGTGCGCCGGCCGCATCCATGAAGGTTAGGGCGATGGGCGCCGCCCTGCCCGGCACGCCGTCGATCGCTGCCTCGCCGAGATAGGATACCTGGCCGTTGGGCGTCGGGATTTCGGCCTCGATGATCTTGCGCGTGTTCACATTGTGAATGCGGATCACGGTCGTGCCCTGCCGCACGCGGACAAGACCGGCCTCGGCCGCAAACGGCCCGACGGCGGCCAGCATGTTGCCGCAGTTCGGCGAGGTGTCGACGACGCCCCGATCCGGGCGCACCTGGGCGAACAGATAGTCGACATCCGCACCCGGCACGCTCGACGGACCGACGATGGCCACCTTGCTGGTCACCGGATTACCGCCGCCGATGCCGTCAATCTGCAAGGGATGGCCGCTGCCCATCACCGACAGCAGAATCTGATCGCGTTCCTGCGGGTCTTCTGGAAGGTCGGACGCCAGGAAGAATGCCCCTTTCGAGGTGCCGCCCCTCATCATGACACAAGGAATGGAGAACAGGTCATTCATGCGTGGGTTCCGCAGTATTTATGTGATATTGTTATCAGTTACGATTTTTATTCCATCTATCGGATGAACATTGATATGAGAAATGCCGAGATTTGCGGAGTTAATGCGCAATGAGCATCAATTGTGAGATACTGGATTTGCGTGCCTTTCTGGCCGTCCTGGAGCTGGAGAGCTTCCACCGTGCCGCCGAGGCGCTGCACATCTCCCAGCCGGCGCTGAGCCGCCGCATCCAGAAGCTGGAAGCGGCGATCGGGGCGCCGCTTCTGGAGCGCACCACCCGCCATGTCGCGGCCACGGCGCTCGGCGCTGAACTGGTGCCGCTGGTGCGGCGCATGCTGGAGGAGTTCGACGGCTCGCTGTTCGCGGTTCGTGATCCGGGTGTCAATCGCGGTGGGCTCGTCACCATCGCCTGCCTGCCGACGGCGGCCTTCTATTTCCTGCCCACCGTCATTCGCCAGTTCAACAACGAGCATCCCAACATCCGCTTCCGCATCCTCGACCTGCCGGCCACCGACGGCCTGCAGGCGGTGGCGCGCGGGGAGGTCGAGTTCGGCATCAACATCATGGGCACGGCCGACCCCGACCTGATCTTCGACAAGCTTGTCGAGGACCCCTTCGTGCTGGCCGCGCGCAATGACCATCCGCTGGCCGCGCGCGCGGAAGTCGACTGGTCGGAACTGGAGCCGCACCGGCTGATTACCGTGCACCGCTCCAGCGGCAACCGGACCCTGCTCGACGCCGCCCTTGCCCGCTCCAACATCAAACTGCGCTGGTTCTACGAGGTGACGCACCTGTCGACGTCGCTGGGGCTGGTCGAGGCGGGACTGGGGATCTCGGTGCTGCCCAAGACGGCCACGCCGCTCGGGGACCACCCCTTCCTTGTCACCCGCCCGATCCGCAATCCCGAGGTCTCACGCACGATCGGGATCGTGCGCCGCCGTGGCGCCATCCTTTCGCCGGCAGCCGAACGCTTCCTGCAAATGCTGATCGGCACCTGGCGGCACGACTGACCGATGCGCGTCGAACGCTCTAACCGCCAGATAGCTGTCAGGCGACCCGCAGCACCGATTGCGGCTCGGCCATCTCGTAGCCCAGCGCCTCCGCCACGGCGGCATTTGTGATGCGGCCCTTGTGCAGGTTGAGCCCGTTGCGCAGATGCGGATCATCGAGAATCGCCTTCAGGCCCTTGTCGGCCAGTTGCAGCCCGTGGTGCAGCGTGGCGTTGTTCAGCGCATGGGTCGAGGTGACCGGCACCGCCCCCGGCATGTTGGCGACACAATAATGGATCACGCCGTCGACCTCGTAGGTCGGCTCGGCATGGGTCGTGGGATGCGAGGTCTCGAAGCAGCCGCCCTGGTCGATCGCCACATCGACCAGCACCGCGCCATTCTTCATGCCGGACAGCATCTCGCGGCTGACCAGCTTGGGTGCCGCGGCGCCTGGGATCAGCACCGCGCCGACCACCATGTCGGCCGAGAAGCACTCCTCCTCCAAAGCCTCGACGGTCGAGAAGCGGGTGTGCACGCGGCCGTTGAAGAGGTCGTCCAGCTGGCGCAGACGCGGGATCGAGCGGTCGATGATGGTGACGTCCGCTCCGAGCCCGGCTGCCATTCGGGCGGCCTGGAGCCCGACCACGCCGCCGCCGAGGACCGTCACCTTGCCGGGTGCCACGCCCGGCACCC
>WPCJ01312571.1_pt1 | contig 49329 bp, 48 predicted proteins | sample 5399831 | NCBI WGS metagenome assembly WPCJ01 (sample SAMN12869470, study PRJNA574797) | sludge metagenome | isolation source: wastewater treatment of pH10 | place: China:Beijing | collected 2019-05-20
GGTGCCTTGCGCGGGGCGCTGTTGCGTGGCGCGGCGGGCTGCGCCGCGCTCTTGGCCCGGCCCGAGAGGCCGAGGCGGTGGACCTTGCCGATCACCGCGTTGCGCGTGACACTGCCCAACTCGGCGGCGATCTGGCTGGCGCTCAGCCCGTCGCTCCAGAGCTTCTTGAGCTGCTCGACGCGCTCTTCCGTCCATGCTCCGGCTTCGTTCATCCGCATCACCTGTCTTGTCCGGCCGGCCCCTCGCGGGTCCTGCCTTTAAGGGCGCTTCGTGACGGAATCCGGGACCGGCGGCTCCGTCGCAGGGACAAAGCCGTTGCTGCCGCAACAGACGGTACAGGAGGCGCCGCACGAAATGTCGTATCTGACGAAGTCGACCATACAAGCTGCGGTGACTCGCGAACAAGAGTCGGCGAATCCGAATTGGGCTTTTCCCCAGACGATTCGCGATTGCGAGGTCAAGCGAATCCTTTCGGCAACACTGTCCCAGCGGCATTCAATTGACAGTCGCGGCCGCCTTAAGCATATTTATCCACAAGGTGACGCCGCCCTCGATCGGGCGGCGCTTATGTTTGGCGGATCAAGGTTCCGACGATGCGGATGACGGCGCGACGAGAGGTCCGGAGCTGGGTGCGACGATAACGTCGCCGCCGGGTCGCATCATGGCTGCATCATGCAGCGTCCATCCCCGGATCGTCGTTCACCGTCCAGCGCCAATCCGATCTCACCCCGTCCCCTTCGCGAGGATCTTCGTCTCATGGCTCCCGCCCCAGTTTCCGCCAGCCAGTCCGTACTCGTTCCGACCTATGCCCGTGCCCCCCTCGCTTTCGAGCGTGGTGAGGGCCCCTGGGCGATTACGGCCGATGGCACCCGCTATCTCGATTTCGGCGCCGGCATCGCGGTCAACGCGCTCGGCCATGCCCATCCGCATCTCGTCAAGACGCTGACCGAGCAGGCAGGCAAGATCTGGCACACCTCGAATCTCTATGGCGCGCCGGATGGCGAGCGGCTGGCGCGGCGACTCTGCGAGGCGACGTTCGCCGAGCGTGTCTTCTTCACCAACTCGGGTGCCGAGGCGAACGAGTGCGCCATCAAGATGGCGCGGAAATACCATGCCGCGAAGGGCCATCCCGAACGCTACCGCATCATCACCTTCGAGGGTGCTTTCCACGGCCGCACGCTGGCGACGATCGCCGCCGGCGGTCAACAGAAGTACATTGACGGTTTCGGCCCCAAGGTCGACGGCTTCGATCAGGTGCCCTTCGATGACGAGAAGGCGCTGCGTGCCGCGATCACGCCGGAGACGGCCGCGTTGATGATCGAGCCGATCCAGGGCGAGGGCGGCCTGCGCTCCGTGCCGGCCCGCTTCCTGAAGCTCCTGCGCGATCTCTGCGACGAGCAGGGCCTGATGCTGATCTTCGACGAGATCCAGACCGGCGTCGGCCGCACCGGCAAGTTCTTCGCTCATGAGATGTATGGCGTCGCGCCCGACATCATGTCGATCGCCAAGGGCATCGGCGGCGGCTTCCCGATGGGCGCCTGCCTCGCGACGGAGGAGGCGGCCTCGGGCATGACGCTCGGCACGCACGGCACCACGTTCGGCGGCAATCCGCTCGCCATGGCGGTCGGCAATGCCGTGCTCGACGTGGTGCTGGCGCCTGGCTTCATCGAGCGCGTCGGTCAGATTGCGCTCCGGCTCAAGCAGTCGCTGGCCGAGCTCAAGGACAAGCATCCTGGTGTCATCGCCGAGATCCGCGGCGAGGGCCTGATGCTCGGCCTCAAGCTCCACACGCCGAACACCGATTTCGTCAACGAGGCGCGTGCCCAGGGCCTGCTCGTCGTCGGAGCCGGCGATAATGTCGTGCGCCTGCTGCCGCCGCTGATCATCACCGAGGCCGATGTCGCGGAGGCCGTGTCGCGTCTCGACAAGGCGGCATCCGCCGTCGAGGCCGCGCTGAAGCGCCCGGCCGCCGAATAAGCTCACCCCAGCCCCCACACCAGCGAAGCGAAGGAAGCGCCCGTGACGCGCCATTTCCTCGATCTCTCCGATTTCTCCGGCAGCGAGCTGCGCGCGATCCTGCGCACGGGCGAGGAGATCAAGGCGCGACGCCGTACCCCCGCCGCCGCCGGAGATCGCCTGCTCGAGGGCAAGGTCGTCGCGACCATCTTCGAGCAGCCTAGCCTGCGCACGCGCGTCTCCTTCGATGTCGGCATCCGTGAACTCGGGGGATCGCCGATGATGGTCGCAGGCCACGAGATCGAACTCGGCGAGCGCGAGACCATCGCGGACACTGCGCGCGTGCTGTCGCGCTATGTCGACGCGATCATGATCCGCATCCTGGATCACGACTCGCTGGTCGAGATGGCGAAATACGCGACCGTCCCGGTGATCAACGGCCTGACCAAGCGCCAGCATCCCTGCCAGGTGATGGCCGACGTCATGACCTTCGAGCAGCGCAAGGGAGCGATCGAGGGCAAGCGCATCGCCTGGACCGGCGATACCAACAACGTGCTGACCTCCTGGGTTCATGCCGCCGGCCGGCTCGATTTCGAGTTGGCCGTCGCGACGCCGGAGGAATTGGCGCCACCTCCGGCCCTGATCGCCTGGGCTAGAAAGCAGGGCGCGAAGATCAAGTTGACGAACCGGCCCGAGGAAGCGGTCGAGGGCGCCGACTGCGTCATCACCGATTGCTGGGTCTCGATGGGCGACGAGGAAGGCACCCGCCACAACCTGCTGCGGCCCTATCAGGTCGATGAGAGGCTGATGCAGCGCGCCGAGAAGGACGCGATCTTCATGCACTGCCTGCCGGCCTCGCGCGGCGAGGAGGTCACCGACGCGATCATGGACGGCCCGCAATCGGCCGTCTTCGACGAGGCCGAGAACCGCCTGCATGCGCAGAAGGGCATTCTCGCCTGGTGCTTCGGCGGAGTGGCGGCCTGATGGCCGTGGACGACACCATGAGCACCGCCGGGCTCGACGATCGGGTCATCCCCTTCGCCGTGCCCGATCTCGACGTGCGCGGCCGCGTCGTGCGGCTGGGCGCTTCGATCGACACGATTCTCGAACGCCACGCCTATCCCGAGCCCGTCTCGCGCGCGCTCGGTGAGGCGGCTGCGCTCACCGTCCTGCTCGGCACGGCACTGAAATTCGAGGGCCGCTTCCAGCTCCAGACCAAGAGCGACGGCGCCATTTCCATGATGGTGGTCGATTTCAACGCGCCCGACAATTTCCGCGCCGTCGCCCAGATCGACGAGGCCAGGCTCGTCGAGGCGATCGCGCTCGACAAGGTCTCGACCGGCGAGCTTCTCGGCGAGGGCCATCTCGCCATGACCGTCGACCAGGGCTCGGCCACGACGCGCTATCAGGGCATCGTCGCGCTGAAGGGCCAGAGTCTCGAAGAGGCCGCGCATCAGTATTTCCGCCAGTCCGAGCAGATCCCGACGCGGGTTCGGCTCGGCGTCGGCACCGTCACGACGGGCGGGCGCCCGCAATGGCGGGCCGGCGGCATCCTCGTGCAGTTCATGCCGCATTCGCCGGACCGCCTGCGCGCGGCCGACATGCATCCCGGCGACGCGCCCGAGGGCCATCAGATCCTGGGCGGCACCGATCCTGACGGCATCGCCGACGATGCCTGGGCGGAGGCCCGCTCGCTGGTCGAGACGGTGGAGGATCACGAACTGCTCGACCCGACGCTGGAGAGCGAACGCCTGCTCTATCGCCTGTTCCACGAGCGCGGTGCCCGCGTCTTCGAGCCGGTCGTCGTGCACGAGGCCTGCCGCTGTTCGCGCGAGCGCGTTCTGTCGATGCTGCGCGGCTTCGCGCCGGAAGACCGCAAGGCGATGATCGCCGATGACGGCAAGCTCGGCGTCACCTGCGAATTCTGCTCGCGGCGCTATTCCTTCGACCCGGCCGAGGTCGAGGAGGGGCAGGCGGCGGGTTCGGAATAATACTCGAATCGCGACGCGACTCCTCTCCCGTAGGGAGAGGAGCAGGGGTGAGGTTTAGTCCCCTGGACCAGCGAAACTCTGTCTCACCGCTGCGCAGCGACCACCTCACCGCAAGCACGGTGAGCGGCCGACCCCGTACCCCACCCTCTCCCTATGGGAGAGGGTTCCCGGCGCTTCAATGCCACGTTCTGTGCAGGCCGATCGCTGGAGAACCGGCCCGAGCATGACGCGCTCTACCCCGCCTGGCACTCCGCCATCAGCTTGCGCATGAAGGTCTCGCCGGCGGCCAGTTGCTCCAGCGTGATGTACTCGTCCGGCTGATGCGCCTGGTCGATCGAACCGGGGCCGCAGACCACGGTGGGCAGCCCCGCATGCTGGAAATGGCCGGCCTCGGTGGCATAGGCGACGGCGATTGTGTGGTTGCGGCCGGAGAGCCGCATCGCGAGCCGCTCGGCCTCCGAGCCGGGATCGGGCGCCAGTCCCGGTACATCCGAGGTCATCTGCGTCTTGATCGCGGCACTCGGCGCGGTCGAACGCATCCGCGCCAGCACCTTGTCGGCTACCTTGGCGAAGCGGGCCGGGCCGGCCTCGGGGTCGGAGCTCGGGACGGTCCGAATTTCCCAGAGGATCTCGCTGCGATCGGCCAGGATGTTGCGGGCGATGCCGCCATGGAACGTGCCGATATGAACGGTGTCATAGGGTGGGTCGAAGCGGCCGCTCGTGTCCGGCCGCTGTTTGGCATCTTCCGCCATATGGTCGAGCTCGGCCGCAAGCAGCGCGCCGGCGTGGACGGCGCTGGCACCGAGCTGCGGCTTGGAGGAATGCGCTGCAAAGCCCTTTACCACGGTCTGGAAGGTCCGCACGCCCTTATGCGCGTCGCAGATGTCGAGCATGGTCGGCTCGCCGACGATGACGGCGCGCGGTCGCGGCAGGGTCTTGCCCATGGCAGCGATCCCGTCGACTACGCCGAGGCAGGTCACCTCCTCGTCATAGGACAGGAAGAGGTGGATCGGCGTCTTCAGGTTCGCCGCCAGGAAATCCGGCACCAGCGCGAGCCCGAGCGCCAGGAAGGCCTTCATGTCGACGGCGCCGCGGCCATAGGCCTTGCCATCCTCGACATGCAGCGTGAACGGGTCGCGGCTCCAGGCCTGGCCGGCCACCGGGACGACATCGGTATGGCCGGAGAGCACGATGCCGCCGCGATCCTGTGGGCCGATGGTCGCGAACAGGGCGGCCTTGTCGCCGGTTTCGTTGGGGAAGCGCACGGAGGATACGCCCCAGCCGGCGAGGTAGTGCTCGACGAAATCGAGCAGGGCCAGGTTGGACTTGTCGCTCACGGTGTCGAAGGCGACGAGGCGGGCGAGCATCTCGAGCGGCGTATGGCGCTGCCCGGCAGGAGCGGAGGCGGTCAATGCAGAACCTTCTTCACATAGGGGGAATCGAGCGGGAAGGGCGGTACCTCGACATCGAAGATCGTGCCGCTCTCGTCCTGCATGGCGTAGAAACCGTGCATCGAGCCGTCAGGCGTCGTCAGCGGGCAGCCCGAGGTGTAGTGGAAGCTCTCGCCAGGTCGCAGCACAGGCTGCTTGCCGACCACGCCCTCGCCGCGCACCTCATGAACCTCGCCGCGTCCGTCGGTGATGAACCAGTGCCGGGTCATCAACTGCACGGTCTGTGTCGAGAGGTTCACGATCTCGATCGCGTAGGCCCAGAAATAGCGGCCCTGCGCGTGCGAGGATTCCGCATCCATGAAACGCGGCGCCGCGGTCACACGCACGCCATGCGTCTGGGCCTGGTACATCGAAGGCTCCGCCTTGGCCGGTCGCGGTCTTGCCGCTCTGATGTGTTATCGGCCGTCCGGCGCCAGCGTCAATGCGGGGCTGCGGTGATTCTGGCGTGGACAACCCGCTGGCCCATGCATGCCCCGCATCCACCATGCTTGGCCTTCAGGGTCTGCTTCGCTAGCTATGATCGATTATCCCCTGCGGAACGCGCATGCTGACCTTCAAGCCCGGCATCCAGCCCGACAGCTCCATCCGTGCCTTCATCGAGGCGGGTGCGATCACGCTCGCCCGGCCGCCGGCCGAGGGGCAGATCCAGCCCGCGAGCCTGGATCTGCGCCTGGGTGCGCGGGCCTACCGCGTCCGCGCCTCGTTCCTGCCGGGTCCGGAGCGCACGGTGCGCAGCCGGATCGAGGATCTCTCGTTGCACGAGATCGATCTGACGCGAGGCGCGGTGCTTGAGACGGACTGCGTCTATATCGCCGAACTGATGGAAGGCCTGCGCCTGCCCAAGGGCCTGCGCGCCGCCGCCAACCCGAAGAGCTCGACCGGCCGGCTCGACGTCTTCACCCGCGTCATCACCGACCGTGCCCGCGAATTCGATCTGGTCGAGGACGGCTATGAAGGCCCGCTCTTCATCGAGATTTCGCCGCGCACCTTCCCGGTGCTCGTCCGCTCCGGCTCGCGCCTGTCGCAGATCCGCTTTCGTGCGGGCGAAACCCGGCTTGACGACCGCGCGCTCGGCGAGATCCACCTGCGCGAGACGCTGGTCAGCGCGGCCGAGCCCTCCTTCCAGGGTGGTGTCGCCGTCAGCGTCGATCTCTCCGGTTTCGACGGTCTGCTCGGCTATCGCGGCAAGCACCACACGGCGCTGATCGATGTCGATCGTGTGGGTGCCTATCGTGCCGCCGATTTCTGGGAGCCGATCCATGATGACGGCTCTGGCAGCATGATCCTCGATCCCGGCCAGTTCTACATCCTCGCTTCCAAGGAGGCGGTGCATGTCCCGCCGGACTATGCCGCCGAAATGACGCCCTTCGATGCGCTGGTCGGCGAATTCCGCGTGCATTATGCCGGTTTCTTCGACCCCGGTTTTGGCCACCGCGCAGCCGGCGGCCAGGGAGCCCGCGCCGTGCTCGAGGTCCGCTCCCGCGACGTTCCCTTCATCATCGAGGACGGCCAGATCGTCGGCCGCCTCGTCTATGAGAGCATGGCGGCCCGCCCCGAGGCACTCTACGGCGCCGATCTCAAGTCGAACTACCAAGGCCAGGCCCTGAAGCTGTCCAAGCACTTCAAGGGGTGAGCGGACACCGGCTTCGGTCCTCTCGCGCTGGCTGGCGATTCCCGGATGACACCCGGCTTCGGACCCGCTATGAACGCGGGCCTGCCGCGCGCTGCTTCGCCAGCGTGAAGGGCATGCGGGCGTAGTTCAGTGGTAGAACGTCAGCTTCCCAAGCTGAATGTCGTCGGTTCGATCCCGATCGCCCGCTCCAATTTCCCTTGAAGCTTCAGCATGTTGTGGCGGCCTGCCGCTAAACTCGCGTTCCCCAACCCCTGTTCAGTGGTTGTTCTGCTCGCCGCGGAGCGCGACTCGCGCCTGTGCGACCTTTCGGCTCTTGCCGATGGCGCCGCGTGAATAACGCGCCGTCGTCGTGGCCTGGGCATGGCCGATCGAGCCGCGGATCATGTCGAGCTCGGCGCTGGCGTCCTCGGCCTCGGTGACCGCCCCCGCCGCCTTCCAGCTTGCCGATGTGCCATTCACTGAAGCCCGCACGCTCCTCGGCTTGCTCCCGAGACGGGTCGCACTCTTTCCGCAAGCGCGTAAAATTCTCTCCGACCAACTTGCGCGTATCCGTTGGCGGCATTCCTGCCGGCACCAGGTTGCTGGACCTTTGCATGGTCGACCATCAGGCTCCGGCTTATAGCCACGGTGGCGGCACCGTTTCCCACGATGGGAAAAGCTTCGCAAAGCTTCCCGGCGGCGCGCGCGGCGATACCTATGTCGGTCCCAGCTCTCCGCCGCGACAAATCCGTGATTGCGAATGGATCGTCATCGTGCACGGCGTCAGCGGCAGGGCTTTCGCCGTCATCTGCTCTGCGGTGCTCCAGCATTGCGTGCGCGATGGGCATCCCCGTCGCTGCTGCAGGTTGTCAGCGCTGCCGAGCCGGCGCAGACGGAACCACGGCGCATGACATGGGTGGGACGCGCGCTGGCCGGGGTTGCCGAACGGAAGCTCGTTGAAACATGGGGGACTGATCACATGGACATCCGTCAGCTTCGATACTTCCTGGTCATCGCGGAAACCGGTTCCCTTTCCGCGGCCGCGCGAACGATCGGAATTGCTCAGCCTTCGCTGAGCCAGTACATCATCAAGCTCGAAGCAGAGCTCGGCATTCAACTGCTTCATCGGTCGCCCTTGGGCGTCTCCTTGACCGAGGCCGGTCAGTTCCTGGTTGAGCGCGGCGGGCCGATCGTTACCGCAACCGAGACCCTTGTCGCGGACCTGAGCAATCTGGCGCGTACCGTTCGGGGAGCGGTTCGCTTCGGTGTGCCGAGTTCCGTGAGCATGGTTCTCTCGGTGCCGCTGGCGGAAACCATCCGGATCGAGTTCCCCGAAATCCGCTTTCGCGCAATGGACGCCATGAGCGGCTACATCGAACGCTGGCTGCTCGAAGGGTCGATCGATCTCGGGATGCTCTACGATATCCATAACCCGCGGCTCAACGCGTTGCCGATCCTGACCGAGGAGCTATATCTCGTCACCGCGCCGGATTGCTGGCCGGATCCTGCCGGCCCCGGGGGGGTCGCCCAGGTTCCTATCACCTTCCGCGACTGCCAGAATCTCGAGTTGATTCTGCCGAGTCCCAGCCATGGGCTGAGAACGCTGATCGACCGCTGTGCGCGGGAACATCAATTGACGTTCAATATCGCTGTCGAGATGGACTCGTTGAACCCGATCAAGGATCTGGTTCTGCGAGGCTCCGGCTTCTCGATCCTTCCGCAGACAGCCGTTCAGCGTGAAGTCGCACGCGGAGATCTGATGCTCGTTCCCATTCAGGACCCCGCTCTCCGCCGCACGATCTACCTCGCCAACAATCCCCTCCATACAAGCTCGCGGGCCACAGCCGAGGTGGCACGGCTGGCTGTCGACGTTTCCGCCGAACTTGTCCGGAACTCCCTGTGGCTCGGGCGTCTGAGTGAGGAGGTTACAGGGTATAGATAGTGCCTATACCCCCCAGTAAGAATCCGTATTTTGCGAACAGATAAAAAATCGAGACACTCTCCCCAACTGAGCCTGCCGGCTTTTGAAAGTACGGAACAACCGTAACTGGTTTGGGCGGCTCGTGCCGATCCGTCCGGGGAGAGATATGCAGAAAACATCCTACGACATAAGCGGCTTAACCATTGTAACACCGAGGAATTACGGCAGAATATTTGCTGTACTCTGCATTTGTCTTGCTCTCGCTGGGATCGCCCACGCTTTTGCCGTCGGTCAGATCGAGTGGAGCTATGTCGCGGAATTTCTGACATTCCCTGCAATATTGACCGGGTTGGTGAACACCGTCGTCATGGCCATTCTCGCCATGGTGGTCGGCATCGCTCTCGGCGTCATATTCGCCATCATGCGGCTTTCCGACAATCTCGTCCTAAGAAATGTCGCGATCGGTTATATCTGGTTCTTTCGGGCCGTCCCTGCTCTTCTGCAGCTTCTGATCTGGTTCAACCTGGCGCTGATATTCCCCAATTTTGGGATTCCGGGGCTGTTCTCAGTCAAGACCGTTTCGGTGATGACGCCGTTCCTCGCGGCTCTTCTCGGGCTTGGGATTCAGCAAGGTGCCTTCACGGCTGAGGTCGTTCGGGCAGGCCTGCTTTCTGTCGACCGCGGCCAATACGAAGCAGCGCAGTCGATCGGCATGACGCGCATGATGATGCTTCGCTACATCATCATGCCTCAGGCCATGCGTGTAATTGTTCCTCCAATCGGGAACGAATTCATCGGGATGGTGAAGCTTACATCCCTGGCTAGCGTTATTCAATTCAGCGAGATACTTTATAGTGCTCAGACGGTTTACTACGCGAATAATCGTGTAATCGAGCTGCTGATCGTATCGGCTATCTGGTACGTCATCGTCGTGACGATTCTGAGCTTGATACAGATCTGGATTGAGCGCCATTTCGATCGTGGCATCCGGCCAATCAACCATAAGAAGTGATGGATGCATCATGAAGCACTCCAAAACTGGCGAGCCTCTCGTCGTCGTCTCCGGCGCCAAAAAGAATTTCGGTCACTTCGAGGCTCTGAAGGATGTCAGCCTTTCCGTCGAACGCGGCGAAGTCCTGTGTGTCATCGGCCCATCCGGCTCGGGCAAGAGCACCTTGCTGCGTTGCATCAATCTGCTCGAGCGCATTGAAGACGGGGCAATTTTTATCGACGGGGAGATGATTGGTTATCGCCGGTCGGCGGACAAGCTCTACCCGCTGCAGGATGCCGATCTGGCTCGCCAGCGCCGCAAGACGGCGATGGTCTTCCAGAGGTTCAACCTGTTCCCGCATCTCACGGCCGCAGAGAATATTGCTGTCGGGCCTATCCGTGTTCTCAACGAAAATGCCAAGGCCGCCCGCGAGCACGCTCTCGCCTTGCTGGACAGCGTCGGCCTGGCTGCAAAGCGGGATGCCTATCCCGCCGAGCTATCGGGCGGCCAGCAGCAGCGCGTGGCGATCGCGCGTGCTTTGGCGATGCGCCCGCAACTGATCCTGTTCGACGAGCCAACTTCGGCGCTCGATCCCGAACTGGTGGGAGACGTGCTGAAAGTCATGCGCGATCTCGCGGCCAGCGGCATGACCATGATCGTCGTGACGCATGAGTTGGGTTTCGCGCGCGAGGTCGGCCATCGCGTGGCCTTCATGGATCATGGTCGCATCGTGGAGATCGGCGATGCGCGCGCGGTGCTCGAAAATCCGGCGCAGCAGAGAACCAGAGAGTTCATCGCCGCAGTCAGATCCTGATCTGGAAAACAAGTTCACCAAGGAGGAACACGATGAAAATAGCTGTCTATGGCGCCGCTTGCGTTCTGCTCTCGTCGATGAGTATGCCGGCATTTGCCCAAAGCGCTTCCGCGCCGCAACTGGACCGGAAGACGATCACCATCGCCAATGCGCCGTTGTATCCGCCGATGGAGTTCAAGGACACCAAGACGGGTAAGCTCGTCGGCATCGATATCGATATCGGAGAGGCGCTCGGTAAAAGGCTGGGTCTGACGCTCAAATGGGAAGAAATCGGCTTTGAGCAGCAGCTCAACTCCCTGGCGACCGGACGTGTCGACATGATCATGAGTGGCATGTTCGATCTTCCGAGCCGGCGCGAGACGCTCGATTTCGTGAATTATCTGACGTCGGGCGCACAGTTCTATACCCGGGCCGATCGCGCAGCCGAGATCAAGTCGGAAACGGATCTCTGCGGCAAATCGGTGGGGTCCAGCCGGCGCACGACCTTCCCGGCCGAAATCGCAAAGTGGAGCGCGGCCCATTGTGAGGCCGCCGGCAAGCCTGCGATCAAGATCGTCGGCACCGAAGGCTCGGCCGATGCCAGGACACAGCTCCGGCAGGGGCGCATCGATGCTGCGGCGCAGGGAAGCGAGACGGTCCCCTACATGCTCCAGACCGAACCGAACACCTTCATCGCGATCGGCAAGCCCTTCACCGAGGCGCTGCTCGGCATGGCCTTTACCAAGAAGGATGCTGCGCTTCGCGATGGCATTGCCGGTGCGCTGAAAGACATCATGGCGGACGGCACATACAAGGCCATTCTGGCGAAATGGGGGATGGAAGCGAACGCCATCCCGGTGCCCATGGTCAACAGCAAGCCGCTGAACTGAGCGACTCGACGGGCCTGCGGATGACGGTCGTCACCCGCAGGCCCGGTTGTTGCTGCTCAAACTCATCATGAACGCTCTGGATATGACGCAAATCTCGGATGCTCACGGTACCTGGTCATCCTGCTGCGGCCTGCGGATGACAGCGCCGTCCTCGCCCCGGAGGCTCCAGGCCGCGTATCCAGGCGATCTTGGGCGAGTTGGGTATCGCGGAAGGCGCGGACCTCGGCGCTCCGGGGAGCGCCCGGTCTGCGATGAGACGAGCGGGTGCCGAAGGAGTTCCCGGACGGGATCGCGGGAAGCGGGGATCGCAGCGATGCTTGCGAGCTTCGCGTCCTCCCGGCCGTACCGGAAGACCGGAAGCTGACCCCCGGCATATCGGAAAATCACCGGATTGCGGCGAGCACGCGAATTCACGGCCCCCCGCAGATCGTTTTACGGCACGACAAAAGGAATGACATGATGAGCGATCCCGTTCGCGAAGCCCTGGTTCAACGTCTCGAGACCGACTCCGAAGAAGCCATTGCCTTTCTGCGGGGCTTCCTGCGGTCCCGTTCCGCCAACCCGCCGGGGGATACGACCGAGGCGGCCGACCATATCGGTGCTTATCTGGACAAGGCCGGCGCTCCCTGGCGCTTCGAGGCGGCCGCTCCCCATCTTCCCAATGTCGTCGGCACCTTCGAGGGCGGCCGCAGCGGCAAGCATCTCGTTCTCAATGGTCATATCGATGTCTTCCCGCCCTTGGACGAGACCGGCTGGTCGGGCGACCGTCGTGACGGCAAGATATTCGGCCGGGGTGCGGCGGACATGAAGGCCGGAACGGCCGCAGCGGTCCTCACCTACGCCTGGCTGCACGACATCAGGGACAAGCTTCCCGGTAAACTCACCTTGACCGCCGTCTCCGACGAACAGACCGGCGGAGCGCTCGGCACACGCTGGCTGCTCGAGACATTGAGGGATGAGGTTCTCGGCGATTGCTGCCTGAACGGCGAACCCTCGGGGCTCAACAATGTCCGCTTCATGGAAAAGGGAACCCGCCGATATCTGATCACGGTTCGGGCGCCGGGGGGCCATGGCGGCTATCCGCACCTGTCCCGCAATCCCAACAAGATCATCGCGACGATCATCTCCGAGCTCGACCGGCGGCTTCACATGCGCCCGGCGACGCTGCCGGAGAACATTGCGCGGTTGCTGACGACCCCTGAGGCGATCGCCACATTGGAAGCCGGCATGGGCCCGGGCGCCGCCGACGTCGTGCGCAGCATGACGTTCAATCCAGGCGTCGTGAAGGGCGGGCTGAAGGTCAACCAGATTCCGCACGAATGCTCGGTGGAGATCGATATCCGCATTCCGGTCGGCATCGATTTCGACAAGGTGCATGAAGAAGTCGTCGAGGTTTGCACCAAGAACGACGCCGAATGGGAGCTGATCGCAACCCACTCCTATCCGGGCAGCCTGGCGGATCCCGAAAGCCTGATGATGACGATCATTCGCGACAACGCCGAGGCCGCGACGGGCAAGCGCCCGATCCCGATGTCGTCGCTTGGCGGTTCGGACAGCCGTTACTGGCGCTGGGAAAATGTTCCCGCTTATCTCTACGGGCCTTCGCCGGTCACCATGGGGCGTGCCGACGAGCACGTGACGGAAGCGGAGTACCTCGCCGTGCTGCGCGTTCATCTGCTGTCCTCCTACGACTACCTGACACAGTCGGCCGACCAATAGGCCGGCGAGCGCGGGAGGCAGCTTGGCATTGGCCGCCTCCCGCCGACGGCATCGCTGTCCCCTTCGGGAGATGGCGTCCGGCTGCATTCCTTCTGATCGTGGGTCCGCAAGATGAACGGCGCTGAAAGTCTGGTCCAAACCCTGGTCAAGGGCGGGGTCGACACATGTTTCGCCAATCCCGGTACATCGGAGATGCACTTCGTTGCCGCGCTGGATCGCGTCGGCGGGATGCGCTGCGTGTTGACGTTGTTCGAAGGGGTCGCATCCGGTGCCGCCGACGGTTATGGCCGCATGACCGACAAGCCTGCAGCGACCTTGCTGCATCTCGGGCCGGGGCTGGGCAATGCGTTGGCCAACCTCCACAATGCCCGAAAAGCCAGGACGCCTCTGGTCAATATTGTCGGAGATCACGCGGTTCATCATCGCAGCTACGATGCGCCGCTCACCTCGGACGTCGAAGGGGTGGCTCGCCCGATGTCCGACTGGGTGAGAACATCGACCGATGCACGCTCCGTCGCGGATGACGGGGCCGATGCTGTCGCCGCCGCCCTGTCGGCTCCCGGCGGGGTCGCGACACTGATCCTGCCGGCCGATACGGCCTGGAACGACGCGACCGGCGTGGCTGCCCCCCGTCCAGTGAAGCCCGCTGGGATCGTCGCTGCGGCTGCGGTCTCCGCCGCAGCGAAAGCCCTGAGATCCGGCGAGCCGACACTGATCTTCTTGGGGGGACGGGCGTTGCGCGCCGCTCCGCTCGATGTCGCAAGCCGCATTGCCGCAGCCACGGGGGCGAAGCTTCTGGCGCCAAGTTCGAATCCGCGCATGGAGCGTGGCGCCGGCAGGGCGCCGATCAGGCGGTTGCCTTATCCGCTCCAACTGGCCCTGCAGGAATTGAGTGCGTTCAAGCATATCATCCTCGTCGGCGTTCAGCAGCCCGTGGCGTTTTTTGCCTATCCGGGAATGCCCAGCCTGATCGCTCCTCCCGGCAGCTCAACCCACGTGCTGGCCTCGCCGGCCGAGGATTGTGTGGATGCGCTCGCGCGTCTCGCCAGCGAACTGAATGCCCCAGGGCGGGCGGCGCTTGTGCCGCCGCAAGCTCCCGCCGCGCTGCCTGCCGGGAAGATCACCGTCGAGAGCATCGGCGCGGCCATTGCTGCGCTGATTCCGGAAGGCGCGATCGTCGTTGACGAGGGCATCAGTTGCGGACGTGCGATCTACCCGGCGAGCTTCTCGGCCCCGCCACATGATTGGTTGCAGCTCAATGGCGGTTCCATCGGCATCGGCATGCCTCTGGCGACCGGGGCCGCCATCGCCTGCCCCGGCCGCAAGGTCATCTCCCTCCAGGCCGATGGCAGCGGAATGTATACGCTGCAGGCGCTCTGGACCCAGGCGCGCGAAACGCTCGACGTCACGACAATCATCTTCTCCAACCGGTCCTATGCCAGCCTCGAGGGCGAGCTCATCAACGTGGGGGCGCTCAATCCCGGCAAGACGGCGCGCGCGATGCTCGATATCGGCAGCCCGGATCTCGACTGGGTCAAGCTTGCAGGGGGAATGGGTGTCGAAGGCGCGCGCGCCGAGACCGCGGAGCGGCTGATCGATCTTCTGCAGGCGAGTCTGCGCCGTTCGGGCCCGTTCCTCATCGAAGTCATGGTCTAAGTCGCATGAGCCGCTCGAACAGCCTCGCCATCGATGCGCAGCATTCGTGGAGCGATATCGCGCAGCGGGAGCACAGCTTTTTCTTCAGAGTGTTGTTATCAATGATATAAAGTATTTATTCAGAAACTGACCATGTTTACTTGTTGAGAGATCAGATTTTAGAGCAAAATTCTAAATTAATTTGAGGAATTGTTGGCGGATTGAGAGGATTTATGTTTGGATGTCGTTAGAGTGCCATAATACCATATTCTGGCGTTCCCTGCTGTTCGTTCCGGCGAACAAGGCCCGCTTCGTGGCAAAAGCCAGGATTTCTGACGCCGATGCCATCATAATCGACCTGGAAGACGCGATCCTGCCCGGGCAGAAGGCGGATGCCCGGGCGCAGGTTCCGGGCATGGTCGCAGATCTGAGCTCGGCTGGTCGAAACGTTCTCGTGCGGATCAACCGGCCGCTGCCGCTGGCCATCCGCGATATCGAAGCGTCGGTCTCCGCGCAGGTCAGCGCGCTCGTGGTTGCGAAAGCATCGAGCGCCGAGCACCTGGCCCTGATCGGCGAGGCCGTTGCCGAATCCGAGGCGCGGCTCGGTTTGCCCGAGGGGCACACCAGGCTCGTGCCACTGATCGAGACGGCCGGCGGCGTTGCGCGGATGGAAGAAATTGCGTCATCTCCCCGCGTCGTCGCCATGGCCTGCGGCGACGAGGATCTGGCGGCGGATCTCCTCTGCGAGCCGGATTCCGAGACGATCGTTGCGATCAAGCATCGGCTGGTGCTGGCTGCGGCCCTGAAGAATGTCTGGCCGCTTGGTCTTCTCGGCTCCATTACCGAGTTCAGGGACACCGAGGCCTATGGCGCGTCCGTCCGTCGCTCGCGCGAGGCGGGGCTCCGCGGGACTCTCTGCATCCATCCCGCGCAGGTCGCGATCGCAAATCATGGTTTCGCGCCGTCGTCATCCCTTATCGAGCAGGCTGAGCGGGTGGTCGAAGCGGCCGAGGCTGCACAACGCGCCGGTTCCGGCACGGTCGGTCTCGATGGAAGAATGATCGATGCGCCGGTGCTGCGTCGCGCCTGCCAGATACTGGCGGCGGCCCGCAGCTACGGGGCGAGCCCGGCCGGCAACGGGAATCCGGCTCCCGGTGACCGAAGCATACGCTGAAGATGCATCCCGTGTCCCAGAACCGACCGACCCGATCTTCCTGACGGACATCCGCAATGACGAGCCGATTCAAAATCAAAGATGTCATCCTGGCCCGAGGCAATGGCAGCTTCTTCTACGACGATCAGGCCGCTATTCGTGCCGGCGCCGTTCAGGACGGCGCCTGCTATGTCGGCCAGGTCCTGACACCGGGCTTCACCTCGATCCGGATGCCTTCGCGTTCGTTGAGCATCGGCCTCGTCCTGGCCGATGACGCGATCGTCTGGGGCGATATGATGAGTGTTCAATATTCCGGGGCGGCCGGGCGCGACCCGTTCTTCCAGCCCGAGGCTATCGAGGCCTTGATCGCCAGCGTCATGGTGCCTCGCCTGCTCGACGCCGACATGTCCGGCTTCCTTGCGGCATGTGCGGAGGTGTTTGCGCCTCACGCTGGCAGCCGGCTTCCGCTGGCTGTCGAATACGGCGTCAGCCAGGCGCTCCTGCGCGCGACCGCGCATGTCAAAGGCGTAACCCTCGCCGAACTCATCTGCGCCGAATTCAGCCTGCCGCTTCCGTCCAGGGCGGTTCCGATCTTCGCGCAGAGTGGTGACGCGCGCGAGGTCAACGTCGACAAGATGATCCTGAAATCGGTCGATATCCTGCCCCATGGACTGATCAATTCCCGGGAGAAGTTCGGCCCGTCCGGGTCCACCTTCCGGGACTTCGTCAAATGGGTCGCAAACCGAACCGGCGAGATCGGCGAAGCCGGCTATCGGCCGATCCTGCATTTCGATGTCTATGGCTGGATCGGCCTCGAGATCGGCCTCGATGCGGCGAGGATCGCGGACTTCATGGCCCGCGTCGCGGATGATGTGCCCGGCTTCGGGCTCCATATCGAATGCCCTGCCGATTTCGGATCGATGCCCGCTCAGCTCGAAGCCTATGCAGAGATCGTTCGTCTTCTGGAGGCGCGGGGCACGAACGTTAAGGTGGTCGTCGATGAGCGCTGCAACACGCTGGAGGATATAAAACTGTTCGCGGAAGCGAAGGCGGCTCATCTGGTGCAGATCAAGATGCCCGACGTCGGATCGGTCGCGGATACCGCGCGCGCGGTGCTGGTCTGCAAGGAACAGGGCGTTGGTGCCTATGTCGGTGGAAGTTGCGCTGAAACCGATCTATCCGCGAGGGCTGCCGTGCATGTCGCCGTCGCGACCCAGGCCGATATGATGCTCGCCAAGCCGGGGATGGGCGTCGACGAGGCCATCTCGATCGTCGGCAATGAACAAAGTCGCCTGCTCGCGACGCTGGAGTATCGGCGATCGCGACGCTTTCCGAAGACGAACATGGCGGTCTCGTTATGACCAAAATTCTTGAAGGCATTACGGTCGTCGCCGTCGAGCAGGCTGTTGCAGCACCATATGCATCGTCGCGGCTTGCGGATGCCGGCGCACGGGTGATCAAGGTGGAGCGCCCGGAGGGCGATTTCGCGCGCAACTATGACAAGCTCGTCCGTGGACAGAGCGCCTATTTCGTCTGGCTCAACCGCGGCAAGGAATCGATCTGCCTGGACCTGACACAGCAGGACGATCGGGCGGTGCTCGACGCGATGGTCAGGCAGGCCGACATCTTCATTCAGAATCTGAAGCCGGGCAGCATCGCCAAGTTCGGGTTCGGTTCGGCCGAGCTGCGCGAGCGCTTTCCGAAGCTGATAACCTGCGACATTTCCGGGTTCGGGGATGAAGGGGCCTTCTCGCATCTGAAAGCCTATGACCTCATCGTCCAGGCTGAAACCGGGCTTTGCGCGATCACCGGCACTGCGCATGGCCCCGCTCGCGTGGGCGTATCGGTTTGCGACATCTCCGCCGGCATGACCGCCCTGAACGCGATCCTTCTGGCGCTGCTCCAGCGCGAGCGGACCGGTGAGGGGGCCAGTATCCAGGTATCCCTGTTTGATGCGATCGCCGATTGGATGAACGTTCCCGTGCTCCAGCACGATTACAGCGGGTATCACACCGCGCGCGCCGGCGTTAACCACCCGTCCCTGGCCCCCTACGGCGGATATCGCTGCGCCGACGGCAAGGAAGTCATCTTCTCGGTCCAGAACGACCGCGAATGGGTCCGCTTCTGCGAAGAGTTTCTGAAACAGCCCGATCTGACGCGCAGGACAGGCTATGCCGACAATATGGAGCGCCTCGGGAACCGGGCCGCACTCGACGCTGTCATCAGTGCCCGCTTTGCCTGCCTGACCAGCGACGAAGCAATGCGTGAGTTGGAGGCGGCAGGCTTGGCATACGGGCGGCTAAACACGGTCGAAGACCTGTCCCGGCACCCGCATCTGCGCAAGGTGCCGATTTCGACCCCGGCCGGCGAGATCGATGTCATCGCACCTGCCGCGATCGTCGAGGGGAACAGGGCTCCGCAGTTCGGCCGGGTTCCAGCTCTCGGTGCTCAGTCCGAAGCTCTGCGTGCGGAATTCACCTCTCTCCGCCTCGAGCCTGGAGCAGCGCGGGGCGTGTCGTAGATGGGGACGCTGAAACTTCCCCCGCCCGGGGCTGAGACGGGTGCAACAGCGGTGAGTGATCTGCGCGGCGCGGCATCTCAGCCAGCGCGTTCGGCGATGGCGGTCCCTGCAGCCCAGCCCGACGACCATGCCCATTGGAAGTTGTAGCCGCCCAGCCAGCCGGTGACGTCGACCACTTCTCCGATGAAATACAGGCCGTCGACCGCCCTTGCCGCCATCGTCCGTGAATTCAGTCCGGCGGTATCGACGCCGCCAAGCGTGACTTCCGCGGTTCGATACCCTTCCGATCCGATCGGCATGACGTCCCAGCTCTGAATGGCGGACGCGATCGCGGCAAGCTTCTTGTCGTTGGCATCGCCGATAGGGCCTGTCCAGCCATGCGCGTCCGCGAAATGCAGCGCCAATCGCTTGGGCAGAATATCGCCGAGCGAGTTCGCGATGCTTCTGCGGCCGTTTTCCTGTCGGGACCGGCGCAGGTCGGCGAAGACATCGTGCTTCGGCAGGAACGCGATCCTGATCGGATCCTTCTCGCGCCAATAGGATGAAATCTGCAGGATCGCCGGGCCGGAAAGTCCGCGATGCGTGAACAGAAGCGCCTCATCGAACGCGGCCCTGCCGCACGAGACCCGCGCATCCGCGGCGACGCCGGCAAGGTCCCGGAAGCCGGTAAGAAGATCTTCGCCGAAGGTCAGCGGCACCAGGGCCGGGCAGGTTTCGGTCACCGACAGACCAAACTGGCCGGCAATCTGATAGCCGAGGCCGGATGCACCCATTTTCGGGATCGATTTTCCTCCGCATGCAACGACAAACTGCCGGCATCGGATTTTTGCGGCTCCATCGCCCCCCAGCGAAACCGCAAAGCCGTCATCCAGCCGCTCGAGGCTTTCCAGGGTCGTCCTGAGACGCAGCTCGCAGGCCGCGTGCGCCATCTCGGCCATCAGCATGGCGATGATATCCTTGGCGGAATCATCGCAGAAGAGCTGTCCGAGGGTCTTTTCATGATAGGCGATGCCGTGCTTCTCGACCAGCGCGACGAAATCGTGCTGCGTGTAGCGGCCAAGCGCCGATTTTGCGAAATGCGGATTATTCGACAGGAAGTTGCGGGCGCTCGTGCCAATATTGGTAAAGTTGCAGCGGCCTCCGCCGGAAATGCGGATCTTCTCGCCGGGGGCCTTGGCGTGATCGACGATCAGAACACGCCCGCCGCGCGATGCGGCATGGATAGCGCACATCATTCCGGCAGCGCCGGCCCCCAGGATGACAGTGTCGTAACGCTCGATCGGCATCGAATGCGGCTAGCCCCAGAACGGCTCCAAAGGCCATTGCGCAGCATCTTGGATGGCATGATGCCGCTCGACCTCGGGTAGATGATCCGCGGCGGCCCATCAACTGGCCAACCCGATGGTTTGACGCCGCGCCCCGGGCCAGGTGTCGCTGTTCACGCTGGATCGCCTCCTCCCGGAACCGCGATGGGCAGGTCGGATCGAAGGACATCTTCCGGAGCGGGGCAAGGGCACGGATGCCGCGCTCCTTGGGTTGGGCCTCACCGCTATTCTGCTGGATTGCGCCAGGTGGCGGCGGGCCGCCCGGTCTCGTCGAGGTTCGTGGCTTTCTTCTCAGCCCATGATCTGGGCGACGATTCTGCGCAGCTCTTCGCGGGAAAGGCCGCATGGCTGGGGTTTCCAGTTGGGCGGAGCCTTCGGAAGCGGTGCTCTCGAGGTGGATGCGCCAGGGGTTTGATTTTTTTTGTAGTCGTAGTGGATTTTGCTTTTCATATCGGTCCAGTGGCGCGCGGCGAAGCCGCACTGCCTGCAAGGCCGCCGGGCGGAATGCCGATGGAGGCATGTCGCAAAGCGGCGTTTGATTGTTCAGGAGTGGAATGTCGGGCTCCGCGCATGTTGCAGCGGGCCGGTCGAATCAATCGATTCGTTTGACATTCCTAGCGCTCCATTGTGGTCTTTTGATGTCGCCGGCCCTGCCTGCGGCACTCCCTTGGCGCCGTCGATCACGACCGGCGTCCAGCCGCGTTCCGCCGATTTCAACCAGCCGGCGACTTGTTCGAAGATGATCCGCTGGAAGGGCTGGATCGGCTGTCCGCTCTGGTCGGCAATATCGGTGATCCGCCCGAGCTCTTCGGCGAAGTCACGTCGGATCTCGCTGCCCAGCCTGTTCTCGAGATGCTTGAACAGGATACCGAAGAGACTGATCTGGGCGCTGGCCAGCCCGGCGATGCAGGTATTGAGGTCATCTTGCTTCATGGCACTGGTCTCGTGATGGCCAGGGCGATGCCGCCACGGTCGTCGTGATGCGGCCTGCCTCCGGTTGAAGAAATGGGCTGTCGCGGCAGTTGACGTCAGAATTCCGACCAGTCGTCGCGGCCGCCATTCATCGCGCGCAGCACCTTGCGCTGTAGTCGGGCGGGCGCGGTCGGCGCCGGCTCGGCATCCTCCCGGGCCGGCCGGGTGAAGGCGATCGCGCCCGCCTTTTCGGTCAGCCGGTCCAGCGGAAGCTGGAACGAGGTGACGAGCGACTGCAGCCGCTTCGCCGAATCCTCCAGCGTGCCGGCAACCGCGTGGCTCTGTTCGACCATCGTGGCGTTCTGCTGCGTCATCTCGTCGAGATGGGCCACGACCTTGGCGACTTCCTCGATCCCGTTCGCCTGTTCCTGCGAGGCGGTCGAGATATCCGCCAGCGCGATGGAGACCTGCCGCGACGATTGTACGATCTCGGTCAGAGCGGTGCCGGCTTCCCGGACGAGCTTCACGCCGATGCCGACCTCCTCGGCCGAGTTGGTGATCAGCTTCTTGATGTCGTTGGCTGAATCGCTGGAGCGCTGGGCCAGCGCCCTGACTTCCGAGGCCACCACCGCGAAGCCGCGCCCCGCCTCGCCCGCGCGGGCCGCCTCGACGGCCGCGTTGAGCGCCAGAAGATTGGTCTGGAAGGCGATCGTGTCGATGACGTTGATGATCTCCGCGATATTGGCGGAGGCGCGCTCGATGCGTTCCATTGCCGCGATGGCCGCGGTGACGATGTCGCCACCGCGATTGGCGATGGCATTGGCTTTCTCGCCCAGCGTCGTCGCGTCCTGCGCCCGCGTCGCGCTCTGCTTGACGGAAGCTGCGAGTTCCTCGGTCGTTGCCGCCGTCTCTTCCAGGCTGCTGGCCTGTTCCTCAGTACGCTGCGCGAGATTGCGGCTGTCCTGGTTGATCGTCGACGAGCCGGCCGTGAGCGTGTCGGAGATGCCGGCCGTCGTCGTCACGACATCGCAGAGCGTCTCGATCAGTGCGTTCACGCCCTCGCAGAGATTGCGCAGATCGCCATCCTTTCCGGCCGTGTCGATACGCGGATGGAGGTTTTTCTGCTTCGCCGCCGCGACGACCTGCTGCGTCTCCGCGACCGTGAGCTGGAGGGCCTCCTGTTCGAGGCGTCGTTCGGTGATGTCCGAGGCGAACTTCACCACCTTGTATGGCCGCCCCGTCGAATCGAGAATCGGATTGTACGTCGCCTGGATCCAGATCCGGCGCCCGCCCTTTCCGATACGCAGATACTCGCCCTCGTCATACTCGCCGCGGCCGAGTTTGGCCCAGAAGCGCTTGTACTCGTCGGACTGGTGCTGCTCGGGCGCGATGAACAGGCGATGATGACGGCCCTTGATCTCGTCGAGGCGGTATCCGACGGCCTTCAGGAAGTTGTCATTGGCGTCGAGGATGGTGCCCTCGAGATTGAACTCGATGACGGCCTGCGACGTGCGTATCGCGGCGATCTGCGCCTCCGAGTTGGCGATTTCGGCTTTCTGAGCAGTGATGTCAGTAGCGAACTTGACAATCTTGGTCGGTTTGCCGTCGCGCCCGAGTACGGGCGCATAGATCGCCTGGAGCCAGAGCGGCGCGCCGTCCTTGCTCATGCGCAGGAATTGCCCCTCCTGCGGCTCTCCCTGGCGCAATGCATTCCAGAACATCTTGTAAGCCGGCGATTGGGCCTCGTCCTTGCGCAGGAAGATGGCGTGGGGCTGCCCGACGATCTCCGTCAGTTGATATCCGGTCGCCGCGAGGAAGTTGCCGTTGGCGGAAAGGATCTTGCCGGTGATGTCGAACTCGATCACGGCCTGCGATCGATGGATCGCCGCGATCTGGGCCGCGGCGCTGTCCTTGCTGAAGAGGTTGATGGCCATTGTCCGTCCCTGGCACGATGTGACGCAGGGAACAAAGCTCAAATCAAGTTAATTAACGAACGGAGGCATTAACGAGAACGATTAAGGGCTTGGCAATCACTCTTAATGGCGCAGGAAAAATTGACGAATCGAGCACCGTACCTGTCAGAATCATGGCGGTTTATGTTAATTTTGTTGCATTTTCTCAAGTTTTTCTGCACGGGAACATTAACTCGTTAACCGGTGTTAACGGTTACTTAATGAGCTTGGCACAGGCTTTTTGTCGTTTTATAACTATACGATACTATCGATTGATCTCATTAGGAGCCTCTATTCTGCCGGATAACACGAAATGCTGAGCGCAGCGCTCTGGGAAGACGAAGATTTCGTGCAACTTAAGGTTGAGATTGCAGCCTTGGTCGGCAGTATCCCTGCGCCGGTACGTGTTATGGTGGCGAGCACCGTCAAGCACTTCGCTGGCGAACTGGTCGACGAGCTCTGGACGCACCTCGCACGTCATGCGCGGGTCCAGGCTTTGTTCGACAGCGAGGGGCTCGCCAGGCGCTTCCGGGGTGCCATGTCGCAATGGCTCGTCGAAATCTTCCCTCGGGAGCCGATCGAACCGGCGCTCTTCCTCATGCGTCAGTCCGAGATTGGATCGACACATGCTCGGATCCAGATACCGACACCGTTGAGTATGCTCGCGGCGCGTGCGTTCAAGCGCGGCATCCAGAACAATCTCAAGCATACCCGGCTGTCGCGCGACGAATTCGCCCAGGCCGCGCTCTATGTCTCCGGCGTCATCGACATCGCGACGGCAGCGATTACCGCAGCCCATATCAACGGGCTCGACCGCAACCTGCGCGCCGAGGAAGCGCTTCGACAGGTGTCGATCGATCACGATTTCCGCGCGGAACGGGAAAAGCAGAAAGCGTCGCTCGCCGAATGGGTGCAGGCCGTCTTCTTCGGCTCCCATATTGCCGGCGAGACCGCGGGAATCCTGCCGCTCAGCCGTTCCGAGTTCGGCCTATGGTTTTCCCACCGGGCGAACCTCCTGTTCGGCCGGACCGCGGAATATGCCTCGATCGCCCGGCTCATCGATCAGGCCGATTCCCATATCCGGCAGTTGCATGATGGCCGGGACGCCCCCTGCAGTCATGAGCATCTGCGGGAGATCAGGCTGATCGCCGGCCAGATCAACAATCTCCTGAGCGTCCAGTTCAGCCATTCCTTCGACATGGGCGGCGCCAGGGATCCGCTGTCGCGGTTGCTGAATCGCCGCTATCTCAGGGCTGTCGTTTCCCGCGAGATCGCGCTGCGCCGGCGGACAAGCCGCCCGTTCTCGATGATCATGCTCGAGATCTCCCGGTTCGAGACGCTGCGGGCCCGCCTCGGCGAAGCCGGCGCCGACACCGTCGTCCAGCAGACGGCCGCCATGCTGCTCAACGCGGTGCGATCGAGTGACACGGTCTTCAGCATGGGCCGGGAAACCTTCCTGATCATCCGCGTCGGGAGCGATGCGCGGGAGGCGGCGGTCTTCGCCCGCAGCATCGTCGAAAGCTATGCGGCGACGCATTTCTCGATCGACGGTCAGACGGTCCTCAAGAACACGCTGAATGTCGGCGTCATCGAATATGATGGCCATCCGGATCCGCGCCGCCTGGTCGATCAGGTCGCCAACGCCCTGCGCAACGAGAAGGTCGGCAAGTGAGATGTCCGGGCGCGCACCACGGCCCGATTCTCCAGCGTTGGTCCTGACCGGCACAATCCCGCTCCCGTCGCGGGATCGAATCCGCGTTTCGCGGGTTGATCCACTACGCCGCCGATTCGGCTGAAGGAGCAGGACATGAAGACGATCAGGCAGACCACCACGACCATCGCCGCCGTTCTGATGCTGGCTGCGCCGGCCATGGCCCAACAGCGCTCGCTCGGCCCGTCGACGGGAACCGTACGCATAGAGCAGGTCCAGGCCGGCTTCATCGCCTCCGGCGAGGCGGGCGGCGGAACCTTGCGCTACCAGGGTCGCTCTTACCCGATCACGGTGGGCGGGCTTGGCATCGGTTCGATCGGCGCTTCGCGCTCGGTCGCCTCCGGCACGGTCTACGGGCTGCGCCGCGTCTCCGATTTCGCCGGTCCCTATGTCCAGCTCAAGGAAGGCTGGGCCGTCGGGCCTGCCGGCCGCGGGACCACCTGGCTGCGTAACGACAAGGGCGTGACGCTCAAGCTGGCGACCCGCCGCCAGGGGTTGCAACTCCAGCTTGGCGCAGATGGCGTGCTGATCGGCTTCCGGCGATAGTCCGGCGCGGCGCGCGCGGCTAAGGCGGATAAGGCAGGCTGGCCTCTAGGCTTTTGCGCCGCCTCGACTATGGTGCGGGCACTTTGGACAGCGTGTTCCGACCTCTGATGATCTGTGCTGCCGCCGCCGTTCTGGCGGCGGTGCTGTGCGTGGCCTTGCGCCCGCTCCTGCTGCGTTATGCGCTGGCGCGGCCGAATGCCCGGTCCAGTCACAAGATTCCGACGCCGCAAGGCGGCGGCATCGCCGTTCTCGCCGGGGCCTTCCTGGCGCTGGGCATGACGTTCTGGCTGGCTCCTGTCGAGGCCGAGGCGGCTCGCGCCGTCATGGTTCTCGCCCTTGCGGCGATGGGGCTCGGCATCGTTGGTGCCTGGGATGACATCCGGCCCTTGCCCGCGAGTGTGAGGCTGGTACTGCAGGCGGTTTGCGTCGGCTTCGTGCTGTTTCGCGCCGCACCGGAACTGCGCCTGTTTCCCGAATTCCTGCCGCTTTCGGTCGAACGCGCGCTGGCGCTGCTCGCGGGGGTCTGGTTCGTCAACCTCGTCAATTTCATGGATGGGCTCGACTGGATCACCGTCGCCGGGATGGTGCCGCTGGCGGCGACACTGGCGTTCGCCGGGGCCGCGGGCATGATCGATCCGGTGACGGGCTGGCTCGCTGCGGCACTCTGCGGCGGCCTTCTCGGCTTCGCGCCCTTCAACCGGCCGGTGGCACGCCTCTTCCTCGGCGATGTCGGCTCGTTGCCGATCGGGCTCGTTACCGCCTATCTGCTCTATCGTCTCGCCGGCTCCGGCGCCTTCGCCGCCGCGCTGATCCTGCCGCTCTATCACATCTCTGACGCGACGATCACGCTGCTGCGGCGCCTTGCTCGTGGCGAGAAGGTCTGGGAGGCGCATCGCTCGCATTTCTACCAGCAGGCGACGACGAACGGCTTCACCGTGCTCGCGGTTGTCGGTCGGGTCGCCCTGCTCAATCTCGCGCTTGCCGCAATCGCGGGCATTTCGCTGGCTTGGCCGGCGCTGCCCGTCCAGTTCGTCTGCCTCGTCCTCGCTGCCGTCATGACGGGCCTGCTGCTGCGCCGTTTCGCGAAAGGGCCGCAGCATGGCTGAGAAGCGGATTCTCGTCACTGGCGCAAGCGGCTTTGTCGGGCCGCACGTCGTCGCGGCGCTGATCAAAGCCGGTTACAGGCCTCGCCTCGCTCAGCGCGTTCCGAGACCGGTCCCCTCGGGCGCAGAAGCCGTCGTGACCGGTGATCTTTCGGCACCGGTCGACTGGCGCGCCGCCGTGGAGGGTGTCGACCATGTTGTCCACATGGCCGGGCTCGCCCATGCCGGCCCGGGACTCGACGAGGCGCTCTACCGGCGCATCAACACCGAGGCGACGCTGGAGCTCGCCAGCGCAGCCGAGCGGGCCGGGGCGCAGCGTTTCGTCTATCTGTCCTCGATCAAGGCTCTGACAGATGCCTTCGACGGCCCGCCGCTGAGCGAGGAGATGCGGCCCGCGCCCGGTGATGCCTATGGCCGCTCCAAACTCGCGGCGGAGCAAGGGCTGGCCGAATGTGGCCTGGACTGGATCACGCTGCGACCGGTGCTGATCTACGGACCGGGCGTGAAGGCCAACATGGCAGCCCTGCTCAGGCTGGCTTGCTTGCCCGTGCCCCTGCCTTTCGGCGGGCTCAAGGCGCCGCGTTCACTGCTGGCCGTCGAAAATCTCGCCAGTGCCATCCTCTTCGCGCTGACGCCGGCCTGTCCGGCCCGGCAGAGCTATGTGCTCTCCGATCCCGAGCCGATCAGCGTTTCCAATATGCTTGCGGCGATGCGTGCGGGTCTGGGGCGCGGCCCGGGTCTGCTGCCTGTGCCCGAAGCCTGGCTGCGATGGCTGGCGCGCCTCGCCGGCCGCGACGAGACCTTCAGCAAGCTGACAGGCAGCATCGTCGCCCGGCCGGAGCGTCTGCTCAGTGCCGGCTGGCGGCCGCAGGTTGAGACGAAGGCGGGACTGATGCGTCTGGCCGCTTCGAGTCGCGCAGGCTGAAATCCGGGATCGCCTCGTCGAGAACCGCATTGGCCGCGGACTGGTCGTTGGCTTTCACCGCCGCTGCAAGTCGCGTCAGCCAGGTTTCGATTCGGGCGCGGCCGGCGAAGATCGGCTTGGCGGCCATCACGCCGTCGAGGCCGGTTTCGGCCATCGGCTCGTCCTGGGCGAACAGGATCTCATGCAACCGCTCGCCCGGCCGCACGCCGGAGACGACGATCTCGATATCCTCGCCGGGCTCGAAGCCGGCCAGTCGAATCAGCCGCTCGGCCATATCCATGATCCGCATGGGCTGACCCATCTTGAGCACATAGACGGCGGCCCGCTCCGCCTCGGCCTCGCTGGAACGGGCATGGGAGGCGGCTGTGAGCACGAGGTCGCAGGCCTCGCGGATCGTCATGAAATAGCGGATCATCTCCGGGCTTGTGACCGTGACGGGCCCCCCCCGCGCGATCTGCGCCTTGAATTTCGGCACCACCGAGCCGGCCGAACCCAAAACATTGCCGAAGCGCACCGCGACGAGGCGGATGCCGGAATCAGCGGCGACGAGTTCGGCATCGCGCGATTGAGCATAGATCTCGGCGAAGCGCTTGGTCGCGCCGAGCATCGAGACGGGCTCGATCGCCTTGTCCGTGGAAATCATCACGAAGGTTCGGGCATCCGCCGCGACGGCGGCATCGATGACATTCACCGAGCCGAAGATATTGGTCTTGATGCCCTCGCTCCAGTCGGCTTCCAGATAGGGGACATGCTTGAGTGCCGCCGCATGGACGACGATGTCGGGCTTGAAGGCGGCGAAGAGCGGCATGATGCGCTCGCGGTCACGCACATCGGCGAGTACGCCGGACACGGAGGTGTCGGGAGCCTGCACCGAAAGCTGCTCGCTGATCTGGAACAGGGCAGGCTCCGAGCTTTCGACGATGAGCAGCTCGGCGGCGCCGAAGGCGGCGCAGCGCAGGCAGATCTCGGAGCCGATCGAACCGCCGCCGCCGGTGACGATGACGCGCTTGCCCTTCAGGAACGAACCCAGCCGTTCGCGGTCGATCGTGGCGGTCGAACGCACCAGAAGATCCTCGATCTCGAGCGGTGCGACTTCGGCGTCGCGCACGCCCTCTCCCAGGCTGTCGATGCGGGAAATCGGCAAGGCGAGCTTGCGCGTTCGCGCGAGCCATGCCTCCGGCTGCGCCTCCGGCAGCAACGCTGAGGGCGTGGCGACGATGCGGCGGAACGCTTCGCCGCGCTCGACGGCCTCGCCGGCAATCCGTTCGATCTCGGAGAGCAGCCCGAGCACCGGCACGCCACGGATCGTCTGGCCGAGATCATCGGCGCGCGGCGACAGGATGCCGGCGGGCCGGAGGCGTCGCATTGTGCCGGCCTCCATGGCGCGGATCACCATCTCCACTTCAACGCCGCGTCCCAGCAGCAGTGCCGGCAGGTTCGCCTCGCGCACGGCTGTGGTCCGCGAGCGCGCATATTTGAAATAGCGATAGGCGAGGCGTGGACCGCCGAGCAGCGCGACCTGCACGAGCCAGTAGAGTGCGATTGAAATTTTGCCGAAATAGAAGGCGCCGTAGAAATTTGGCGCGACGAGCACGTAGTCGACCACGAGCAGGGAAACCGTCAGGACGGACACCGCCTTGACGATGTTCGAGAGGTCCGGCAGCGAGGCGAAGCGCCATTTGGAGCGGTAGAGCGAGAACAGCCAGTAGACCAGCCCGGCATAGGCCACGAAGAACGGCAGGAAGCGCGGCAGGTAGCGCAGATGTTCTTCGAGTTGAGCGCCTTCGAACCGCACGACGAAGACGAGCCAGATCGCCAGCGCCGTGACGGCGAGGTCATGCAGGACGACCGCGAGCTTCTTGAGATTCTGTTTGGGCAGGATGGCCATGACCGCGCGGTATCCCGCTCCCTCGGCGGCTTGTCAACGCGTCGGGTCAGGATCGCCCCGGGGCATTTCGAGCCAAGAAACCTAGCGAGCCTGGGGTTTTGCTTCCAGCGCGCTGAGGACGAAGGCGATCATCTCGTCCGGCGTGGGGCCCGGAATGCATTCGCATTGCGTGATCAGCAGCGGATGCATGAAGCGGATCATCGCCGTGCGGATGCAGCCCGTGGCATGGGCCGGCTCCATCGGCCGGAACTCGCCGCGCTCGATGCCGTCGGCGACGACCCGGCGCAGCACCATGTCGAAGCGCTCGATATGGGCGATGATCGCGTCCCAGCTTTCCTCCATCGCGGCGCAGACCATTTCCTGCATCCGGGCATGGCCGGCGAAGCGGGCCGCGTTCAGGCGGTAGGAGGCAGCAAGGATGTCGCGCAGCCGCTCGGCGGCCGGCCGATCTTCATCGGCGATCTTCGCGATCGCCTCTTCCTGCTCGCGCTTGTAGCGCTCGAGTACGGCCTCGTTGATCGACTTCTTCGAATCGAAGAAGCGATAGACGTTGGCCGGACTCATCCGCAAGGATTTGGCGATGTCCGCTACGGTCGTCTTCTGGTACCCGATATCGCGGAAGAAGCGCTCGGCGGTGTCGACGATGATCTGCCTGGTATCGCGTTCGGGGTTGCTCACGGCGTCGCCGGCTGGGTTGTTTCAAACGAAAGCGGTGAAGAATTGGTTGTTATGACGAATTTCATCATTCGTCAACATAATGGCGAATAAAGACTTTTGCCTTGATGTGCATCAAACCTCTCGCAATTCTCTAGTGGGAAAGCCGCAGGCGCGGTCGAAGTTCCCGAAATCGCCTACCGCATGGAAATGCGCGTCCGGGCGAGGTCGAGCAGGGTTTCGGTATCGAAATGTTCGCCCAGATGCGCTGCAAGTGCATCCAGCGTTTCGTCGACGGCATCCTCGTAAAGCAGGTGAGACACGCGCCTCTCGCCATCGATAGCCTTGAGCCAGGCGCCGCGCACCGCGTCCGAAGCAAAGATGCCATGCAGATAGCTGCCAGCGACCCGCCCGTCCGGGCTCGCTGCGCCCTCGGTCCGCCCCACGACCCGGAAAGGCGCCCGGGTCGTGTCGGTGCCCTCCGTCCGGCCGAGATGGATCTCGTAGGCCCGGCCTCGAGCGCTGCTTCCGGTATCGATGAAATCAACTTCGCGGACAGTCTTGTCAGCGTCGAGCGTCGTCTCGACGTCGAGCAGGCCGAGGCCCGGCGCCTCTCCCGGCGGTCCCTCCAGCCCGAGCGGGTCGCGCACCACGTGTCCGAGCATCTGGTAGCCGCCGCAGAGCCCGAGGACGTGCCCGCCCCTGCGGCGATGGGCGAGGATGTCGATGTCCCAGCCCTCCCGGCGCAGCGCGGTAAGGTCCCGCAATGTCGTCTTGGAGCCCGGCAGGATGATGAGGTCGGCATCGCCCGGCAGCGGCTGCCCCGGCCCGATCATGGCAAGGTCGACATCGCCTTCCAGCTTGAGTGGATCGAGGTCGTCGAAATTGGCGATGCCCGGCAGCACCGGCACGGCGATCCTGATCCGGGCGCCGGCTTTCCGCCCAGAGTGGATGTCGAGTCCGTCCTCGGCCGGCAGGCGCACGGCATCGGCAAACCATGGCACGACGCCCAGGCAGGGCCAGCCGGTGGCCTCCGAGATCGTCGCGACGCCGGGCGCGAACAATTCAACCGCGCCCCGGAACCGATTGACCGCGAAGGCGCGGATCATCGTGCGGTCTTCCGCGTCGAGCACCGCATGCGTGCCAACCAGGCTTGCGATCACGCCGCCACGGTCGATGTCGCCGATCAGGACAGCCGGGACGTCGGCGGCACGCGCGAAGCCAAGATTGGCGATGTCGCGGGCGCGCAGGTTCGTCTCGGCCGGTGATCCCGCGCCCTCGACGATCATGAGATCGGCGCCCGCGCTCAGGCGTTCGAAGCTGTCGAGCACTTGCGGCATGAAATCCCCGCGCCGGGCGAAATCGCGCGAGGCGAGCCGGCCGGCGACGCGGCCTTGCAGGATGATCTGGCTGCCCTGCTCGCCTTCGGGCTTGAGCAGAACCGGATTCATGTCGGGATGGGGAGCAATACGGGCAGCGCGGGCCTGAAGGGCCTGCGCGCGGCCGATCTCACCGGCTTGGGTCGCCGCTGCATTGTTCGACATGTTCTGCGGCTTGAACGGACGCACCTTCAGGCCGCGATTCGCGAACAGCCGGCACAAGCCGGCGACGATCAGCGACTTGCCGACATTGGAGCCGGTGCCGAGGATCATGATCGCGGGAACGGGGGGGCGGGCCATGCGCCTGCTTAGCGCAGTTCGCATCGGTGCGGAAACCGCCGGCAATCTTCAGGCAAGGGCACGGGAAGAGCTTGGCGCGGAGCTCGCATGCCGGGAGATGGTTTGCACCATCCTGACAAGGTTCGCCGGCCTTCTGCGGCATCCTGCTGCGCCAAAGGGGCGAAGTCGCAACAGGCGTCCGCCGAAGGCCGGCTGCGACTCAATAGATACTGAACGCTGACGAATGTCAACATTCATCATTCGCTATTTTCTGTCACCCGGCCAGATCGCTTTTCCATTGGGTGCGCAGGCAGGCCCGGCATGCTAAAGCCACGGCTCCCGCCTTTGCCGAGCCGATCCGACCGCGATGAATCCGATCCTCTCCGCCCTCCCCACCACCGTTTTCGAGGTGATGTCGCAGCTCGCCCGGGAGACCGGCGCGGTCAATCTCGGGCAGGGCTTTCCTGACGACCCCGGTCCGCTCGATGTCCGCCGAAAGGCGGCCGAGGCGGTGGTCGACGGCTGGAACCAGTATCCGCCGATGATGGGTCTGCCGGAGTTGCGCGAGGCGGCGGCGAAACATTACCGGCATTGGCAGGGTCTCGATCTCGACCCGGGAACCGAGGTCATGGTGACCTCGGGCGCGACAGAGGCCATTGCCGGCGCGCTGATGGCCCTGATCACGCCCGGCGACGAGGTCGTGCTGTTCGAGCCGATGTACGACGCCTATCTGCCGCTGGTGCGGCGTGCCGGCGGCATCCCGAAATTCGTGACGCTGACCCCGCCGCATTTCGGTCTGACCGAGGAGGCGCTGGCAAAAGCCTTCTCGCCGAAGACGAGGGTCGTGCTGTTCAACAATCCGCTGAACCCGACCGCGACGATCTTCTGCAAGGCAGATCTCGACCTGCTTGCCGATTTCTGCGTCCGCCACGATGCGATCGCGATCTGCGACGAAGTCTGGGAGCATGTCGTCTTCGACGGGCACCGTCATGCCTCGGTGCTCGGGCGTCCGAACATGCGCGAGCGCACCGTCAAGATTTCCTCGGCCGGCAAGATCTTCTCGCTGACCGGCTGGAAGGTCGGGCTTGTCATGGCCGCACCCGCAATCATGCGCGTTCTGTCCAAGGCGCATCAGTTTCTCACCTTCACCACGCCGCCGAACCTGCAGGCCGCGGTGGCCTATGGCCTCGGCAAGGAGGACGGCTATTTCGAGGGTATGCGCACCGATTTCCAGCGCTCGCGCGACCGCTTCGCGGCCGGCTTGCGCGATCTCGGCTTCGCGGTGCTGCCGAGCGCCGGCACCTATTTCCTCAATGTCGACATTGCCCCGCTCGGCGAAAGTGACGACGTCGATTTCTGCCGGAGGCTGGTGACCGAGGGCGGCGTCGCCGCGATCCCCGTGAGCGCCTTCTATGCCGAGGGTGCTGTCAGGAACGTCGTCCGCTTCTGCTTCGCCAAGCGCGACACGACCCTCGACGCGGCGCTGGAACGGCTGGCGTCGCGGCGTCCGCGCTGAGGCTCGGGGCCGGAGGCTTCAGCCGGCGATCAGCTTGGCGGCGGTCGTGCCGGCGGCAGCCAGCCGCTTCTGCAGGTCGGTGGCGACTGCACCGCCATTGGCCGCCTGGAGAGCGGTCTCGGTCGCACCCATCAACTGGGTGAGCGCCTGCTGCGCCAGGACCTTGTCCTTGTTGCGCCGGGCGAGCTGTAGCATGGCTTCGGCTTGGTTGGCTGATGTCTGCGCCCAGAGCAGCGGTGTGCGCTCTTTGCGATACTCCTCCAACGCCGCCGCAAAGGCGGCGATCGCCTCCTCGATCACGACGGATTCGCTGTAGCGTTCGCCCATCGCCGCCAGCACGCCGCCCATCTGATCCTGAAGACCGGCCCAGCGCATGGGATCGTGGCCGCGATCGGTTGCCTGGGCGACGCGGTTGAGGCCGTTGAAGGCGCGCTCGAGCAGGGACAGGTCGCTGCGGCGGCGACCGAGTGTGGCCCGGGCGCGGGAGATCATGTACTCGGCTTCGAGCCAGCGCGCTTCGTCGTCGCTGCGCTTCCAGACGGCGAGCGCGGTAGCGTAGGTCGCGACGGCTTCCTCCAGCAGATTGTCGTCCTTGTGCGAAACGCCGAGGTTCACCGCGAGCTTGCCGAAGCGCAGCTTCAGGGCGCGCCAGAGAGCGGGCGCCTCGTCATGGCGCAGATCCTCCAGCCCGGCCCGGCAATGGGCGAGGGCTTCGTCGAGCAACCTGACATCGCCACTGATGGCTGCGAGCTTGTCGAGCGTGGCGGCCAGCGCCTCCTGGGCCCCGGCGAAGGCGATGGTATCGGCGAGACTGTCCAGGCCTTCGAGCAATCGGCGGAGCGCAGGGATGGCCGCATCATAGCCGTCGCGGCCGCCGAAATCCTCGCTGATCCGTGCCAGCACCTTCGCCTGCTCGAGCGCGGCCTCCCGGCTGCGGTCGATAGCGGCGAGACCGATCAGGGCGGAGGCCTCGCCATAGCGTGCGGCCCCTTCGCGATAGGCTTCGGCCGTCGTGCGCAGGAAGCTGAGCGCCGCGCGATCAGCACGGTTCTCGCCGATCAGCAGCCGGCGTTCGAGCGGAAGCGCGGACAGATCGCTGGAGCCGCCGATGGCATGCAATTCGGCCTGGGCTAGGTTCTTGTCGGCGTCGGCGAAACGGCCGGCAGCGATGGCATCCGCCGCTTCGCCGCGCAGCCGCTGGATCTCCGTATCGCCCAATGGCGCAGTGAGACGCTTGGCCAGCGCTAGGAAATCGAGGGCTTTGCGATCCAGCAGGTTTTCGCCCGGCGGGGCGGAACCGGGACGACGCAGCCAATCCCCGATCATTGCCGCCAGCGCCAGTGGCGCGATGCCACGGCGCCCGGCGACGCGCGCCAGGAGCGGAGCGATCTGGTCGGTCTGGCTGATGGTCGCCTCCCGCTCCGGTCCGGTGTCGCGGATCGTCGCGCGCCCGTGGGGAAGCGCGACGATCCGGAACGGCTTACTTGGCCGCGATGACCGCGATCTCGACGGTGAACTGCGGCGCGGCCAGCTTGGCCTCGACCGTGGCGCGGCCCGGCGTGGCGCCGGCAACGACCCACTTGTCCCAGACGGCGTTCATCTCGGCGAAGGTCGAGATGTCGGAAAGCCAGATGTTGACCATCAGCAGCTTCGACTTGTCGGTGCCGGCTTCGGCCAGGAGGCCGTCGATGATGCCGAGGATGTCGGCGGTCTGCTCGCCGACGCTCTTGCCGGCCGCCTTGTCCGCGACCTGGCCGGCCAGATAGACGGTGTTGCCGTGCACGACGGCCTTGGACATGCGCGGGCCGACGCCGATACGCTGAATGCTCATAGTCAAATCTCCTTGGACGGACGTCTTCGCTGGTAGCCCGGCCCGGCCGGTTTCGCAAATGGTATGCGCGTGACCATAGGGAAGTTTTCGCAGAAGCCCTCGGGCGAGGCCGCGATAGTCAGGCGAGGCTAGCCCAGCCGGCCCAGAGTGCCGCATAGCGCCCGGCCTTGCCGATCAGGACGAGAAGGGTGAAGCGGAGGGACGGGTAGTTCAGCGTGCCCGCGACGAAAGTCAGCGGATCGCCGACGATGGGCAGCCAGGCCAGCAGCAGGGACGGCCAGCCGAAACGCGCGAAGAGAGCCTGTGCCTGGACAATGCGTTTCGGATCGGGCCGCAGACGGGTCGGCAGCTTGTCGACGCCATGGCGTGCGATCAATCGGCCGAGCCACCAGTTGAGGATCGAGCCGGCCGTGTTCGCGATGCTCGCGGTCAAGAACAGCGCGACCGGATCGACGCGTCCGGCTGCCAGCAGCCCGACGAAGACGGCCTCCGACTGCGCCGGCAGCAGCGTCGCCGCGACGAAGGCGGCGGCTGCCATGCCGCCGAGCGATGCGAGGGCTTCCATGGCGTCAGCCGTCCGAGAGATCTGCCTTGTGACGAAAAAGTGTCATGGCGCGGAGCGTGGCGACGAAGCCATTCCGAGGCCGTGGCGTAGACGGGTTCGGCCCGGTTCCCCTGGACTGCTTCTCTGCGCGCGCGATGACGGGGCGGAAGACGCGAAGCGACATCACAGCCGGCGCAGGGCGACCTGCTGGATGCGGTGGCTCGCGCCCTTGGTCAGAATCAGGCTGGCGCGCTGGCGCGTCGGCAGGATGTTGTCCTGCAGGTTCGGCAGGTTGATGCCGGTCCACAGCTTCTCGGCGATCGCGAGCGCTTCCTCCTCACCGATTTCCGCATACTTCCGGAAGAACGAGCGCGGATCGCGGAAGGCCGTCTGTCGCAGGGTCATGAAGCGGTTGACGTACCAGCGATGCAGGTCGTTCTCGTCGGCATCGAGATAGACCGAGAAGTCGAAATAATCGGAGACGAAGGGGATCACCGTGCCGTCCTTCGGCATCCGGCTCGGCTGGAGGACGTTGAGTCCTTCGAGGATCAGGATGTCCGGCCGCTCGACGGTCACCGTCTCGCCGGGGACGACATCGTAGACGAGGTGCGAATAGACCGGCGCGGTCACCCGCGGCTTGCCGGCCTTGACGTCGGAGAGGAAGCGCAGGATGGCGGCCCCGTCATAGCTTTCCGGGAAGCCTTTGCGTCCCATCAGCCCGCGCCGCTCCAGCTCGGCATTGGGCAGCAGGAAGCCGTCGGTGGTGACGAGCTCGACCTTCGGCGTGTTCGGCCAGCGCGAAAGAAGCGCCTTGAGCACGCGCGCGGTGGTCGACTTGCCGACCGCGACCGAGCCGGCGACGCCGATGATATAGGGCACCTTGGGCTCGGACTCGGCCATCAGGAAGCGCTGCGTCGCCTTGAACAGCCCCTGTGTTGCCGCGACATAGAGCGAGAGCAGGCGCGACAGCGGCAGGTAGATCGCGACGATCTCGTCGAGCGAGATCGGGTCGTTGAGCGATTGCAGCTTGGCGAGATCGTCGACCGAAAGCGTAAGGGGCGCATCGGCGCGCAGATGCGCCCATTCATCCCGTGAGAAGGCGCGATAGGGCGAGACGAGGTCGCGATCCGGGGGAGTGGAGATCAGGCGCTGGTCCATGACGCGACCCGCAATCCAGGCTTCGAGGTTCAAGGGAGGGTCATCCTGCCGGGTCCGTCCTCACGCAACTCCGCCGGCAAGCTACCGGGGTCTGGACGCCTTTTCCGCCAGCCCGGAGCGGGCCGTGCGGGCCTCAAGCTGGCTCAAGACGTCTTGCAATGCAACATTGCGCGCCCGAAGCACAACCAAAAGATGATAGAGCACGTCGGCGCTCTCGGCGATCAGTTCGGCGCGATCGCCCTTCACGGCTGCGATCACGGCCTCGACCGCCTCTTCGCCAAATTTCTTGGCGGCGCGTTCGGGGCCGGCGGCCAAGAGCTTCGCCGTCCAGGATTCCTCGGGTGAGGCGGCGGCGCGCTCGGCGACGCGGGCCTCGAGATCGGAGAGGGTGAATCCGGCCATCTCAGTCCAGCCTCATCCTGAGCCCGGCTTGCGCCATATGTGCCTTGGCCTGGCCGATCGTGTAGGTGCCGAAATGGAAGATCGAGGCAGCGAGCACGGCCGAGGCATGGCCCTGCGCGACGCCCGCGACAAGATCGTCGAGATCGCCGACGCCGCCCGAGGCGATGACCGGGACAGAGACCGCATCCGCGATCGCGCGCGTCAGGCCGAGATCGTAACCGACCTTGGTGCCATCGCGATCCATCGAGGTGACCAGCAATTCGCCGGCGCCGAGCGAGACGACCTCACGCGCGAAGGCGACGGCCTCGATCCCGGTGGCATTGCGCCCGCCATGCGTGAAGATCTCCCAGCGGCCGGGAGCCACCTGCTTGGCGTCGATCGCGACGACGACGCATTGGTCGCCGAATTTCTCGGCCGCTTCCTTGACGAACTGGCGGTTGGTCACGGCGGCCGTGTTGATTGAGACCTTGTCGGCGCCGGCAAGTAGCAGCGCGCGGATATCCTCGACCTTGCGCACCCCGCCGCCGACGGTGAGCGGCATGAAGCAGGCTTCGGCCGTGCGGGTGACCACGTCGAGCAGGATGCCGCGCGCCTCGTGGCTCGCGGTGATGTCGAGAAAGCAGAGCTCGTCGGCTCCGGCCGCATCATAGGCCTTGGCCGCCTCGACGGGGTCGCCGGCATCGACGAGGTCGAGGAACTTCACGCCCTTGACGACGCGGCCGTCCTTGACGTCGAGGCAGGGGATGATGCGGGTCTTCAGGGTCATCGGCGGCATCGCTGTCTGCAGGGCGCAGGGCCGACCGATCGCCAGCGAAAGCCCGGCTCTGCTGGCGGGGACTGATAGCAGTCCGAGGAGGGGAGTTCCATGGCTATTGCATCGATGAATCTGCGGGGCGCGAGGATCCTCGCGCAGACTGCGGTCCGAGATTCGCACGGGTCGGAATATTCACGGCGAGCGATGCAGCGCTTGTTCACGAATTATCGGTAAGTTTAGCGCGACCAGCGACGGGAAACCTCCCGTCCTGATACGGGGGAGCTGTCATGTGCGAATGTTGCATTTCTGATGCCCGACGGGCCGGCCTGTCGCGCCGCTTCTTTCTGACCGCCGGTGTTGGCTTTGCTGCTGGCGCGGCCGGGCTTGCCTCGCCGGCAGATGCCCGGACCGGAACTGTGGTGACGGGGGACGAGGCGCTCAAGCGCCTGATGGCGGGCAATGCCCGTTATGTCGCCAACAAGCCGCGGCGGCGTGATTTCTCCGCAGGCCGTGCGGCGCGCGCACGATCCCAGCATCCCTTCGCCTCGATCGTGAGCTGTGCCGATTCCCGTGTCGCGCCTGAGCTCGCCTTCGACCAGAGCGCAGGCGACCTGTTCGTCGTCCGGGTCGCCGGGAATTTCGTCAACGAGGATGGGCTCGCCAGCCTCGAATTCGGTGCCGCCATCCTGCAATCGCCGCTGATCATGGTGCTCGGGCATACGCGTTGCGGTGCGATCGCCTCCACCATCGATGTCGTCAAGAATGGAACGCAGCTTCCCGGCCACCTCCCGGCGCTGGTCAGCGCGATCCGCCCGGCTGTCGAGGCGGTGCAGAAAGCCGGCGCGGCCGATCTGCTCGCGGAAGCGACGGAGGCGAATGTCCTGCTCAACGTCGAACGCCTGAAGACGGCAGGGCCGATCATCGCCCAACGCGTCGCGGAGAAGAAGCTGACGATCGCCGGCGGAGTCTACGATCTCGCGACCGGCAAGGTGAAGCTGATCTGAGGCTCAGGCCGCTCGCGCCAGCCGCTTCAGGGCGGCCGTGGGATCGATACGCCCGTCATAGAGTGCCCGGCCGGTGATCGCGCCCTCGAGGATTGCGGCGTCGTCGTCGCAGAGCCGCTCGATATCGGCCATCGAGGCCAGCCCGCCCGAGGCGATCACCGGGACCGAGACGGCTTGCGCCAGCGCGATCGTCCCGTCCCAGTTGATGCCCTGGAGCATGCCGTCGCGGGCGATGTCGGTGTAGATGATCGCGGCGACGCCGGCATCCTCGAAGCGCTTGCCGAGATCGGCTGCCGCCAGCGAGGAGGTCTCGGCCCAGCCTTCGACCGCCACGAACCCGTCGCGCGCGTCGATGCCGACCGCAACCTGGCCCGGAAATGCCTTCGCCGCCTCGCGCACGAAGCCGGGATCGCGCACCGCTGCCGTCCCGATGATGACGCGGCGGATACCCTTTTCCAGCCAACCGGCGACCGTCATTATGTCGCGGATGCCGCCGCCGAGCTGCACCGGAAACGCCACGCGCTGCAGGATCGCCTCGACCGCGGCCGCGTTCATCGGCTTGCCGGCGAAGGCGCCGTCGAGATCGACGACATGCAGCCACTGGAAGCCCTGGACCTCGAAATCGGCGGCCTGCGCGGCCGGATCGTCGTTGAAGATCGTGGCCTGCGCCATGTCGCCCTGCTTGAGGCGGACGCAGCGGCCTTCCTTCAGGTCGATTGCGGGAAAGAGGATCATGGTGCCCAGCTCAGGAAATTCGTGATGAGTTTCAGCCCCAGCTTCTGGCTCTTCTCGGGGTGGAATTGCGTGCCGGCGACATTGCCGTGCGCGACCATCGCCGTCACAGGCCCGCCATGGTCGGTCAGGGCCAGCACGTCCTGCGAGCGCTCGGCCGCGAGTGCATAGGAATGGACGAAATAGGCGTGCAGCCCTTGCGGACCGGTCTCGATGCCGTCGAGCAGCGGATGCTCGTCCTGCTTGTGCAGGGTATTCCAGCCCATATGTGGGATCTTGAGGGCCTCGTCCTTCGGCTTGATCAGCGTGACGTCGCCGGGAATCCAGCCTAGGCCCTGTGTGATCGTGTATTCCAGCCCGCGCGAGGCGAGGAGCTGCATGCCGACGCAGATGCCGAGGAAGGGACGGCCCTTGCCCCGCACGATCTCTTCCAGCGTCTCGACCATGCCCGGCACCGCATCGAGCCCGCGCCGGCAATCGGCGAAGGCGCCGACACCCGGCAGCACGATGCGATCGGCCGCGCGCACCACGTCGGTGTCGCTGGTGACATGAATGGTCGAGGGAATGCCGGCTTCCGCCGCAGCCCGCTCGAAAGCTTTCGCGGCCGAGTGCAGGTTGCCCGAGCCGTAATCGATGATCGCGACGCTCTGGCTCATCGTCCCCGGGCCTCCGGAAACAGCCCGATGATCGGCAGTGGGCCGCTTGGCCGCACCGCCGCTGCGGGCGGAGCAGCTTCGGCGCGTGGCATCGTCGTTTCTCCGGCCAGCGCCCGCTCGAAATAGCGGCGCTCGGCCTCGGGCAGGCTGCGGGCCTCGACGACATCGGCGAGCCGCCAACCCTTGCGGGCAAGCTTGCGGACGACGAGGTTGTTCCCCTCGATGCCCAGGAACAGCGCGATCGACCAGTAGATCAGTCCGAGCGCGGTCGGATGCAGGCCTAAGCGGGTTTGGACATAGAAGATGGCGATCCAGGCCAGCATCAAGATCAGGGTGGCCAGCCACAGCCGCTTGCCCAGAAGCCATAGCCCTGTGAGCAGGAAGGCACCCAAGGCGAAGCTCTCGGGGATGAGGCGTGCCTGCTCGATCTCCTCGCGCCGGTCGCCGCCGTCGGGCGGCGGCGTCATGACGGTGTAGAATGCCATCGAGACCTCCTACAAGGCGCCCTTGGTCGAGGGCACGCGGTCTCCCTCGCGCGGATCGACGTTCAGCGCCTGGCGCAGCGCCCGCGCCAGCCCCTTGAAGCAGCTTTCGGCGATATGGTGGGCGTTGTCGCCGTAGAGCGTCTCGACATGCAGCGTGATGCCGGCATTGATCGCGAAGGCCTGGAAGAACTCGCGCACCAGCTCGGTATCGAAGGTGCCGATCTTCTGCGTCTTGAACTCGGTGCGGAAGACCAGGAACGGGCGGCCGGAGACATCGACGGCGACGCGGGTCAGTGTCTCGTCCATCGGCAGGTGCACATCGGCGTAGCGGCGGATGCCCTTCTTCGTGCCGAGCGCCTGCTTCAGGGCTTCGCCCATGGCGATGCCGGCATCCTCGACGGAATGGTGGTCGTCGATATGCGTGTCGCCCTTCACTTTGACCGTGAGATCGATCAGCGAATGGCGGGCGAAGAGGTCGAGCATATGGTCGAAGAAGCCGACGCCGGTGGCGATATCGGCCTTGCCGGTGCCGTCGATCAGGAGCGAGACCGCGATATCGGTCTCGTTGGTACGGCGCTTCACTTCGCCCGAACGCATGCTGGCCTCTCAAGCCTTTAGCGGGAAACGGCCCCGCTTTAGCAGGGGCTAGCGACGATGGCCACAGGGGCGACCTTGTTCAAACCCGCCGCCGTCATCCCGGACAAGCCGCGAAGCGGCGCCGATCCGGGACCCATGCCTGAACCTCTATCGGTAGCGCTCCGGAATGGATCCCGGGTCTCCGCTTCGCTCCGCCCGGGATGACGGTGGAGGTTCGTGCGGAAAAGCCCTCAAACCTTCGCCAGCGCCTGCTCCAGGTCGGCGATCAGGTCGTCATGGTGCTCGAGCCCGATCGAGAGGCGGATCAGCCCGTCGCTGACCCCCATCGCGGCGCGCACTTCCGGGGTGAAGCGCTGATGCGTCGTCGTCGCCGGATGGACGATCAGGCTCTTGGCGTCGCCGAGATTGTTCGAGATCCGGATTAGTTTGCAGGCATCGAGCAGGCGATAGGCGCCTGTCTTGCCGCCGGGCACCTCGAAGGCGATCATGGTCGAGGGGCCGCTCATCTGGCGCTTGATGATCTCGGCCTGCGGGTGGTTCTTGTGGCCGGGGAAGATCACCTTGGTCGGCTTGCTCTGCGCGGCCAGCCAGTCGGCGACCTTGGTCGCGTTCTCGGCCTGCCTGCCGACGCGCAAAGGCAGCGTCTCCAGCGCCTTCAGCATCACCCAGGCGTTGAACGGCGAGAGCACCGGTCCGGTCTGGCGCAGGAAATTCTGGATATCGGCCTCGATCAGCGCCTTCGAGCCGAGGATCAGCCCGCCGAGGCAGCGGCCCTGGCCGTCGATATGCTTGGTCGCGGAATAGACGACGATATCGGCGCCGAGCTCGAGCGGGCGCTGGTAGAGCGGTGTGGCGAAGACATTGTCGACGACGAGTTTTGCGCCGGCCTCCTTCGCGATGGCCGCAATGGCCGCGATGTCGAGCACTTCGAGTGTCGGGTTCGACGGCGATTCCAGGAAGAACAGCTTGGTGTTGGGCCGGATCGCCCGGCGCCAGGCGTCGAGGTCGGTGCCTTCGACCAGCGTCGTCTCGACGCCGTAGCGCGGCAGATGGTCCTCGATGATGTAGCGACAGGAGCCGAACAGCGCGCGCGCCGCCACGACATGGTCGCCGGCCCGCACCGGGGCCATCATCGCAGCGGTGACGGCCGCCATGCCGGTCGCGGTGGCGCGGCAGGCCTCGGCACCCTCGAAGGAGGCCATGCGCTCCTCCAGCATCGCCGTCGTGGGATTGCCGAGCCGGCCGTACTGGAAACCGGGATCGGTGTTCAGGAAGCGGCCCTCGGCCTGTGCGGCGCTGTCGTAGACGTGGCCCTGTGTCAGGAACAGCGCCTCTGAGGTCTCGCCGAACTGCGAGCGCTGGATGCCGTCATGGACGAGGCGGGTCTCGGGATGCAGCTTGGCTGCGGCGTTGTCCGGTGCCGGCATGGAACTCTCGATCCGTTCTTTATAACGGACAAGAGCAGTATCAGCTCCCAAGAGGTTCGTAAAGAAGAACGGAATTTCCTTTTCCAAGGAAGGCGGGTGGAAGAAAAGCTCTCCCGCTCAGGCCTGGCGTTCGTCCGAGCGACCGAGCGGCGTCAGGAAGCCGGTGAGGTCGGCTGTGACGTGATGGACATGGCCGGCATCGCTCGCGACCTGCTCCCAGTCCTCGCGGAAAGGGTCGCGCGTCTTGGGCACGATCAGCACGGTCTTCATGCCGAGATCGCTCGGCACGATGAGGTTCTTCTCGATATCCTCGAACATCGCGGCGCGTCCGGGGTCGACGGAGTGCTTGGCGAGGAAATTCTCGTAGGTCGCGCGTTCAGGCTTCGGCAGGAAGCCGGCATGGACGATATCGAAGATATCCTCGAACTGGTCGAGGATGCCGAGCTTGCCGGCGACATTCCTAGCATGACCGACCGAGCCATTGGTCAGGATAAGCTTGCGGCCGGGCAGGGCCGCCAGCGCCGCCCCGAGGTTCGGATTCGGCTCGAGCAGCGTCAGGTCGATATCATGGGCGAAATCGAGGAACTGGTCGGGATCGATCCGATGCTCCTCCATCAGCCCCTTCAGCGTCGTGCCGTAGCGGTGATAGTAATATTGCCGCAGCGCATGCGAGGACAGGCCGTCGAGCCCGAACAATTCCTGCAGGAACAGCGTGATCCGCTCGTTGACCTGCGGCCAGACACGGCTCTCATGCGAGTAGAGCGTGTTGTCGAGATCGAAGATCCAGTGGTCGACATGCGCGAAGGCATCTGTCGTCAGGAGTGGTGGCGCGGCCGGTGTGTCTGCGAGTGTTTTCATGGGACTCTGAGATGTGGCGAGCCGAAGTCTGCGCCGCAAGTCCTTGGCGGGTGCTTAATCGCGCAGCTCCTGAAACCTTCACCGCCGTCATTCCGGACAAGCGGCGTCAGCGACGCCGTTCGAGGATCCATTCCGGAGCCCTGCGATCAAGGTTCTAGCATGGATTCCGGGTGCCCTTTCAGTCACCCGGGATGATTGCGCGCGTGTGCTTCAGCGCCGGATGATCGTTCCGGCGCCGGTATCGGTGAAGAGCTCGATCAGCGCCGCATGCGGCACCTTGCCATCGAGGATGACGACGGCCTCGACACCTTTTTCCAGCGCGTAGATGCAGGTTTCGATCTTCGGTATCATGCCGCCGGAGATCGTGCCGTCGGCGATCAGGTGTCGGCATTCCTCGACCGTCAGCTCGGGGATGAGCTGCTTGTCCTTGTTCAGCACGCCGGGCACGTCGGTCAGCAGCAGCAGGCGCTTGGCGTTGAGCGCACCGGCGATGGCGCCGGCGAAGGTATCGGCGTTGACATTGTAGGTCTGGCCGTCCGCGGCGGCGCAGACCGGCGCCAGAACCGGGATCAGTTCCGCTTTCAGCACTGCGTCGAGCACGGTCGTGTTCACCTTCTCGGGCTCGCCGACAAAGCCGAGATCGAGGATTTCCTCGATCTTGGAATCGGGATCGACCACGGTGCGCGTCACCTTGCGCGCGGTGACCATGTTGCCATCCTTGCCGCAGAGCCCGATGGCGCGCCCGCCCTCGCGGGTGATGTAGCCGACGATCTCCTTGTTGACCGAGCCGGCCAGAACCATCTCGACGACCTCGACAGTTGCCTCGTCGGTGACGCGCAGGCCCTGCTTGAACTCGGACTGGATGCCGAGCTTCTTGAGCATCGCTGCGATCTGCGGGCCACCGCCATGGCAGACCACCGGCTTCAGGCCGGACTGCTCGAGCAGCACGATATCCTCGGCGAAATCCTCGGCGGTGGCCGCGTCGCCCATGGCGTTGCCGCCGTATTTGATGACGATGATTTCCTGGTCGTAGCGCTGCATATGCGGCAGTGCCTGCACCAGGAGTTCGGCGGATTGCGACGGCGTCAGGTTGGGATGGTCGGTCATTCGGGCAGGCTCCGCGCGGCCGCAGGGAAAGGGGCGGCCGCGCTTCTACCCGAACTTGCGTGGCTGCGGAAGAATGGCTGCAAAAACACAACCATAGATTGCGTAAAATAGGAAATACACGTTAACTGGTTGCGGAGGCGTCGATTCGCAGACAGGGAGAGATCCAATGAGCAGTTGCACCGACCGGAGCGGGGACAGGTGGGAAATATATCCGTCCGGTAACGAATGGCGATGGCGCAGGATCGCCTCGAACGGGCGTATCGTTGGGGCCTCAACGGAGGGTTATGCCAGCAAGGCAAACTGCATCGCCAATGCGCAGCGCAATGGCATGACCTGCATGCCTCAATAGGCTCGATCCACGGGGGGCTTTGACAGAACCGCGGCTAAAGCCAACCCGAGCCAGCCAAGGAGCATGAACCAGCCGCCGGTCGGTGCCGCGCGGGGAAAGAGCGCCGTGCCGCCAAAACCGCGCCGGGCGAGATCGGCCGAGAACAGGCACGCGCCGACGATGATCGCCGAGAGTGCGACTCGCGCCAGCAGGTCGTGGAGATGGCCGCCCCGTCGCGCCGCCGTCGCGCCGATAACGACCGAGGCATGGAACAGCAGCATCTGCCCGGCGGTCTGGACATGGCCGGGATCGGCGGCGACATGGGCCGCGGCCGCCAGCAAGGCGACGCCGGCGAAGCCCATCAGCGCGGCAAGGGCCAGATGCAGGCGGGTCGCGGTCATGCGGGCTCAGCCGTGCTCCGCCAGCACGCGGCCGATCGCGGCGCGGAATTCCGGGATTCCCATCCCGGTCTCGCTGGAGGTCAGCAGCACTTCGGGAAAGGCGGCCGGGCGGCGCTTGATCTCGTCATAGGTCGCCTCGGTCATGAACTGCTGGTCGGCCTTCTTCAACGCATCGCCCTTGGTCAGCACGACCTGATAGGACACGGCGGCCTTGTCGAGCGTCTCCAGCACGGCGCCGTCGACGTCCTTGATGCCGTGGCGGGCGTCGATCAGTACATAGACGCGCATCAGGTTGGAGCGTCCGCGCAGATAGTCATGGATCAGCCGGGTCCAGGCCGCGACCTTCTCCTTGCCGACGGCGGCATAGCCGTAGCCCGGCATGTCGACGATGGTCAGGCGCTCGTCATGGTCGACCTGTCGGAAGAAGTTGAGCTGCTGGGTCCGGCCGGGCGTATGCGAGGTGCGGGCTAGGGAGTTGCGCCGCGTGAGCGCGTTGATCAGGCTGGACTTGCCGACATTCGACCGCCCGGCGAAGGCGATCTCCTGACCGCGCATCGGCGGCAGATCGTCGATCTTGGTCGAGGCCCAGACGAAATCCCACGGGCCCTCGAAGAGCTTGCGGGCCGCCTCGATCTCCTCGGCGTCATAAGGCTTTGTCGTCGATGTGGTCATGATGCCTTGCCTACACGGCCCTGCGCAGCGCGTCGATATCGGCGCCCTGAATCGCGTCGATATGGCGCGCGATTCTGTCGGCATCCCAGTCCCACCAGCGGATCGCCAGCAACTCCGCGACGATCTCGCACGGAAAGCGCATCTTGACGATCCGGCCGGGATTGCCGGCGACCACCGCGTAGGCCGGGACGTCCCTGGTCACCTGTGCCCGGGTGCCGATGATCGCGCCGTCGCCGATCGTCACGCCCGGCATGATCACCGCCTCGCGCCCGATCCAGACATCGTTGCCGATCACCGTGTCGCCGCGGTTGTTCGGGCCGGGCCGCTTCAGGCTCTCGGGATCGCCGAGGCCGAACATCTGGAAGGGGAAGGTCGAGAAGCCGCCGATCGGGTGGTTGGCGCCGTTCATGATGAACTGTGCCGCTTGCGCGATCGCGACGAATTTCCCGATGATCAGGCGGTCGCCGATGAAGTCGAAATGATAGCGCACGCAGCGGGCGACGAAATGCTCCGGCCCGCGCGAGTCGTCATAGTAGCTGTAGTCGCCGATTTCGATCAGCGGATGGTCGACCACCGTCTTCAGGAAGGCCGTGCCCTTCCAGCCGGGGATCGGATGGCGCGTGCTCGGATCGGGCAATGGCATCGGGGCGGAGGCCTTCAAAAGCGAAGGGCGGGAAATCCCGCCCTTCGATCACTCACTTCTTGTTGCTGTTGGCGGGGTTTGGCGCGCCGCCTGCGGCTGCCGGCTTCTTGCCGAACATGCCCTTGAGGTTGTCGAAGAGTTCGATCTTCACCCCGTTTTTGCGCATGATGTAGCCCTGCTGGATCACCGAGAGCAGGTTGTTCCAGCTCCAGTAGATCACCAGGCCGGCCGGGAACGAGCCGAGCAGGAAGGTGAAGAACACCGGCATCCAGGTGAACATCATCTTCTGCACCGGATCCGGCGGCTCCGGGTTCATCTTCATCTGGATGAACATCGTGATGCCCATGATGATCGGCCATAGGCCGAGATGCAGCATGGCGGGAGGCGTGAAGGGCAGCGCGCCGAACAGGTTGAACAGGTTCGTCGGGTCGGGCGCCGCGAGGTCGTGGATCCAGCCGAAGAACGGCGCGTGCCGCATCTCGATGGTGATGAACAGGATCTTGTAGAGCGCGAAGAACACCGGGATCTGCAGCAGCACCGGCCAGCAGCCGGCCACCGGGTTGATCTTCTGCGTCTTGTACAGCTCCATCAGAGCCTGCTGCTGCTTCATCTTGTCGTCGGCATAACGCTCGCGGATCGCGGTCATTTCCGGCTGCAGCGCCTTCATCTTCGCCATCGAGGCGTAGGATTTGTTGGCGAGCGGGAAGAACAGGGTCTTGAGCAGGACGGTGACGATCAGGATCGCGACACCGAAATTGCCGATGTGCTTGTAGATCCAGTCGAGCACGAAAAAGAGCGGCTTGGTGATGAAATAGAACCAGCCCCAGTCGATCAGGAGCTCGAAGCGCTTGATGCCGAGGTTCTTCTCATAGCCGTCGATGGCCGCGACTTCCTTGGCACCGGCGAACATGCGGGCGTTCGAGGAGGCGGTGGCGCCCGGCGCGACCGCAACGCTCTCGCCGAGGAAATCGGCCTGGTAGGTATGGCCGGTTCCTGTCTGCACGGCGGAGTAGCGGCCTTCGTACTTGCGCTGCTGGTCGGGGATGACCGCGGCGGCCCAGTACTTGTCGGTGATTCCGACGAAGCCGCCGACCGCGTCCTTCCAGGACTTGCCGGTGGTGCCAGGCGAGAGCAGCGGCTCCTTGTCGAGCTTGTCGTAGGTGTATTCCTGCAGGCCCTGTTCGCCGAGATTGCCGACAAGACCCTCATGCAGCACGTAGTAGCCGAGTGTCGTCGGCTTGCCCTGGCGGACGATCTGGCCATAGGGGAACAGGGTGACGGCGGTAGAGCCCTTGTTCTCGACCTCGTCGCGGATCGTGAACATGGCGTTGTCGTCGACGCTGACGATGCGCTTGAAGGTCAGGCCCTGGCCGTTGTCCCAGCTCAGCGTCACCGGCTTGGCCGGGGTCAGTGTCTGGCTGTCGGCGGTCCAGACCGTCGTCGCGTTCGGCAGAGCAACGGCGGTTCCGGGCGCTGCGACCCAGCCGAAATCGGAATAGTAGGCGTTCGGGCCGCCGACCGGCGAAAGCAGGACGATGTTCGCGCTCTTCGGGTCCACGGTCTCACGATAGGCCTTGAGCGAGACGTCGTCGATGCGCGCACCGGTCAGCGAGAGCGAGCCGGCGATCTTGGGCGTATCGATCTTGACGCGGGGGCTCGCCGCCAGCGCCTGCTCGCGGGTGCCGATCTGCTGCGGGGCTGTGGTGCCTGGGGCGGCGGAGCCTGTAGGCTGGCCGGGCGTGGAAGGTGCCGGAGCGGAGCCGGACGGGCCGGGCGCCTGCTGGCTCTGGGCCTGCTGCGCGGCCTGCTTCTGCTTTTCCATCTGCGGCACGCCGTAGAAGAACTGCCAGCCGAGCAGCACGACCACGGACATGACGATCGCGAGAAGCAGATTGCGGTTGTCTTCTTTCATCATGGTCGGAAACGGATCTCGCTTGGTCCGGTAAGGCGCTGGCGGGGTCAGGCTTGCGCCGGCGTGCCGCGCTTGGGGTGCGGGCGGCGCCGGTCGGCATGCGGCTTGTGAGGCTTTGCCCGGTCGATGGCAATCGAAAGATCGGCGACGAGCGTCTTAAATCGCGCGGTCAGCACCTCGGAGCGCGCGACGATCACGAGGTCGCAGGGGCGTTCGGTCTGGCTGGCGAGCGCCTGCTTGGCCGCCTCGCGCAGGCGGCGGCGGATGCGGTTGCGCTTCACGGCGTTGCCGGTCTTGCGCGAAGCGGTGAGGCCGAGCCTCAAAGCCACGGGTTCGCCGTCCTTGCGGACTTCGTCTGGCGCGGCATCGCGCACCTGCGCCATGAAGGCGGACGAACGAAAACGGCGGCCGTGTTCGGCCGCCGCCAGAAATTCTTTGCGTTGCGTCAGACGGGCGAGGCGCATGGCGGTTGGCCTGTCTTCCGAAACCGGCGCGCTGTCGTCACGCGCCAGGGCTCGTCAGGCCGACAGGCGCTTGCGGCCGTGGGCGCGGCGAGCGGCGATGACCTTGCGGCCACCCTTGGTCGCCATGCGGGCGCGATAGCCGTGGCGGCGCTTGCGAACCAGCTTGCTGGGTTGATAGGTTCTCTTCACGGTCCGTCTCCGGGGCCTTTATGAGCACGACGGCCGCGGCTTTCCGGGGAAAGCATGGCCAACCGAGCCTGTCATGCGATAAGGGTCGGCGCCGCCTTTCGGCTGCGCAGGTCGCGGGCTTATGACGGATGGACGACACCAAGTCAACGCCAAACTGGCAGATTTGACGCCCGCTGCGACGAAGCTTCGCGGCATCCTGCGATGCCGGCTTGCGATTCACGCGGACATCCCCGATATAGCGGGCGGGAGGTTGGCGAGGGACGTCTCACTCGCCAACCGGGTCAGGTCCGGAAGGAAGCAGCCCTAACGAGACCGAACGGGTCTTCGTCCAGCCTCCCACCT
>WPCJ01183330.1_pt1 | contig 49169 bp, 45 predicted proteins | sample 5399831 | NCBI WGS metagenome assembly WPCJ01 (sample SAMN12869470, study PRJNA574797) | sludge metagenome | isolation source: wastewater treatment of pH10 | place: China:Beijing | collected 2019-05-20
GCGAGGTCGAAGAACGCCGTATTGCCGAGGAAGAAGCGGCGCGCCGCAACACCAAGGAATACAAGGAGCAGATGGAGCGTGAAGCTGCCGAGGCCCGTCGCAAGGCCGAGGAAGAGCGCCATCGCCTTGAGGAAGAGGCCAAGCGCAAGGCGGAAGCCGAAGCCAAGCGCCGCGAGGCCGAGGCTGAAGCCAAGGCCAAGGCGACTGCCGCCAAACCGGCGACCACCACCGCCCGTGCTCCGATCGCGACCACTTCGGGCCGTCCCGCCGTTGCCGCCGATGGCAGCGATGACGACGAGGCACCGCGCGTCGTTCGCCGCCCCGGCAGCCCCGCACGCCCGGTTATTGCGCCGAAGCCGGCCGCCAAGCCCGGTCCGCAGAAGCAGCGCGGCCGTCTTACTGTCGTCACCGCTCTGTCGGCGGACGATGTGCGCGAGCGTTCGGTCGCATCGTTCCGCCGCCGCACCCAGCGCCTTAAAGGGCATCAGTCGAACGAGCCGAAGGAAAAGCTCGTCCGTGAAGTGACGATCCCGGAAGCGATCACCATTCAGGAACTCGCGAACCGCATGGCGGAGCGCGCGGTGGACATCATCCGCATGCTGATGAATCAGGGAGCTATGCACATGATCACCGACGTGATCGATGCCGATACCGCGCAACTCATCGCCGAAGAACTGGGCCACACCGTCAAGCGCGTCGCCGCGTCGGACGTTGAAGAAGGCCTGTTCGACGTCGTTGACGATTCCACCGATACCGAACCGCGTTCGCCGGTGGTCACCGTCATGGGCCACGTCGACCACGGCAAGACCTCGCTGCTCGACGCGCTCCGTCAGGCCAATGTCGTGTCGGGTGAAGCCGGCGGCATTACCCAGCATATCGGCGCCTATCAGGTCACCTCGCCGCTCGGCGGCAAGATCACCTTCATCGATACGCCAGGCCACGCCGCGTTCACCGCCATGCGCGCCCGCGGCGCCAAGGTCACCGACATCGTCATCCTCGTGGTGGCGGCCGATGACGGCGTGATGCCGCAGACCATCGAGGCCATCAACCACGCCAAGGCGGCGGGTGTCCCGATCATCGTGGCGATCAACAAGATCGACAAGCCCGATGCGAAGCCGGAGCGCGTGCGCACCGAACTGCTGCAGTATGACGTGCAGGTCGAATCCTTCGGCGGCGACGTCGTCGACGTGGAAGTGTCGGCGAAGAACAAGACCAATCTCGACAAGCTGCTCGAGATGATCTCGCTGCAGGCCGAAATCCTCGACCTGAAGACCAATTCGGAGCGTCCGGCCGAAGGCACCGTGATCGAGGCGAAGCTCGATCGCGGTCGTGGTCCGGTGGCCACCGTGCTGGTCCAGCGCGGCACCCTGCGCGTGGGCGACATCATCGTCGCCGGCGCCGAAATGGGCCGCGTCCGCGCGTTGATCTCCGATCAGGGCGATACGTTGCAGGAAGCCGGCCCCTCTGTGCCGGTGGAAGTGCTCGGCTTCAACGGCCCGCCGGAAGCCGGCGATCGTATGGCCGTGGTCGAGAACGAAGCCCGTGCGCGCCAGATCACCGACTACCGCACCCATGCCAAGCGCGAGAAGCTCGCTGCATCCGCCTCCGGCATGCGCGGGTCGCTCGAGCAGATGATGAGCCAGCTCAAGACGTCGGGCCGCAAGGACTTCCCGTTGATCGTGAAGGCCGACGTGCAGGGCTCACTCGAAGCGATCCTCGGCTCGCTGGAGAAGCTCGGCACCGACGAAGTCGCCGCGCGCATCCTGCATGCGGGCGTCGGCGGCATCTCGGAATCGGACGTCACGCTGGCGGAAGGCTTCAATGCGGCCATCATCGGCTTCTCGGTTCGTGCGAATAAGGAAGCTGCGGCGCTGGCAAAGCGCAACGGCATCGAAATCCGCTACTACAACATCATCTACGACCTCGTGGATGACGTGAAGAAGGCCATGTCCGGCCTGCTCGCGCCGACCTTGCGCGAAACCATGCTGGGCAATGCGCAGATCCTCGAAGTGTTCAACATTTCGAAGGTCGGCAAGGTCGCGGGTTGCCGCGTCACCGACGGCACTGTGGAACGCGGCGCCAATGTGCGCCTGATCCGCGACAACGTCGTCGTGCACGAAGGCAAGCTGTCGACCTTGAAGCGCTTCAAGGACGAAGTGAAGGAAGTGGCGTCAGGCCAGGAATGCGGCATGGCGTTCGAAAACTACTCCGACATGCGTGTCGGCGACGTGATCGAGTGTTATCGCATCGAGACCATCCAGCGCTCGCTGTAAGTCCAAGTCTTACAGAGAGCCGGATTTAAGAAAGGCCGTCATGCCCGGTGTAATGCCGGGCATCCACGCCTTGTTTTCACAGCAATAGACGTGAATGGCCGGGACAAGCCCGGCCATGACGTCGTGTATTGGATTTGGCCAGGAAAGATGCCCAAGCATCACAACAAGTCTGCGACGCCGGGCGGCTCGCAGCGTCAATTGCGTGTCGGCGAACTGATGCGCCACGCGATCGCCGATATCCTTGCGCAGGGTGGGGTCTACGATCCCGTGCTGCAGACCAACATCGTCACGGTGCCGGAGGTGCGGATGTCTCCGGATCTCAAGCTCGCCACCGTCTATGTCATGCCGCTGGGCGGCAAGAACACCGAGCCCGTGCTGAAGGCACTGGCCGCCAACAAGACATTTCTGCGCACCGAAGCTGCGCATCGCGTGAATCTGAAATACGCGCCCGATCTGCGCTTCCGCATTGATGAGCGTTTCGACGAAGCCGAACGCATCGACAAACTCCTGCGCACCCCTGCGGTGGCGCGTGACCTCAAACAAGACTCGGACAACGAAGAATGACTGTGACGACGACCAAGACCGAAACTGGCCTGGAGGTGAGTCCACCTCCGCAGAACGCCCGAGAGCCGCGCGGCAATAACGATCCGCGCCATCAGCAGGGCAAGCAGCGTCAGGGACAGGTTCGCCGCGACAAGCGCGACGTTCATGGCTGGGTCATTCTCGACAAGCCGATCGGCATGACCTCGACCCAGGCGGTCGCTGTCGCAAAACGTCTGTTCCAGGCCAAGCGCGCCGGCCATGCGGGCACCCTCGATCCGCTCGCCTCGGGCGGCCTGCCGATCGCGCTCGGCGAAGCCACCAAGACCGTTCCCTTCGTGATGGACGGCCGCAAGCGTTATCGTTTCACCGTAGCCTGGGGCGCGGAGCGCGACACCGACGACACCGAAGGCCGGGTCACCCAGACCAGCGACAACAGGCCGACGGCCGAGCAGATCCGCGCACTGCTGCCGCAATTTACCGGCGAGATCGAGCAGATCCCCCCGCAATATTCGGCGATCAAGATCCAGGGCGAGCGCGCCTATGACCTCGCGCGCGACGGCGAAACCGTCCCGCTGGTCCCGCGCCCCGTCGTGATCCACGAATTAATCCTTACAGAACAACCAGATAACGACCATGCTGTGTTCGAGGCCGAGTGCGGTAAGGGTACCTATGTGCGCGCGCTGGCCCGGGACATCGGCCGTCTGCTCGGCTGCTACGGCCATATCAGCGCGCTGCGCCGGACCCTGGTCGGCCCGTTCGCCGAAGCTGACATGATTCCACTGGCAGAATTAGAGGCTTTGTGCGATAGAGCCGCGTCTGGCGAGGGAAGCCTCGCCGACGCGCTACTGCCCGTTGAGACCGCGCTGGACGACATCCCGGCGCTGGCCGTCACTCGGTCAGATGCGGCCCGGCTCCATCGGGGTCAGGCCGTCTTGTTGCGCGGACGGGATGCGCCTCATTGCAATGGCACGGTTTATGTCACGGTGTCCGGCCGGCTTCTGGCCCTCGCCGAACTCAGCAATGGCGAACTCATCCCCAAGCGTGTGTTCAACCTTTCCGGATTGACTGCCAATCCGGTGCAAAAAGAAAGTCATTGACGATGTCGATTGCCGCAGAACGCAAAGCGGAAGTCATCAAGAACAGCGCCCTCAAGGCCGGCGATACCGGTTCGCCCGAGGTCCAGGTTGCCATCCTTTCGGAGCGCATTACCAACCTCACCGAACACTTCAAGACCCACACGAAGGACAACCATTCCCGTCGTGGTCTGCTGAAGCTGGTGTCGACCCGTCGTTCGCTTCTCGATTACATCAAGAAGAAGGACGAGGCCCGCTACAAGGCCCTGCTCGAGAAGCACGGCATTCGCCGCTAAGCGAACCGACGCGCGCAGCTTCTGCGCGCGTTTTCGCATGGACGGTTTCATATAACCAACCCATGCCATCACGTAGTGCAGGCCAGAGTGGCCCGCACGATAGCGTCCAGCCGCAATCCGGCAGCTGGGCGATGACGGGCAAGGAGCCCGTCGCGCGGAGTGGAGCAAGAAGGCCCCAATCCGCGACCATCGGAAGGATGGACGCCATTCGAAATTCAAAGGCCAGAATTCCAGAAGGTTTGGCAGGATCGCCGGACGCTGACTTCGCGGGTTCGCGAGCAGCTTCTTGCCGTCTTGCGCAATCCTTCCGGAAGTCTGGCCTTTTTGTTTTCGGCGCCACGCCTTTCGTGAACCCATGAAAGATACCAAAGATGTTTAATCCTCATTCCGTCGAGATCGATTGGGGCGGCCGTCCGCTCAAGCTGGAAACCGGCAAGATTGCCCGTCAGGCTGACGGCGCCGTCATGGCCACCTATGGCGAGACCGTCGTGCTCGCCACCGTCGTCGCCGCCAAGTCGCCGCGCGATGGCGTCGACTTCCTGCCGCTGACCGTCGACTATCAGGAAAAGGCCTATGCGGCCGGCCGCATTCCCGGCGGTTACTTCAAGCGTGAAGGCCGTCCGACCGAGAAGGAGACGCTGGTCTCCCGTCTGATCGACCGTCCGATCCGTCCGCTGTTCGCCGATGGCTGGCGCAACGAAACCCAGGTGATCGTCACCGTGCTCTCGCACGACATGGAGAACGATCCCGACGTGCTCGCCATGGTCGCCGCCTCGGCTGCGCTGACCCTGTCGGGCGCCCCGTTCAAGGGCCCGATCGGCGCCGCCCGTGTCGCCTTCTCGAACGATGAATTCATCCTCAACCCGACCCTCGACGAGATGGCCGACACCCAGCTCGAGCTGGTCGTCGCCGGCACCTCGGACGCCGTGCTGATGGTGGAATCGGAAGCCAAGGAGCTTTCGGAAGAGATCATGCTCGGCGCCGTGATGTTCGGTCACCGCCACTTCCAGCCGGTGATCAACGCGATCATCGAGCTCGCCGAGAAGGCCGCCAAGGAGCCGCGCGAAGTCAACACTGTCGATGACAGCGCGCTCGAAAAGGAAATGCTCGGCTTGGTCGAGCAGGACCTGCGCAAGGCCTATGGCATCGCCATCAAGCAGGACCGTTACGCTGCCGTCGGCGCCGTGAAGGAAAAGGTGATGGCGCACTACTTCCCGGAAGGGAAGGAGCCCGCTTACGACAAGCTGCGCATCGCCGGCGTGTTCAAGGAGCTGGAAGCCAAGATCGTTCGCTGGAACATCCTCGACACCGGCAAGCGCATCGACGGCCGCGACTCCAAGACCGTCCGCAGCATTCTCGCCGAAGTCGGCGTGCTGCCGCGTGCGCATGGTTCGGCGCTGTTCACCCGCGGTGAAACCCAGGCGATGGTCGTCACCACCCTCGGCACCGGCGAAGACGAGCAGTACATCGACTCGCTGTCGGGAACCTACAAAGAGACGTTCCTGCTGCACTACAACTTCCCTCCCTACTCGGTGGGTGAGACGGGCCGTCTCGGCGGCACAAAGCGCCGCGAAATCGGCCACGGCAAGCTCGCCTGGCGCGCGATCCATCCAGTGCTGCCGGGTCATCACGAGTTCCCCTACACCATCCGCGTGGTGTCGGAGATCACCGAGTCGAACGGCTCGTCCTCGATGGCCTCGGTCTGCGGCGCTTCGCTCGCGCTGATGGATGCCGGCGTGCCCTTGAAGCGTCCCACGGCGGGTATCGCCATGGGCCTGATCCTCGAAGGTTCGCGCTACGCAGTTCTGTCGGACATCCTGGGTGACGAAGATCACCTCGGCGACATGGACTTCAAGGTGGCCGGCACCGAGCAGGGCATCACCTCGCTGCAGATGGACATCAAGATCGCCGGCATCACCGAGGAGATCATGAAGGTCGCCCTCGCGCAGGCGAAGGATGGTCGTATCCACATCCTCGGCGAAATGTCGAAGGCGCTCACCAATGCGCGCGCCGAGCTCGGCGAATATGCTCCGCGCATCGAGACCTTCAAGATCGCCACCGACAAGATCCGTGAAGTGATCGGCACCGGCGGCAAGGTGATCCGCGAGATCGTCGAAAAGACCGGCGCCAAGGTCAACATCGAGGACGACGGCACCGTGAAGGTGGCATCGTCGGACGGCGAGGCCATGAAGGCCGCCATCAAGTGGATCAAGTCGATCGCTTCCGATCCGGAAGTCGGCCAGATCTACGAGGGCACCGTCGTCAAGGTGATGGAGTTCGGCGCATTCGTGAACTTCTTCGGCGCCAAGGATGGTCTGGTGCACATCAGCCAGCTCGCCGCCGGCCGCGTGCAGAAGACCTCGGACGTCATCAAGGAAGGCGACAAGGTCAAGGTCAAGCTGCTCGGCTTCGACGATCGCGGCAAGACGCGTCTGTCGATGAAGGTCGTCGACCAGGAAACCGGTGAAGACCTCGAGGCCAAGCAGAAGGCCGAAGGCGAAGCCGCTCCGGCTGCTGAGTAAGTCTCGCGTGAGTGAATGTGAAAAGGGCGGCCGAAAGGCCGCCCTTTTTTATGTCGTGGCAGCGGAGAATGGCAGGCAGGCCGCTGCGATCGCGGCCACATGCCGATGGTCCGTACCGCAGCAGCCACCCAGAATCCGGATCGCGGGGAATGTCTGCCGGAGGCGGCGATAGCGTTGCGCCAGATCGTCGGGGTCTCCCGCATCAAGGCTCTCAGCTTCGTCCAGTTCGGCATGGCTGAGCGTGGATGCATTGGCGCGGATGCCGTGGATACGCTGCACCCAGGCTTCACTCGCTTCCAGCGCGCCATCGAAATGAGACGGATGCGCGCAATTGACCATGTAGTAGGCCGGCGATGACTCAGTTGCGGCATCGGTCGCCTGGATCGCATCGCGCAGTGGCGTGCCATCGGCCAGTCGTCCGTCGGTCTCCACTGTGAAGGAGATTGCGCAGGGCATGTCGAGCGATCGCGCAGCCCGTGCGATGCCTACGGCCTCGTCGATCGTTGACAGGGTGAAAGCGGTGACCATGTCCGCCTCTGTTCCGGCAAAGCTTGCGATCTGCGTGCGGTGATAATCTTCAGCTTCACGCGCATTCATGCGGCCGGCTTTGTAGCCATCACCGCGTGGGCCGATGGCTCCGCTGATGACGCAAGGTATGGCCGCGGCGTCCCATTCGTCGCGGAGCTCCTGCAACAGGTCGATCGCAGCCACATTCGCGGCGTGCAGCGCGCTAGCATCGTAGCCAAGCTTGTCGCCCCAATCGGAATTGGCGCGCCATGTCGCACTGTCGAGCACGAAGCCGGCGCCCTGTTTTCGGGCAGTCTCCAGATAGGGCCGGTAATAGGCTTTCAGTCGATCCCGCCCCGTCGCCGAGCCAAGCAGGACGAAGGAGGCAAAGTGTGGCAGTTCAACTCCGTCGTTGAAGATCAGCGACGTCTCCATGCCACCATCGGTGAGAAAAGCGCCGTGACGCTGCGGCAACGCGCTGCGATACCTGCTCATGGCGTGCTCCTGAATGGTTAAGCACGTGAGTCACGACCGGGGCGAGTGAGTTCACCTCATATCCTGTTGCAACTTGTCGCAGGTGTAGAGATCGAACGCACTCGCCCATCGGGCGGTAATTAGGAACGGATGATGTTCCTCCCTCATGTGGCCATGAAGTGCGAACTACTTCGCCCCTAACCCTAGCGCATCCACCATCACGCGAAAAACTTCCGTATTGTCCATCTGCCCTTTCACGCGCTCGCTGCCCGGGCCCGTGGCCGTCAGAATCACGTCTTCGCCGGAATGCACGCTGGCATTCATCATCGCCGGCAGATTGCCGAGGCGCAGCATGGCGCCCGGCGCGTTCTTGTATTTCTCATTCGCGGTGAATGTATTCGGCGCTTCGCCCTTCTGCGTCGGCTCGAACGGGCCATCCAGCTTCGGCCGCAGCGTCTCGTAGTGGTCCGGCAGGCTTGCCGACATGATCGCCAGCCGCCGGCTCACATCCACGCGCGATGGATAACCTTCCGCATCAGGCGCCGGATAATTCGGGAAACCGGCTTTGTCATAGACGCCGATCCGCTCGCGCAGCGGCAGATTCGTCTCGGTCGTCATGTCGTCATTCACGGTGCCGACCAGGCTGTTCGGATGGCTGTGGTCGGACACCACGAGGATCAGCGTGTCGTCCCCGCGCCTGGCCGCCCATTCCTTGGCAAGCTTCACCGCGTTGTCGAGCATGATCACGTCATAGACCGCGCGGTCCATGTCGAGCAGATGCGCATATTTGTCGATCATGCCGGACTCCACCATCAGGACGAAGCCCTTGTCATTGCGCGACAGCACGTCGAGCGCGGCCTGCACCTGTTCGGTGAGATCCGGCTGCTCCGGATACTTCTTCACGCCGCCGCCTTTGAGGAATTTGCGGTCGAGTACGCCGTCCATATTGCCGGGCGTGAACAGGCCGAGCAGTTTTGTCGTGTCGGCTTTGTCGGCGGTGGCTTTGAGTTCACCGGCTGTCTTCACGAAGGGATAGCCGGCCTCCTTGAACTTCGCGATGTAGTCCGCATCGTCGCGGCGCTTCGAGGTCTCCGCCGCTTGCGGCAGGAAATTCGCCGCGCCCCCGCCGAGGATCACGTCGGGCTTCGCCGCAAACATCTGCGCCACGATCTCGTCATAGGCCGCACGGCGGCGCGTATGCGCGACCATGGAGGCCGGCGTCGCGTCCTCGATCTCGGTATTGGTGACGATGCCGACGGCGAGACCGAGCTTGCGCTTGACCAGCGACGTCATGGTCTCGACCCTGGGGTCGTCGAACGGATTGGCGGTGCGGTCCGCATAGACGCCGAGCGCATTGGTCGCGCTCTTGTGGCCGGTCGTATACGCGCTCGCCGAATTCGCCGAGTCCGTGATGATCGAGTCGGTACCGGCGGTGCCGACCAGCGCCATATGCGGCATGTCGTCGATGGCGAGCTTGCCGCCGCTCCGGCCTTCCTTGATGCCCTTGGACAGGATGCGCGCAGCAACGCGATGCGACAACGACAGGCCGTCGCCGATGAACAGGATGACGTTCTTCGCCTTGCGGGTGCCGGTGTCGTACACGTTCCATGTCACCGACCGGGTGAGCGAACCAGCGGTGACATCGATCTTGTAGGAGCCCGGCTTGTCCAGCGTCACGTCGCGCAGCAACAGCGCCGACTGGTCCTTGTTGTCCTCGCGCTCAATGTAATCGGCGTTCTTGCCGAAGACGGCTGTCTGATCGGCGCCGTTGACGGTCACCTTGATATCGGATTCCGCGATCTTTTCCGGGAGTTCGACTTTGAAATCGAATTTGCTGCCGGCGAGAATCTCGGCGCGATCGACGGGATAAGTGGCCTGTGCGGCCAGCGACGTGCCGGTCAGCAGAAGTGCGCCAGCGGCCGCAATAAATGTTTTCGTCATGACGAAGATTCCCCCTAGAGTGCCGAGCCGGCGACGCTCATTTTCATTACGACAATTGGATGACTGGTGGGTGACGCGCGGCGGTCACGATGCAGCCACCGCCAGATACACGGTCTCACTGTCCCGAGCTTTCAAGATAGCTGCAGAGCATATCGGCAACCCCATCCGCGAATGCCGTGATTTCCGCGGCGGTTCGTGGACGCATGGAGAAGCCCTTGCCGACGCCGCTCAAGGTTGATGTGATCACATCGACCATGAGCGATCTCTTTGCGTCAGTCGTTGTCGGCAGTGCATGCGCGATGAAAGTCGCCATTGTGCGTCGCCCTGCAGTCTTCGCCTTGCGCGACTCCGGAGCGTCCCGATAGAGCGGCGCGGCGCCATCCAGTGCCTGGCGAATATCCGCTTCGTCGCATTCTGACTTGATGAAAGCATGGACCAGTCTGCGCAGCCGTGCCGATGGCGTCTCGCTCTCATCCTCCAGAATCTCGCGGAGCATGTCGTTGGTGTCCTGCCATTCATCGCTCTGCAGGCGAAATAGGATCGAGGCCTTGTTCGGGAAGTATTGATACAGCGATCCGACGCTGACGCCGGCTTTGTCAGCCACGCGCGCGGTGGTGAACCTGTGAAATCCTTCTTTCGCCAAAACCTGAACAGCAGCCTCGAGAATGGCGCTTACCAGCTCCTCGGAACGGGCCTGTTGCGGCTGTTTTCTCGAATGAATCGAAGGACTTGTTCGACGCGTCATTGACGCCCTCCGCAATGCGATTAGCGAATGCGAATAAATATTCGTATTTCCAGAAGGGCGCAATCAAGCGCTTTTGCAGGATCTATCATGACCACACTCACGACGAATCCCGTCGCGCCGCTTCTCGAGCGTCTGTTCGACGAAGCAGATGCCGCGCGGTCCCGTACTAGGCAGGCCGTTGCCGATCTGTCGGAGGACGACCGGGAGCGGATGATGCAGAGCAAGACCGACTATCTGGATCTCTACAGCCGGTTTAGGGAGGTGCCGCTCGCCGTGTCGCGCGAGACCGGCGCGTTGCTCTATATGCTGGCGCGTTCGACGGGCGCCCGATCGATCGTCGAATTCGGCACGTCATTCGGAATCTCGACGCTGCACATGGCGGCAGCGCTCAACGACAATGGCGGCGGCAAGCTGATCACGAGCGAATTCGAGCCATCGAAGATCGCTATCGCGCGGCAGAATCTCGCTGAAGGCGGCCTGATCGATCTCGTCGAATTTCGTGCCGGGGATGCATTGCAGACGTTGCGGGTGGATCTGCCGGACCGAATCGATCTGTTACTGCTCGATGGCGCTAAGGCGCTCTATCCGGACGTGTTGTCGATGGTGGAAAGCCGTCTCAAGCCCGGCGCCTTCGTCATCGCCGACAATGCGGATTACAGCCCCGATTATCTGGCATATGTCCGCAATCCCGCGAATGGCTACCTGTCGGTGCCATTCGGCGGCGATGTCGAGCTATCGATGCGGATGTCGTAACGGCGCGACCATGCAGGATGGGTCTTTCCCCATCCTGCGCGTCACTGCCGCTTAGTTCTTGTCGCTGCCGAGCTTCGGAATCGGCGCACCTTCTCCTGCGCTGATCAGGCCCGACTTGGCATAGATATTCAGCTTGGCGCGCGTATCGGTGATATCGAGATTCCGCATGGTGAGCTGACCGATGCGGTCGGCCGGGGTGAATGGCGCATCCTCGACCTTCTCCATGCTCAGCCGTTCCGGTGCATAGGTCAGGTTCGGGCTCGCGGTATTCGCGATCGAATAGTCGTTGCCGCGGCGCAGCTCCAGCGTCACCTCGCCGGTGATGGCGCGGGCCACCCAGCGCTGCGCCGTCTCGCGCAGCATCAGGGCCTGCGAGTCGAACCAGCGGCCCTGATAGAGGAGCCGGCCGAGCTTCATGCCGTTGATGCGATACTGCTCGATGGTGTCTTCGTTATGGATGCCGGTGACGAGGCGCTCATAGGCGATGTGCAGCAGCGCCATGCCGGGCGCCTCATAGATGCCGCGGCTCTTCGCCTCGATGATGCGGTTCTCGATCTGGTCGCTCATGCCGAGGCCATGGCGGCCGCCGATGACATTGGCCTCATAGAACAACGCGACCGGATCAGCGAAGGTCTGGCCGTTCAGCGCGACCGGCTGGCCTTCCTCGAAACGCACGGTGACGCGCTCTGCCTTCACATCGCAGTCGGCCTTCCAGAATGGCACGCCCATGATTGGATTGACGATGGTGATGCCGCTGTCGAGATGTTCGAGATCCTTGGCCTCGTGGGTCGCGCCGAGCAGGTTGCTATCGGTGGAATAGGCCTTCTCCGCGCTCATCTTGTAGGCGAAGCCGTGCGCTGTCATGAAGGCCGACATTTCGGCACGGCCGCCGAGTTCGTCGATGAACTGGTCGTCGAGCCAGGGCTTGTAGATCTTCAGGTCCGGATTGGTGAGCAGGCCGTAGCGATAGAAGCGCTCGATGTCGTTGCCCTTGTAGGTCGAGCCGTCGCCCCAGATATGGACGCCGTCTTCCTTCATGGCCGAGACCAGCATGGTGCCGGTGACGGCGCGGCCGAGCGGGGTGGTGTTGAAATAGGTGATGCCGCCGGTGGAGACGTGGAAGGCACCGGCCTGGATCGCGGCGATACCCTCATGCACGAGCTGGGCGCGGCAATCGACCAGCCGGGCCTTCTCGGCACCGAACTCCATGGCTTTGCGCGGGATCTCGTCGTAGTCGGCCTCGTCGGGCTGGCCGAGATTGGCGGTATAGGCGAAGACCTTGGCGCCCTTCTGCTTCATCCAGAGCAGCGCCGCCGACGTGTCGAGGCCGCCGGAGAAAGCGATGCCGACATTCTTGCCGGTGGGGAGGCTCTTCAAGATCGTGGTCATGGGGCGTCCAATCGAGGCTATTTTTCGCGGTCAGCGATAGCGCGGAGGGGCAAAGGGCGTCAACGCGGCTTCAATCGTGCTGGTGTTCGGTAATCCGGTTCACGAAGCTCGGTTTCGGCTCCCGCCCGATCATGCGCAGTCGCCAGCGATAGCCGGGCCAGGCGATTTTGGTCAGCCAGCGATCGACGTCGTCATCCGTCATCCGGGTCCGAGGCCAGCGGTAAATCCAGCCGTGAACGAGCCAGATGACCAGGAAGGAGGCGAGGCCGGCAATGGTCACGTCGGTGAAGAAGTGGCCGCCGAAGGCCATCCGCCAGCCGGACGTGGCGAGGCCGAATACCGTTGCCACCGCATAGGCTGCGGGCTGCAGGCTGGGCGGCGCCAGCGCGGCCGGGGCATATGTCCAGAACGCAGTGGCGCCCTCGCCGGAGAAGAACGAGCAGTTGCGCACGCATTGCCCGGTCGGGTCCCACCAGGCCTTGAACTGCCAGGGGCCGCCGAATTCGGTCACCGCCACCGGGCGGGGCCGGCTCCAGAAGCTCTTGAAGGTGAAATTGGTGAGGAAGCCCGCGGACATCACCATGGTGATGACCAGAAAGGCCAGCGTGCGACCCTTCACCAGCAGTGGCCGGTTCGGCCAGATCAGCTTGACGATCAGCGCCAGGATCGACGGCGCCACGAAAGCCCAGGCGATCCACATGGCGGCATTCCGCGCGAACTGCGCATAGGGCAGGCCCGAGGCAGGAAAATTGCGGGTTTCGGGGTCGTAGAACAGCGCCGCGAGCTTGAGATCGAGTTCGGGCCAGACGCCGAAAGTCACGAGGATCGCCGCGAGCAGCACGAGCGCGATGAGGAGGCCAGTCCGGTTCATGGCGGGCGGTTTATCCGAGGCGGGGGAGGAAGGAAAGTTAAAGGACTATAACTTTGCCGCGGCATCCGGCTGCGGCGGAAGCCGCCGCTTCTGCCGCCATGCCCCGGCATTGCGCCCGGCGATCGCCCAGTAGATCAGGCCCGCAATGATGCCGGCGCCGGTCATCACTTCCAGGTGACGACGCACGATGCCGTCGAATGTCATGGTCGTGGTGTCATAGGGGATCAGGCCGAGATAGCAGGCGAGGCCGACCACGCCGCCGCCAAGCGCATAGGCCAGCACGCTGCGGATGTTGAAGCTCTCGGTGACGACGACGACGATCAAAGCGGGGATCAGCGCGAAACCCGAGAAGAAGATGAAGCCGAAGCCGACCAGGATGTTGATGGCATCGGGATTCACGATTCCGGTGTCCATCGCGCTCAGCTCGGGAAAGAGGATCGCAAAGGTTACGATCGTTCCGCCGACGAGGCAGGCTGCGCAGAACGCGAAGAGAATGACGATGATGCGGCCGATCAGGGACATGGAAGACGTTTCTGCGTAGCCTGGATGGAGCGAAGCGTAATCCAGGAATCAGAGCCTCGGCATCTCGCCGGTCCCCGGATTGCGCTTCGCTCCATCCGGGCTACAGGACGGCGAAGCATCAATCCGTCATCGCCATGGCACGCAGCGCCTGGCGCTCGCGGGCGCTCAGTTTTTCCGTCTCCGACTTCAGCTGCCCGCAGGCTGCAAGAATGTCGCGGCCGCGCGGGGTGCGCACGGGCGAGGAATAGCCGGCGTTGAAGATGTATTCGGAGAATTTTTCGATCTGCGCCCAGTCCGAACATTCGTAACGCGTGCCTGGCCACGGATTGAACGGGATCAGGTTGATCTTGGCGTGAATGCCCTTGAGCAGCTTCACCAGCAGCTTCGCATCCTCGAGCGAGTCGTTGACGCCCTTGAGCATCACATATTCGAAGGTGATGCGCCGCGCATTGGAGGCGCCGGGATAGTCGCGGCACGCCTGCAGCAACTCCTTCAGCGGATACTTCTTGTTCAGCGGCACCAGCTCGTTGCGCAGTTCGTCGCGCACCGCGTGCAGCGAGATGGCAAGCATCACGCCGATCTCGTCGCCGGTGCGTGCGATGTTCGGCACCACGCCCGAGGTGGACAGCGTGATGCGCCGGCGGGAGATGCCGATGCCCTCGTTGTCCGAGACGATCAGCAGCGCATCGCGCACGGCCTCGAAATTGTACAGCGGCTCGCCCATGCCCATCATCACGATATTGGTGATGCGGCGGTTCGTGCCCGGCTGGTCGCGGTCGGCCCAGTCGTTCAGCCGGTCGCGCGCCACCATGATCTGGCCGACGATCTCGCCCGGCGTCAGGTTGCGCACCAGCCGCTGGGTTCCCGTATGGCAGAACGAGCAGTTCAGCGTGCAGCCGACCTGCGAGGAGACGCACAGCGTGCCGCGGTCGGTTTCCGGGATATAGACGCACTCGACCTCATGGGCGCGCTCGCCATGGGTTCCCGAGGGCAGCTTCAGCAGCCATTTGCGTGTGCCGTCATTGGAAATCTGCTCGACCGCCACTTCCGGCCGGTCGACCGTGAAGTGCTGCTCCAGCTCTGTGCGCATGTCTTTGGAAATGCTAGACATTTCCGCAAAACTCTGGGCCCCGCGATAATACAGCCAGTGCCAGATCTGCTGGCTGCGCATCTTCTGTTGCGCCGGCTTCACCCCGATGGAACCAAGCTTTTCGGCGATCTGGGCCCGGGACAGGCCGATCAGCGATGGCTTTGCCAGCGGCACATAGGTTTCCGTCGCCACTTTCTCCAAAGGGAGCGAGTGGACGGTCTCAACGGCAGCGGCAGCCTCGGCAGAAGCGGGGGTCATGGCGTTCGATCTATGATGTCGCGGGAGTTGAGCCTCAAATAGGCCTTTCGCGCCCGGATGGAAAGCCGCCAAATGCGGCAATATTAACGCGGAGCTGTAGTTGCGTAGCCCGGATGGAGCGCAGCGCAATCCGGGATTCAAAGCCTCAGCATGTCGCCGGTCCCCGGATTACGCTGTGCTCCATCCGGGCTACGTTCTTACCGTCTGCAATCCTGCGCGATCTTGTCCAGCGCCTGGGCCAGGCCCTTCAGCGAGAACACATCCGTCGTCTCGGTGCCCTTGGCCGAGACACCTTTCACGGTCACGTCACCGGCCTTGCGCAGCGCCTCGACCAGACGTTCTTCCTCTGCGGCGTTCTTGATCCAGAGTCCGTCGCCCTGAGTATACATCGCAAACTTGGCGCCGCCGACATCGAGGGTCGATTCATAGCCCGGCTTCAGCTGATAACCGATCATGATCGAGACTTCGTTGCTGACCTTCTCGGCCGGACGCGTCGAGATGAAGGCGTAAGCGGGATCGCGCGGGCGGTTGGCGGGATTGGTCTTGGACGACGATGGCTTCGCCAGCGCGAAGCAGACCTTCTTGCCGCCCGGCGCTGCGGTGTAGGCGCCCCATGGCCCGAACTGGCCGAGCAGTGTCGGCTCTGCCCCGCCTGCTCCGGCTGGCGCGGGCGCCTGCTTGGCGGGAGCGGCCTTGCCTTTCGTGGATTGCGCCTGGGCATGGCCGGCCATGCCGATCATCGCACCACTCATCAAAGTAACAGTCAGGATTCGCCGCACGGACATCAGGTGTCGATCCTCTATCTTTGTGACTGGAAGATGGCCTGGAATCACGCGCGCCATGGTCATCTGCCAATAGACGGAATGCGCTTGTTTGAAAAGGCGCGCGCCACATGGCGGAATATCGCGGCCCTTCACCGTCGCTGCGTTCCGCGCAATGACGGTTGCGACTATCGCGTAAATCCTTCACAACTTCCTCAACTGTCACGATGAAGGTCAGATGATCCGATGAAAGCCATTCTCTGCTCGCAATATTGCGAACCCGACGATCTCGTTTTTGCCGATGTGGAAGATCCCGTCGCTGGCGAGGGCCAGGTCATCATCGCCATCAAGGCGGCGGCGTTGAACTTCTTCGACATCCTGATGATCCAGGGCAAGTATCAGATCAAGCCGCCATTCCCGTTCTCGCCGGCCGCGGAAGTCGCGGGTGTCATCGAGAGCATCGGGCCCGGCGTCACATCGGTGAAAGTGGGTGACCGCGTCGTTGCCTCCATCGGCCACAACGGTGCGCGGCAGAAGGTTGCCGTTGCCGCGACGTCGGTGATCAAAATTCCGGACAACCTCGATTTCGATCGTGCCGCTGGCGTCATCGTCATTTACGGCACGGCGCTGCATGCGCTGGAAGATCGGGCTTCGCCAAAGCCGGGTGAAACCCTTGCGGTGCTCGGCGCGGCCGGTGGTACCGGCCTTGCCGCATGCGAGCTCGGCAAGCTGCTCGGCCTCAAGGTGATCGCCTGTGCGTCATCCGACGAGAAGCTCGAATTCGCCAAGAAACACGGTGCCGAACTCGTCCTCAATTATGCGAAGGACGATCTCAAGGACGGTTTGAAGAACCTCACCGGCGGCAAGGGCGTCGATATCATCTTCGATCCCGTGGGCGGCAAATTTGCGGAGGCGGCGCTGCGCGCGATCGCATGGGAAGGTCGCTTCATGGTGATCGGCTTTGCGGCCGGCGACATTCCGAAGATGCCACTCAATCTCGCGCTGCTGAAAGGCTGCGATATCCGCGGTGTGTTCTGGGGCGCGTGGGTGCGGCAGAACCCGGACAAGTATCGCGCCAGCATGGAGAAGCTGCTGAACTGGGCTGCCGAGGGCAAGATCTCGGCCCATGTCGACCGCACCTTCCCGCTGGAGAAGACCGCGGAAGCCATGAAGGTGCTCGCCGGACGTCAGGCCATGGGCAAGGTGATCCTGCATCCGTGAGGAAACCGTAGGATGGGTTGAGCGAAGCGATACCCATCGGCGGAGCCCGCCAGGCCGACGTGCAGCATGGGTATCGCTCCGGCGCTTTCGTGCCTGCGCTCAACCCATCCTACGGCCTCACGTCGTCGGCTCTTCTTCCAGTCCCCGCGCGATTGCACGCCGCGCGGCTTCGCGATGATCCTCATTGATATGCGTCGCCACCATCCGCAGCGCGGTTGCGAGGATCGCGGCGTCGTCGCCGAAGCCGAGGATCGGTAACACATCCGGCACGAAATCGAACGGCAGAATGAAATATGCGAGCGCGCCAAGCAGCGCCGCCTGCACATGGCGGGGCGTCTGCCGGTCGAAGGCGCAGTAATAGGCCGCGAGCAAATCTTCCATGAATGGGAGCTTCACGGCGAGCCGTTTCAGCTTGCGCCAGAACTGCTTGCGAACGCTCTCGCGGTCCTGCGCCAGCCGGTCGGCCGGTTCAAATCCCACGCTGTGTTCGGTGGCCATCGGCAAGTTTCCTCTGTGCCAGGTCATACACACCTGAGATGGTGTCGGAGGTCGCGCTCTGCAACGAATGGCAAGGATCAGGTGCCGAATTGCCCAGCGATCGCATCCATCGCCTTTGCCAGGTCGATATCCTTCTGCGTCACGCCATCCGCGTCATGGGTCGCCAGCACCACCTCCACGGTCTTGTAGACGTTCCGCCATTCCGGATGGTGGTCGCGTTTTTCGGCCACCAGCGCGACCCGCGCCATGAAGCCGAAGGCTTCGTTGAAATCCTTGAAGGTAAATGTGCGGGCAATGGCGTCGCGATCCGCGACGTCGTTCCAGCCGCGCAGCTCCCTCAGCGCCGCCTTGCGCCCCTCGGCCGATAGCCGCTCAATCATGGCAACCTCCTGCTTCACCTGAACTTTATCCCAACGCGCCGTGACACAATCTGGATCCCCGCCACAATTAAGGCGGCAAGACCGATCAATTGGATAACCACGCACTCCGGTAACCATGCTTGAGGCGGAACGGACGGTCGCGCGGGAACTTTGCTAGACTGTGGCTCCAACCCACTTTGGTGACAATGGACTTGAAGCGCCTGTTTTCGAGATCGATAGCGGATGGACCCGAGGTCGTCGGACCGGTCGGGCTGCCGTCGCCGCGTTCGGTCCGGCGCAAGATGACATTGATCACGCTGGCCGGCACGCTCGCCATCGTCGCCGCGGTTGCCGGTGCTTACTACTTCGCGATGAAGCCGGTGCCGCTGCGCATTGCTGTCGGGCCGGCGAATAGCGACGACGTCAAGGTCGTGCAGGCACTGGTGCAGGCCTTCTCGCGCGATCATCGCTCGGTGCGTCTGCGCCCGCAGGTCACCGACGGTGCTACCGCGAGCGCGCAGGCGCTGGCTGACGGCAAAGCCGATCTCGCGGTCATTCGCGGCGATCTGCCGGTGCCGAAGAATGCGCGCGCGGTGGCGGTGCTGCGCAAGAATGTCGTGGTCATGTGGGTGCCGCCAAGAGCGAAGACCACTGTGCGCGGCAAGAAGGCGGCTGCGAAAATCACCAAGATTGCCGATCTCGCCGGCAAGCGCATCGGCGTGATCGGCAAGACCCAGGCCAATGTGAACTTGCTCAATATCATCCTGCGCCAGTATGGCGTCGATCCTGCCAAGGTGGCGGTGACGCAGTTCTCGGTGGCGGATGTCGGCGATGCGATCAAGGATCAGAAGGTCGATGCCTTCCTGGCCGCAGGTCCCGTGAACAGCAAGATCACCGGCGATGCGATCCAGTCCTCGGCGCGCGATGGTGGTGCGCCGACTTTCCTCGCCATCGATTCGGCGGATGCGATCGCGCAGAACTATCCGGTCTACGAGTCCTCGGAAATTCCCGCCGGCACTTTCGGCGGAGCGCCGGCGCGGCCGGATGACGATGTGAAGACCATCAGCTTCTCGCATCACATTGTTGCGCGGCAGGGGCTTTCGGACGTGACGGTCGCCGCGCTGACGCGGCAGTTGTTTGCGATCCGCCAGCAGATCATCAACGACTTCCCGCTCGCCGCGAAGATCGAGACGCCCGACACCGACAAGGATGCGGTGATTCCCGCGCATCCCGGCGCTGCGGCCTATGTGGACGGTGAGGAAAAGACCTTCCTCGACCGCTACAGCGACTACATCTGGTGGAGCCTGATGGGCCTGTCCGCCATGGGGTCGGCCGGTGCGTGGTTCGCGAGCTATCTGCGCAAGGACGAGCGCAACGTGAATGTCTCGCAGCGCGATCGCCTGCTGGACATGATCGCGCTCGCTCGCAAGAGCGATTCACTGGAAGAGCTCGACAGCATGCAGGCGGAAGCCGATGGCATCCTGCGCGACACGCTCACATGCTACGAGCACGGCGCGATTCAGGAGGGCACGCTGACGGCCTTCAACATCGCGCTCGAACAATTCCACAATGCTGTCGCCGATCGCAAGGCGTTGATCGGCATGTCGCCGCCGGAGCCGGCGCGGCAATTACCGCGACCGCTGGCGGTCTAGCGTTTCAAATAACGCCACCCCACCACGACGCCGCTCACCGAGACGATGGTGCCGAGGATCGACAGCGCGATCACCACGATGTCCCAGGCCGGGCGATATTTCAGCAGCAGCTGGAAGTCGAAACTGTGCAGGGCATTGAACCACCAGCGATAGCTGCGGCGGCTCGCGTCCACCTGGCCGAGGATGTCGCCGGTGATCGGGCTGATGTGAATCCAGGTCTGCGCCTCGTCATCGAAGATCGCGCGCAGCACCGGCAATTCGCGCTCGCGGTGGTGCGCGTACCAGTAGGAATCGTAGTCTTCCAGCTCGATTTTCGCGGTCATTTGCGCGCTTGGGAGCAGTTTTGCTGCGGCAGTCCAGAGGCGGTCTTGCGGCAATACAGAGGCAGTCCCGGTCACCGCATCCATCACGCTTTGCGCGCCACTACGAGATTTCGTAATCATCAGCGGGCTGCCATCGAGCCAGACGAAGCGGGCCTCCACCGCCCCGGATTGCGCCGCAGGCAATTTTGCTGCGATCGTTGCTGCGTCATGGCCGCCATAGCGCTGCAGCATCTCGCGACCGGTGTTGCGGTCGGTGAAATACTGGCCGGGATTGACCGAGAGCCAGCCGGAAAACATCCAGGTCAGGATGAACGCCCCGCCGATTAGTCCGGTGACGTGATGCCAGGCCATCCAGCCGCGATAGGGCGTTATATTCCCGCTGGTATAACGCTGCTTCAGGCGGATGCGGAGAATGCCGATCCAGATTCCGGTGATGCCGACGACGAGGCAGGTGCCGGATGACCACAGGATCACCTGCCGCCACAGCGGCTGGTCCTTGCGAAGAATGGTCGGATAGATCCAGTGCGGGATCGAGCCGAGCCAGTTCCACACACGTTCTGTGCGATTGGTATCGAGTGCGATTTCACCGGAGCGGGAGGAAACATAGAGTTTTGTACCGGCATCGTCGCCGAGATCGATCAGATAGAACGGCCGCAGCGGATCGTAGCGGGCGACGACGCTCCATTGATCGCGGTCGATCATTTCTTCGAGGCGAGCAGATTTATTTGCGGGATGGTGTGAAGCAATTGCGAGAGCTTGCTGCTCGGAAACATCACCAATGGTACGGCCATCGACAGCGGAGATGGTTTGACGTTTGTTGCGCCAGTCGTTGATCAGATACACCGGCTCATCAGCCAGCATCGTCAATCGCAACTCGCGCGGATAGCGCGTGCTGCCTGCGGCTTTCATCGCATCGTCGGGAGAAAGTCTTGCTTTCTCCCACACGATGTCGGGCAGCGCCGCCAGCCTCTCCTTGTCGGAAAGGCCGGGGAACGCGACATACATCATCACCACGCCCGAGATGAACCACATGGCGAAGAACAGGCAGGTGACGATGCCGATCCAGCGGTGGGTGAGATAAAGCCACTGCCGGAGTTTTCGTTTGAGTCTGAAGGCCATTGAAGCAGGCTCTTTCTTTTTCTCCCTCCTCCGCTTGCGGGGGAGGGCCGGGGTGGGGGCGCCACAAACTCTGACGTCACGTGGGGCACCCCCACCCTGACCCTCCCCCGTAAGAACGGGAGAGGGGACACTTCGAGCGGCGATCAGAACTTCACGTTCACCGCAAGCTGCGCCGTGCGCGGCATGCCGAGCAGCCATTGGGTGGTGTTGCCGGAGGTCGCATAGACCGTGTCGAACAGGTTGTAGACGCGGAACGACACCGTGGTGTTGAGGTCCGGTTTCCACTGCACGCCGGCATTGACGATGGTATAGGCCGGCATTTCCAGCGTATTGGTGTTATCGGCATAGCGCTTGCCGACGATTTGCACGCCGGCATTGGCCGACCAATTCGCAGCGAAAGCCCAGGTCGCCCAGATGTTCGAGACATTTTGCGGCACATTCACAGGAACGTTGCCGGCATAGTTGACCGGCAAGCCGCCGACCGATTGTACGAAGTCGTCATATTTCGCCTGCAGGAACGTTGTATTGGCGTCGATCCGCCAGCCATGGTCGAGCACGAAGCCCACCGAAGCCTCGATGCCGCGCGACGACTGCTGGCCGACCTGGACGGTGATTCTCGGGTCGATTGAATCGCGTGCGAGAAGATTATTCTTCACGATCTCGTAGCCGGCGAGCGTCCACTCGCCGCGACCGCCCCAGAACGATTGCTTCACACCCGCCTCGATCTGTTTGCCGGTCGCGAGCGTGAAATCCTTGTTGGGCGCGGTGAGCGACAAGATGCCGCCAACTGGGTCCACAGCGGTCGAATACTGCGCGTAGAAGGCAAGATCCTTCACGGGCGTATAGACCGCACCGACGCGCCATGTGGTCGATGAGAACGACTTGTCGAAACTGTTGGCGGGATTCACGAGGTCGGTGCGGCTGACAGTCGGCTCGTCCTGCCGAATGCTCCCGATCAGGGTCAGTTGCTCGGTGACCGACAGCCGGTTCTCGGCGAAGACAGCATATTGATTGGTAATGCTGCTGTAGTCGGTCAGCACCGGAGTCAAGCTGCTGTAATTGCCGGGGACCGGATTGAACAGGTTGACCGACGAGCTGCCCTGCGTGCCGCCGAAGGAGAAATTGTTGTCGCGGCTGAACTTGATGTAGTTGACGTCGAAGCCGGCGACGAATTCGTTGGTCATGCCGAGGACGTGGCCGCGGAAGGTTGCGTCCATGCGGTCGCCGATCTGCTGCTGGTGGTGCAGAATCTCGGTATAGCTGCCGCGATCGACGAGACCGGTCGCATTGTTGTAGGTGAATGTCTCAGCGTTTCGCCAATGCCGCTCGGTGGTGAGATAATAGAGCGTGTTGCGGAGCTTGATGCCGTCGGCGACCTGCCACTCGGTCTTCACGTGGGAGAAGCTGTCTTCGTAACGGATTACGCCGTCGCTGAAATTGTAGTTGGTGAAGCGGATCGCTTCATTGAGCTGGCGATTGATCAACGGCGTCCCGAAATAGCGCTGCGGCTCCTGCCGGGCGTAGTCCGAGGTCAGCGTCCAGGTGATGTCTTCGTTTTGTTTGATCTGCACGGCGGCATGCAGCGCCACATTGTTGCTGTTGCCGCGATCGACCCAGCCGTCCGACATGTTGCCGGTGGCGGTGATGCGATAGGCTACGTCCTTGCTCACGGGACCGCCGCTATCCACGGCGATGCGGCGTGTCATGTTGCTGTCGAGGGAGATTTCCGCCTGATTGAACGGCACCCAGGTAGGCAGTTTGGAAACGACATTGATCGCGCCTCCGACGGCGCCGGCGCCATACAACACCGAAGCCGGGCCGCGCAGCACCTCGATGCTCTGTGCCGACCAGGTGTCATAGGGGAACGTGACCGTGCCGTTGCCGATATAGAGCTGCGTGCCGTCATAGATGGTCATGACGGAAGCGAGACCGGTGAAGCCGCGCGTATTGAAGGAAACGCCGCCATTGCCGGGCGCCGGCGCCGCGGTGACGCCGACGGCATTCTGCGTCACCGCGTCGAGCACGTTCTGCTGGCCGCGTTCCGACATGGTTTGCGCGGAGATGACGTCGATGCTTGCCGGCGTCTGCAACCGGGTCAGGCCGAGGCGGCTGCCGGTGGAGGTGGTCCCGGTGAGATTGAGCGTCGGTGCGGCGAAGACCGGACCGGTCGGCGTGGCAACGGGTGGAGCCGTCGTTGCGGCGACATTGCGCTGCTGGCGTGAGCGCGCATTGCGCGCGGCGTTGCCGCTGGTCGCGCGTCGTGTGCGTTGCGGCGCAGCCGATGGCTGCACGACGACGGGATCGAGCGTCCGGCTCGGACGGGCGTCTTGCGACCAGCCCTCAGTCGGCAGAGCCAAGCATGACAGAGCAACAGAGAGGAGGAAGCGATGGCGCTTCGATACGGGAGAGAGAGCGGAGGTCATCAAAAGGACTCGCGATAACGTGGCACGTCACCGCAAACCAAGCCGCCCCGCATTTGTGTTGCGCGGTTTGACTTCCACCAGGACACCCCGCCCAATGTGCTCGCGTGTGACCACGACTGACGGCAGGTCTCCTGGCTCGCGGGTCAGTGCCTTGCGCCGCCTTCCCAGACCTGAGCAGTCCAGTGGCGTGTGGCGAAGGCTCGCCGCTTACAGTTGCGGGGGCAGCCGCGGAATCGGTTCGCGCAACAAATTGCGCGGGCCTCACCGCATTCCCTTTTGGTCCTCGAAAGGAACCGTCACGGCTACGTTAGCGGGCGATGTCGAAGCAAGTCAATGCCGCTATTCGGCCATAGTTCGCGAGTGCTTTTCGCGCGTTTCCGGCTCGATGGGATGTTGTCGGGTGATCTGCCAATACATGAACAGGCTGAACAACACGGCAAAGGCACCCATCGCTATTGGCCAAATAGCAACCGCAAGGAGGTCAGTCATCGGACATTCTCCCGAGGTAAAGCGAACCTCCCCAATGTAGGACGGCAGCAATCAGCGAGCAAATGATCAGGAGCTGCCAGGCGAATGCCGGTTCACGCATCGGCGTGCCCACGCCGGCATAGACCGATAACAATGGGAGAAGCCCGCCTGCGCCAAGTACAGTCACGGATGCGGCATTCATCCAGTTGGCAAGCAGCTTGATCTTCTCGTTGCCGGAGTTTTTGCTCATCGCGTTCAGCCTCGACACGGATCGGAGAGCATTTACGGTACTATTTGAGGCAAAAGGCGCGGCGATGTCGAGATGAAAAGTCAAAATTTTCTCTGAAAGGTTGCGCTGGATCGGTGCGGTAGCGCGTCACAGAGGCGTCGTGCGTGACGCTTACAGCCATTGCATCCCCATCGCCGACCTCAGGAGAGCAAAATGGCCATCCGCATCTCTCGCCGTCGCTTTCTCTCCACTGCCGCCGCAGGCGCCGGCCTGCTGGCGATGCCGGCTCTCAGCCGCGCGGCGGATCGGCCTGCGGTGAGCCATGGCGTGCAGTCCGGCGATATCGGTTTCGACAGCGGCATGATCTGGTCGCGGGCGGATCGGCCGGCGCAGATGATGGTTGAAGTCGCCACCACCGAGAGCTTCAGGAATGCCCGCGCGCTGCCGCCGGTGAGCGTGTTGCCGGAAAGCGATTTCACCGCGAAAATGCTGCTGGAAAATTTGCCGGCGGGGCAGGAGATTTTCTATCGCGTTCGGTTTCGCGATCTCGCGCATACAAGCGTGGCCGGCGAGCCGGTCACCGGCCGCTTCCGCACTGCGCCGGCGGACAGGCGCGATGTCTCCTTCGTCTGGGGCGGCGATGTCGCGGGGCAGGGCTGGGGCATCAATGCCGATGACGGCGGCATGGTTACCTTCGCCACCATGCGCAAGCACAATCCCGATTTCCTGATCCATTCCGGCGACACCATCTATGCCGATGGCCCGATGAAGCGCGAGGTGACGCTGCCGGATGGCAAGCTGTGGAAGAACACCGTGCTGGTGCCGGAGAAAGAGAAAGTCGCCGAGACGCTCGACGAATTCCGTGCGGCGCATAAATACAATCTGCTCGACGAAAACGTCCGCGCTTTCAATGCGCAGATTCCCGTCTTCGGCCAGTGGGACGATCACGAGGTCACCAACAACTGGTCGCTCTCCAAGCAGCTCCCCGCGGCCTCTAAGGAGCGCGACATCATGGTGCTGGCCGCGCGCGGCGCGCGGGCTTTCCATGAGATGTATCCGGTGCGGCCGAGTATCGCCGAGCCCGGCCGGGTCTATCGCGTGCTCAATTACGGCCCGCATCTCGACGTCTTCATGCTGGACGAGCGCAGCTATCGCGGCCCGAATGGGCCGAACCTGCAGGAGACCTACGGTCCCGACGCGCATTTCATCGGCCCGGAGCAGATGGCCTGGCTGAAGCGTGCGCTGATGGAATCGCGGGCGACCTGGAAGGTGATCGCATCCGACATGCCGATCGGCATCATCGTCTATGACGATGCCGCGGCGAAAGCAGGCTCCGAGGCCATTGCCCAGGGCGACGGCCCGCCGCGCGGCCGGGAGCTGGAAATTGCGGATCTGCTCCGCTTCATCAAGACGGCGGGCATCCGCAACACGGTGTGGTTCACCGCCGACGTGCATTACACGGCGGCGCATTACTACAATCCGGACAAGGCCCAGTTTCAGGATTTCGAGCCGTTCTGGGAATTCGTCTCCGGCCCGTTCCATGCCGGAACCTTCGGTCCGGGCGGGATGGACAATACCTTCGGCCCCGAGGTCCGCTATGTGAAGGCCCCCGGCCCCGGTAACCAGAACCTGCCGCCCTCGGCCGGTATGCAGTTCTTCGGCCATGTCCGGATCGAGGGGGCGACCGGCCAGATGACCGTAACGCTCAGGGATCGGGCCGATACGGCGCTCTGGAGCACGGTTTTGGACCCGAAAATGGGGTGAAACCGGATCTTTTTGGAGCGTAGGGCGGATTAGGCGAAGCCGTAATCCGCCGCGGAGTTTCAGCCATGAACTCGGCCGGCGGATTACGCTTCGCTAATCCGCCCTACGTTCGAGACGTCCTACGGGTCCGGTGAATTTGGAGGCAGATTCACATTGTTTTTGGGAGATTCCTGACTATATTGCGCCGCAACGCGCCCAGGTACCCGGCTTTTTCGTTGAGGCCGGGTTTGCTTTTGCAGGGATTGCCCAGCGCGTTTTCAGGCAAGGACTTTTGAAAGAAGTTAAGGGTTGGTCGCGCAGAGAGCGCCGGGCCGATCCCTTGCAGAACCCGCTTCGGGCATCCGTTCGTCGAACCAGAAGAAGACACATGAAACTGCGCAACATCGCCATCATCGCACACGTCGACCACGGCAAGACCACCCTCGTCGACAAGCTCCTGCAGCAGTCGGGCACCTTCCGCGACAATCAGCGCGTCCAGGAACGCGCGATGGACTCGAACGATCTCGAAAAAGAACGCGGCATCACCATTCTCGCCAAGTGTACTTCGGTGCAGTGGGAAGACACCCAGATCAACATCGTCGACACGCCCGGCCACGCCGACTTCGGCGGTGAGGTCGAGCGCATCCTGTCGATGGTCGACGGCGTGATCGTTCTCGTCGACGCCGCCGAAGGCCCGATGCCGCAGACCAAGTTCGTGGTCGGCAAGGCGCTGAAGCTCGGCCTCCGCCCGATCGTCGCCATCAACAAGGTGGACCGTCAGGACGCCCGTATCGACGAAGTCGTCAACGAGGTGTTCGACCTGTTCGCCGCGCTCGACGCCACCGACGAGCAGCTCGACTTCCCGATTCTCTACGGGTCGGGCCGCAATGGCTGGATGGCCGCGAGCCCGGATGCCTCGCACGATGTCGGCATGAAGGCGCTGTTCGAGCTGGTGCTCAAGCATGTGCCGCCGCCGGTTGTCGAAGAAGGTCCATTCCGTCTGCTTGGCACCATCCTCGAAGCCAACAACTTCCTGGGCCGCATCATCACCGGCCGTATCGCGTCGGGTTCGGTCAAGCCGAACCAGAGCGTCAAGGTCATGTCGCGCGACGGCAAGACCATCGAAACCGGCCGTATCTCGAAAATCCTCGCCTTCCGCGGCCTCGAGCGCCAGCCGGTGGATTTCGCCGAAGCCGGCGACATCGTCGCCATCGCGGGCCTGACCAAGGGCACCGTGGCCGACACCTTCTGCGATCCCACGGTTGATACCCCGCTGCAGGCGCAGCCGATCGATCCGCCGACCGTGTCGATGTCCTTCATCGTCAACAACTCGCCGCTCGCCGGCACCGAAGGCGACAAGGTCACGAGCCGCCTGATCCGCGACCGCCTGCTGCGCGAAGCCGAAGGCAACGTGGCTCTGCGCGTCGTCGAATCCGCCGACAAGGATGCGATGGAAGTCTCGGGCCGCGGCGAATTGCAGCTCGCGATCCTGATCGAGAACATGCGCCGCGAAGGCTTCGAGCTCTCGGTGTCGCGTCCGCGCGTGGTGTTCGAGAAGAACGAAGCAGGCCAGACGCTGGAGCCGGTCGAAGAAGTGGTCATCGACGTCGATGACGAATTCTCCGGCGTGGTCGTTCAGAAGATGAGCGAGCGCAAGGCCGAGATGATGGAGATGCGTCCGTCGGGCGGCAATCGTCTGCGTCTCGTGTTCCACGCCCCGACCCGCGGCCTGATCGGCTATCAGGGCGAACTGATGACCGACACCAAGGGCACGGCGATCATGAACCGCCTGTTCCACGCCTACCTGCCCTACAAGGGCGAGATCTCCGGCCGCCGCAACGGCGTGCTGATCTCGAACGACCAGGGCGAAGCGGTGGCCTATGCCATGTTCAAGCTGGAAGATCGCGGCCCGATGATGATCGAGCCGGGCTGGAAGGTCTATCGCGGCATGATCATCGGCGAGCACACCCGCGAGAACGATCTCGAACTCAATGTTCTCAAGGGCAAGCAGCTCACCAACATCCGCACCACGTCGAAGGACGAAGCGGTGCGCCTGACGCCGCCGATCCGCATGACGCTGGAAAAGGCGCTGGCTTACATCGAGGACGACGAGCTGGTGGAAATCACCCCGAAGTCGATCCGCCTGCGCAAGAAGCACCTCGATCCGAACGATCGCAAGCGTGCGGAAAAGGCGAAGGAAGCGGTGGCGTAAGCCGCGGCGTTTCTCTTCACTGTTACGGAATGCCCGGCGAAAGCCGGGCATTTTTGTTTTGGTGCTGTTTCCCTCTCCCGCTTGGGGGGAGGGAGAGATCATCGCAACGTTGGTGCTGTGATCGGCTACCCCTTCGGCGCGCCCACCTGCTTCATCGGATCCGCCTTCGCGAACGCCTCCATCGCCTCGCAGCGTGCGACGATCGCGGCAATGGTCGGCACATCCGGCAGCGGGATCTTGATCGCCTTCATGGTCGCGGTGATGCTGGCGAGGCAGATATCGGCGATGCCGACCTGATCGCCATGGCAGAAGCTCCCGGTCGCGCTTTCGCTGGCGAGGCGCTTCTCCACGGCCTGCAGCCCCACGGTGAACCAGTGCACCAGCCAGGCCCGCACCTGCGCATCGTCGAAGCCGCCGGTCTGCGCCAGATATTTTCGCACCCGCGGCGTGATCAGGGGATGCGTGTCGCCCGCGAGCATCGCGGCGATCGAACGCACCCGGGCGCGGCCGTGCGGATCGGCTGGCAGCAGCGGCGGCGCGGGATGGGTCTCGTCCAGAAATTCGAGGATCGCCAGCGACTGCGTCAGCGGCGGATGGCCTTGGTCGATGAAGGCCGGAATGGCGCCGAGCGGGTTGATGGCGAGGAACGCTTCGCCGAGCTGCTCGCCCTTGTCGATATCGATCACATGTTCCGTCGCGGTGAGCCCCTTCAGATTGAGCGCGACGCGGACGCGATAGGTCGCCGAGGTCCGCCAGTAGCCATAGAGGTCGTAATCGGGATGCTGTGTCATGATGTCTGCTCCGGAGGGCGTGACTTGCATAATTCAAGCAAGGCTCTATCCCGGTGTCACGACAATCCGGTGTGAATGACGCGATGAGCCCAAATCTTCCTTCCGAAGTCGATGTCGCCATCATCGGCGCCGGCGCCGCCGGTCTCGGCGCCGCGCGCACGCTGGAAGGCTCCGGCCTCTCGGTGATCGTGTTGGAGGCCCGCGATCGCATCGGCGGCCGTGCCCATACAATCATGGCCGCGCCCGGCATTCCGTTCGATCTCGGCTGCGAATGGCTGCATTCGGCGGACAAGAACGACTTCGTCGGTATCGCGAAAGAACTAGGCTTCAAGGTCGATACCAAGCGCCCGCCATGGCGCGAGCAGACCTATGACGCGGTATTCTCGAAGGCGCAGCGTGCGGAATTCTTCGCCGCGATGGATGCGTTCTACGACCGCGCCGAGGAAGCCGCCGAGAATGACGAGGATGCGCCGGCCGCGACATGCCTCGAGCCGGGCAATCCTTGGAATCCGATGATCGATGCGGTTTCCACCTACATCAACGGGTTCGAGCTCAAGGACGTGTCGCTGCACGACATGGATTCCTATGAGGACACCGAGGTGAACTGGCGGCTGCCCGATGGCTATGGCGCGCTGATCGCGGCCTATGGCAAGCCGTGTCCGGTAGCGCTGAACACCGAAGTGCTGGTGATCGATCATTCCGGACAGCGCGTGAAGATCGAAACCTCGCGCGGCACGCTGAGCGCGGCGAAGGTGATCGTCTGCGTGCCGACCAATCTCCTCGCGAATGAAAATATCCGCTTCCACCCGCCGTTGCCCGCGAAAGTCGAGGCCGCCGCCGGCCTGCCACTTGGCGCCGACAACAAGGTGATGCTGGCGCTGGCCGATGCCGACAAGTGGCCCGAAGATGTCGGCCTGCGCGGCTCCTCCGTTGCGACCGGCATCGGCAGTTTCCATCTCCGCCCCTCTGGCCGCCCCTGCATTGCCGGCTTCTATGGCGGCACCTTCGCACGCGAAATGGAAAATGCCGGCGAGGGTGCGCTTCTGGCCCACAGCATTGATGAAATCGTGAAACTGCTCGGCGCGGACATCCGCAGCAAGCTCACCCCGCTTGCCGAGAGCCGATGGTGCCACGACCGCTTTGCGCAGGGAGCCTATTCAGCGGCGAAGCCCGGTCATGCGGAGGCACGTGCGGTACTCGCTACGCCGGTGGATGGGCGGCTGTACTTCGCAGGCGAGGCAACGTCGCCGAATTTCTTCTCGACGGCCCATGGCGCGCGGGAAAGCGGTGAGCGGGCGGCGAAGGAAGCGATGAGCTCGAAGCCGTGACGCTTTCCACCGTCATTGCGAGGAGCCCTTGCGACGAAGCAATCCAGTCTTCTTCGCTTGGCCTTCTGGATTGCTTCGTCGCTTCGCTCCTCGCAATGACGGCAGAGGATCATTCGATCACCCGTTCCCGCAGCGATGCATCCGGCACCATGCAAGCCTCGCTTCGTCCGAAGATGCGATAGCGATTCCTTGCGATCAGATTGTAGACGGGATTGCGCAGCGCCGCCGGCACGGCGAAGAGCACGCGCACCCAGCCCCATCCCGGCAGCAGCGACAGCACCGTGAGTGCAGCGTCCGACTTGAAGTAAGCAGCACCGCCATGGACCACCGCATTGGTGTCCGGGTCATGCGGATCGATCCCGAAATGCTGCGCGAGTCCTGCTCCGTAGTCCGACTGGATCGGCGTGAACCGAAAGCGCTTCGCCACATCGCGTGTGGCCACGAAGCGCACCCAGCTCGAGCAGAAGATGCAGACGCCGTCATAGAGAATGATGTCGTCATCGGGCCAAGGTTCGGTCATGGCTTGGCGATCATCAGCCAGAGAATCGCCAGCATCGCGCCGAAGCCCAGGGTGCCGAGCACGAGCGAGCGACGGAACAGGGTATGATAGCGCGGTGGCAGCGGTGCGCGATCGGCCACGGCGTTTCGGGTCAGCGAACGAATCTCGATCTGCATGAACAGCACCGGCAACCAGATGAGACTGGCCAGGGCATACAGGATCAGCGACGCGATCATCCAGGGTTCGGCGGCGGAGACGGATGACATCTCCATGAGCAGGCCGCCCGTGAACGGCTGCAGCAGCATCGCGCCGACCGTCAGCAGCGCGGTGGCGGCAAGGGAAGCGTTCGCGGTCGCTGCAATGAATGCGCCGTCGCCCGACCGATGGGCCTGCAGCATCATGAACGCGATGCCTGCACCGGTGCCGAGGATGACGATCGCGCCGAGGATGTGGAGGAATTTGAGGATGAAATAGACGGTCATTGCGGACTCGCGAACCGGCCCGGCGTTCAACGCATTGGGGACAAACCGGTATCGCGGTCTCTCTAGCACATGGATGCGGCGGAGAAGTGTAGTTGTCGCGAATCAGTTTGGCCGCGCGGAATTACCAACGCCTGCGTGCAATTGACGACAGGGTCGCGCGTCGAAGCTGCGTCCGGTGGAAAACATCATCGGCCATTGGCCCATCCCGTAACGATCTGTCTTTTTCCGGGACAGATTTTCGCGGAACTGATGCAAAATTTCCACACGTTAACTGATAATTAACGATGCCCTTGAAGACGGTCGGGCGTGCTGCTTTGATCACCTCATGAGCACAACCCTGATCGAAGTTCGGCCGGCCAAGACCGCGGATGCGGTTGAGGTGGCGTCCACCCATGACGAAGCCTGGCGCGCGGCCTATCAGGGGCTGATTCCCGGCCCTGAACTCGACAAGCTCATCAATCGCCGCGGCGCGCAGTGGTGGGATTCGGCGATCCGCAAGGGCAGCCGTGTCAGCGTACTCTGCTTCGGCGACAAGGTGGCCGGTTACGCCAATTACGGTCGCAACCGCGCCCGCAGCCTGCAATTCGAAGGCGAGATCTACGAGCTTTACCTGCGTCCGGAATTCCAGGGCCTCGGTTTCGGCCGCCGCCTGTTCGCCTCCGCCAAGCGCGACCTGATGCAGAGCGGGCTGAAGAGCCTCGTCATCTGGGCGCTCTCGGACAATGAAGGCGCCACGGAATTCTACCGTGCGCTGGGTGGCCGCATGGTGGCCCGTTCATCCGAGCGATTCGGCGCCAAATCGCTCGACAAGGTGGCCTTCGCCTGGAACGCGTGACACCGTCCCTCATGGTGAGGAGGCGCGCAGCGCCGTCTCGGACCATGAGTTCGCGGGGCGCCGAGTTCTGCGGCCATCCTTCGAGACGCGCGCCGCGGGCGCGCTCCTCAGGATGAGGGCGGAGTTAGGGCAAAGGCCCATCGGTATTTCCGCTAAGCCATTCACCAGCCGCGCGATTTTCGCGCGGTTTGGCGTTGAAACATCAGGCTCGCTCGGCTAGGTCTGGCGCAATTCGTCACACCAGAACCGGAGCTTTCGATGCGTCTTGACGCAATCCCGCTCGGCGCCAAGGCGCCGCATGAAGTGAACGTCGTCATCGAGGTTGCGGTCGGTGGCGAGCCGATCAAATACGAGATGGACAAGGCGTCGGGCGCGCTGTTCGTCGATCGCTTCCTCTATACGCCGATGCGTTACCCCGGCAATTACGGCTTCATCCCGCACACCCTGTCCGGCGACGGCGATCCCTGCGACGTGCTGATCGCGAATACCCGCGCCATCGTGCCGGGCGCTGTGATGGCCTGCCGCCCGGTCGGCGTGCTGCTGATGGAAGACGAGGGCGGCCAGGATGAGAAGATCATCGCGGTGCCGACCTCGAAGCTCACCCAGCGCTACGACAAGGTGAAGAACTACAGCGACCTGCCGCAGATCACGCTGGACCAGATCCAGCACTTCTTCGAGCACTACAAGGACCTCGAGCCCGGCAAGTGGGTGAAGGTGGTGCGCTGGGCGGACGCCGCGGAAGCGCATAAGCTGATCCAGGAAGGCATCGACCGCGCCAAGGCCGAGAAGGCCAAGGGTTAAATATAGCGGCGGCGCTGGGGGATATCCGATGCGCCGCATGCTGATCTGGTTTCGCAACATCATCCTCGTCGCGGTCGCCATTGTCGTGGTGCTCGCGGCGGTGGTCCTCGTGAACACGTATCGGCAAGGCTCGAAGCAGATCGCTGTTTCGCCCGCGCCGAAGCTGGCGGTGGACGAACAGGCCGCAGCTCAGCGCCTCGCCGAGGCGATCCGCTTCCAGACCATTTCCAACGCCTTCAATCCGGATCAGGCTGCGGGCTCGCTGCGCGCCATGCATGCGCATCTGGCGGCGAGCTTCCCGGCCTTTCATGCGGCCACCAAGCTTGAGCTCGTCGGCAATTACAGCCTGCTGTTCACATGGCAGGGCAGCGACCCCGCCGCCGGGCCGATCGCGCTGCTGGCGCATCAGGATGTGGTGCCGGTGGCGCCCGGCACCGAGAAGGACTGGCAGTATCCGCCGTTCGACGGCGTCGTCGCCGACGGCTTCATCTGGGGGCGCGGCTCCTGGGATGACAAGGGCAATCTCTATGCGATCCTGGAAGCTGCCGAGGCGATGGCCAAGGCCGGCTTCAGGCCGAAGCGCACGATCTATTTTGCCTTCGGCCATGACGAGGAAGTCTCCGGCACCCGCGGCGCGCAGGCGATGGCAGCGCTGCTGAAGTCGCGCGGCGTGAAACTCGATTTCGTGCTCGATGAAGGGCTGCTGATCACCGAAGGAATCCTGAAGGGGCTCGACAAACCGATGGCGCTGATCGGCGTCGCCGAGAAGGGCTATGCGACGCTGGTGCTGAATGCGCGCGCGACGCCCGGCCATTCCTCCATGCCGCCGCGCGAGACGGCCATCGGCATGATGAGCGCCGCGCTCGCCCATCTGGAAAATGCGCGGCTGCCGATGCAGATCCGCAGCACGGTGGGAGAGATGTTTTCGACCATCGCGCCGGAAATGAGCGGCTTCAATCGCGTGGTGCTGTCGAATCTGTGGCTGTTCAAGCCGCTGCTGCTGCGCGAATTCGAGAAGAGCGGGCCGACGGAAGCGACGGTGCGCACCACCACGGCGCTGACCATCTTCAATGCCGGCGACAAGGACAATGTGCTGCCGGGCAATGCCGAAGCGGTGGTGAACTTCCGGCTGTTGCCGGGGGATACGCAGGCCAGCGTCACCGAGCATGTGCGCAAGGTGGTTGCGAACGAGAAGATCGAGATCAAGCCGTATCCGGGCAACACCGATCCGCCTGATGTGACGGGAACGGCGAGCGCGTCCTATCGCGCGTTGAACACGACGATCCGCGAGGTGTTTCCCGATGCGCTGGTGGCGCCGGGGCTGATGGTGGCGGCGACCGACTCGCGGCACTATGCCGGCGTGACCGACAACATCTTCCGCTTCTCGCCGGTGCGCGCGAATGAGCAGGATCTCAAGCGCTTCCACGGCACCAATGAGCGGCTCAGCAGCGCGAACTACGCGGATATGATCCGGTTTTATCGACGGCTGATGGAGAAGCAGTAGGGCGGATGAGGCGAAGCGGCCGTAGCCCGGATGGAGAAAAGCGCAATCCGGGAATCAGAGCTTCCTCATGTCGCCGGTCCCCGGATTTCGCTTCGCTCCATCCGGGCTACACTCAAACCGCCGGCGCCTTCAGCCCGTTGATCGCGCAGGCCGCGCGCAGCGTGTTCACCAGGAGACACGCCACGGTCATCTGCCCGACACCGCCGGGCACCGGGGTGATCGCGCCCGCGGTCTTCAGCGCTTCCTGATAAGCGACGTCGCCGACGAGCTTCGATTTACCATCCGCGGCGGGCAGGCGGTTGATGCCGACATCGATCACGGTGGCGCCCTGCTTGATCCAGTCGCCGCGCACCATTTCGGATTTGCCGACGGCGGCGAAGACAAGATCGGCCTGCGCGGTCAGCTTCGGCAGGTCGCGCGAGCGCGAATGCGCGATGGTGACGGTGGCGTTCTCGTTCAGCAGCAATTGCACCAGCGGACGGCCGACGAGATTGGAGCGGCCGATCACGATGGCGTTCATGCCTTCCAGCGAGGGATGCACGCTCTTCGCCAGGATGATGCAGCCGAGCGGCGTGCAGGGCGACAGCGCGTCCATGCCGCTGGCAAGACGGCCGGCATTCACCGGATGCAGGCCGTCGACATCCTTGGCGGGATCGATGGCATTGATGACGGCCTGGGTGTCGAGGCCTTTTGGCAGCGGCAGCTGGACGAGGATGCCGTGCACGGTGGGATCATTATTGAGCTTCTGCACCAGCGCGATCAGATCGCTTTGCGCGACATCGGCGGGCAGCACGTGTTCGAAGGAGGCCATGCCGGCTTCCTGGGTCTGCTTGTGCTTGCTACGCACATAGACCTCGCTGGCGGGATCGCTGCCGACCAGCACCACGGCGAGGCCCGGCGTCAGGCCGTGCTCGCTCTTCACCCGCGCGACTTCGGCGGCCACGCGCGTGCGCAGTTCTGCGGCGATTACTTTTCCATCGATCACGCTGGCGGTCATGCGGGGTCTCCGTCGTCAGAGGGGGGCGGCTGCGAGGGTGCGCAGCAGCAGCCCGAGTTTGTGAGGATCGCCATTCACGGCGATCTGTTTGATGCGGGAGGTGGCGCCCGACAGCAGCCGGACGTCCCGCTTCGGCACCTTGAGCTGTTTCGCCAGCAGCTCGGTGACCGCGCGATTGGCCTCGCCGCCTTCGGCAATGGCGCGGACGCGGACTTTCAGCACCGCGCGGCCATTGGCCATGGTCTCGATCCCGTCGATGTCGTCGCGGCCGCCGCGCGGCGTCACGCGGACGGCGATGCTGACGCCATCGGCGCCGTATCGCCAGGGATCGGCCAAGGTCTCAGGCGACGTACGGATAGATGTAGTAACCGATCACCCGCTGCAGGAAGATGATGATCAGGATCACGACGATCGGCGACAGGTCGAGGCCGCCGAGAGCAGGCAGCCGGTTGCGGATCGGCGCCAGCACCGGCTCGGTGATGCGATAGAGGAATTCGCCCACCGCGGCGATGAACTGGTTGCGGGTGTTCACCACGTTGAAGGCGATCAGCCAGGACAGGATTGCCGAGGCAATCAGCAGCCAGACGTAGAGATCGAGGACGATCAGCACGATATCGAGAACGGCGCGCATGGCGGGAGGGGCTCGCGGGTTGGGTCGCGGATGGGACAGAGCGCTAAATATCGGTTCGGCACTGCGCAAACAAGGGAAGGACGGGCCGAAAACGCCCGGAAAATCGAGACTTTGACCCGCTTGCGGGTCGTTCTTGACTTGCCGTTAACAGGGATTGTAAATGGCGCCCATTCCAGACCTGCGTCGGTACGGCGCAGTTCGAGACGGGCCCATAGCTCAGCTGGGAGAGCGCGTCGTTCGCAATGACGAGGTCGGCGGTTCGATCCCGCCTGGGTCCACCATCCTTCGCTCGCTTCGCGAGCTTCGGCTCGGCGAGCCAATCTCCACACCATCGGACGCGAAGCGAGAGACGGATGTCCCGCTGAAGCCCGTAGGGCGTAAGCGGACGCAGCAACGGCTCCCTTAAACCTGCCCCACCCGCGTCAATTGCAGCTTCGCCACAGCCCCGGCGATAAAGCTCCGCGGGAACAGACGGAGCAGGATCGGGACGATCTTGATTCCGAGGCCCGGAAATACCGTGCCCTTGTTGGCCATCAGGCTCTTATAGGCGAGGGCGGCCACGTCCTTCGGCGACACGCCGAGAATCATCGAATCCAGCCCCGGCTTGAAGCCGGCGCGGGCCTGGAATTCCGATGGCACCGGGCCGGGGCACAGCGCTGTGACACGCACGCCCTTGGGGCCGAGCTCCTGGCGCAGCGCCTCGGTGAAGGACAGCACATAGGCCTTGCTGGCATAGTAGACGGCCATGCCGGGGCCGGGGATCAGGCCAGCGATCGAACTCACATTGAGGATGCCGCCTTTGTGACGGATCACGCTGGGTGCGAGTCGCAGCGACAGATCGGTGAGCGTGCGGACGTTCAGATCGATCATGCGGAGCTGCGCGTCGCGGTCCATGTCGATGGCGAAGCCGAACATGCCGAAGCCGGCATTGTTGATCAGATATTCGACCTCGACACCGGCGCCCTGCAGCGCGCGTTCGACGTTCGCGCAGGCATCCGGCTGTTCGAGATCGCAGGGAATGAGGATGGGCGCCGGGCCGCCGGCGGCGACGATTTCGTCCGACAGGGCGGTGAGGCGCTCGGCGCGCCGTGCCACCAGCGCCAGACGATGCTTGTGCGCGGCGAAGACGCGAACCATCTCGGCGCCAATTCCCGCCGAAGCACCGGTAATCAACGTCACGCGCTCAATCACGGGAATTCTCTTACAAGGATGGCTTAAAGACGAATGCTTCTAACTAACGGGTAATAGGGATATCATTGATGCGCAAGCGCGAATGACCACCGGAATACCGAGCGGTCAATTCCACGCATGCCTCGCCGAAGCCGCGCATACGATGTCGCCGATTGCGCATCGCATGATGGACGATATCCGGTGCGGGTTAGGCCGTTTCGGCTGTATCGCCGGCGACGCGTCGTTTGAGTTCGACGCGGTCGCGCGCGGAGACGCCGAGCAGATCGGCAGCGCGCCAGACGACGTTTTCCTCGAACTCGCTGACCTTGCCATCGGCAAAAACCAGCTCCCACATCATCTCGACCAGACGGATGCGGCCGGGCTCATCCACCACGCGCATGATCACACTGGTGAAGTGATACAGATCGACCGCTTCGCCTTCGACCAGCGAAGCCGCTTCGATCAGGCGATCGGCGGTGCCGGCATCGAGTTCGAACCGGGTCTCGATCAGGCTGTGTAGCTTGGCCTGTTCGATTTTGGACGGTGCGCCGTCGATCGAGATCACATGAATCAGCAGCGCCGTCGCGGCGAGCCGGAAACCGGTGTCGTCGAACTTCTGATCGGCGCTGGCGTCGGGAGACACCACATCGGTGATGAACTGGCGCAGTTTCTCGAGCATGGGATTTTATGAACCAGATTGGCGGGCCATCCGCAATGCGGCCAACGAGACCGTCGCGTTGTGGCGCGGAAAGGGAACGCACACAATACACGGCGGTTCCTGACCGCGTCATTACAGTTAAGCAAGGCTTGGTCTGAGCAAGCCTTGGTCTCAGCAAGCCTTGGCCGGCTCATGGAATCTCGTAGACCAGAACCTTGTCGGCAATGCCGCGTAAAGCGGCAGCCTTTTCGATAGGCATTGCCCCCGATTGCTGCAGGATCGCTGCGACGCCCTTTGCGGAGACGACCGGGGAGGTCACATGAATGGATTGTGACGTGGCGAGGCCCTGCACGCGGGCGGCGATATTCACGGTCTGGCCGAAATAATCCTGCCGTTCGTTGAGCATCACCGCGAGGCACGGCCCTTCGTGGATGCCGATCTTGACCACGAGGTCGCTGGTTTCGCGTTCGTCATTGAGCCGGCCCATCGCCTTGCGCATCTCGATCGCGGCAAGCAGCGCCTGTTCGGGATGCGTGAAGGTGGCCATCACGCTGTCGCCGATGGTCTTCACCACGGCGCCGCCTTCCGCTGCGATGATGTCCAGCAGCGCATGGAAATGGGCGCGGACAAGATCGAAGGCGGCGAGATCGCCGACGCGCTCATACAGCGCGGTGGAGCCCTTGAGGTCGGTGAACAGGAAGGTCAGCGAGGTGATTTTCAGCCGCTGATCGATATTGAGATTGTCGGCCTTGTAGAGATCGCGAAAGGTCTGGTTGCTGAGGATGCGCTTGGCGGTGAGGAACGGCTTGCGCTTGCCGATCAGATCGTGAAGACCTTGAGCTGCGACGAAGACCGACGGCAGTACGCGCACCTCGGTCTGGTTCTCGAGCGACAACCGCAGCGGCCCGGGCTGCATGGTGATGGTGCCGGTCGGCGTATGCATCCGGTTGTACAACAACGACAGATGCTGGCGTTCCTTGGTCGGTTCGCCCTTCACATCGATGAACTGTGCGGAGTGGGTCACCGGCTCGAACACGATGACGAATTCCGACGGCAGTTGCAGCGACATGACGGCCTTTTCATGGGCCGGCAATTCCATCGCATCCAGCGTCACTTCGTCGGTCAGTGACGCGTAGGTCTCCTCGTTGAGATCGACGCCCGAACTCCAGAAGATCTGTTTGAAATATTCCCAGAGCGGCAATGTATTGGGATCGTGCGCGGCAATGTGCCGGACCCGCGGCGTGACCGTGAATGCAACCTCGACCTGCTCGTCGACGGAGGCCTCGTAGCCGCAGGCGCAGAGCCCGCAATGATAGTCGTCATGGCGCAGCGATTTCAGTGTGCTGTGCGCGTCGAGCACACCGCTGCAACCCGGGCACAGCACGTTCCAGGTCAGATCGAACAGGCCGAGCCGTGCGGCATGCAAGAAGCCGGAAATGACGCGCTCTTCGTTGAGGCCGCGGCGTGCCGCAAAGTCGAGGACGTTGACGCGGTTGAGCTCGTGATCCGCTCCGTCGCGGATCAGTCGCACAATGGCATCCGCGACGGCAGGATCCGCGGATTGCTTCAATGTCTCGAATTGCGCCTGAACATCACTCATGGCTTTAGTTTAGGCCAAATAGGCGATGCCTCCAAGAGATGCGTCCAGCGATGCATCCCGCAGATACGCATCCAGCACCGCGATACTACCAAATCGTCCGCGCCTGACGCGCCGGAGGTGCGCATGGGGCCGCATCGCCACCGGAAGGGGCGATGCACACGAATTCAGCGCCGCTCGATCCTGAACATTGGCGAGCGATCCGGCTGCGTCGTCACCACGCCCACCGGCATCACCGGCGTTTTATCCGGCAATACGACGCGGAAATGACCGATGATCTTGGCCAGCGCCAGCGTCGCCTCGATGATGGCGAAATGGGCGCCAATACAGACACGTGCGCCGACGCCGAAGGGAAGATAGGCGAAACGGTCCGGCTGCGGACTGCCGGGCATAAAGCGTTGCGGCATGAAGGCGTTCGGATCGGACCAGCGCTTCTCGTTCCGGTGCAGCAGCCATGGGGCCATCAGAACGATGTCGCTTTTCGCGACCGCCATGCCGCTCACTGTATCCGCCGCGCGGGCCTCACGTGCGATCAAAAAGGCAGGCGGATACAGCCGCATGGTTTCGTCGATCACGGCGCGGGTGAATTTCAGCCGGTCGAGCTCCAGCACGCCGGTTGCCATGGCGGCGCGCGCTTCGTTCGCCACCTGGCCCTGTATCACCGGGTCGAGCGTCAGCAGGTACAGCGCCCAGAACAGGGCTGTCGCCGTGGTCTCGTGGCCGGCGAGGATCATGGTCGCCACCTGATCGCCGAGCTGGTCGTCGGTGAACGCGGCTCCGGTCTCCGGATCGCGCGCCGCCAGCATCAGTTCGAACAGGTCGCGCGGCGGGGCATTGTCGGCCTTGCCGGCGGCGCGGCGTTCGGCCACCAGCATGGCGATGAAGCGCGTCCAGCGCCGGCGAAAGAAATAGCGCGGAATGTCCTGCGGCGTCGGCCAGCCCTGCGGCAGCAGCAGGTCGAAGAAATGCGGCCGGGCGAGGGTGGCGCCATATTCCATCACGAAGTCACGCAGCGTCTTGCCGTGTTTGGCCATGCCATAGGAGAACATGGTGCGCCCGGCGATCTCCAGCGTCATGCGCTGCATGATCTCGCGCAGATCGACCGGCCCGTCGGTCTGGTGCTGCAGATCGGCGATGGTCTCATCGACGGCCGAGAGCATATGCGGCACAAGTGTCATCACGGCACGCGGGGTGAAGGCCGGTGCCAGTGTGCGGCGCTGGTGCTTCCAGACGCGGCCCTCGGCGATCAGCAGTCCCTCACCGAGCATCGGCCGCAGCACGCGGAACGCGGCCGGCGTGCGGGTATAGTTCTCGTGATTGTCCACCAGCACATGACGGATGGCGTCGGGGTCGTTCAGGATGAAGCTGGCATGGCCGAAGAAGCGGCCCTTGATGACGTCGTCCTCGTAAGCCTTCTGGCCCCAGGTCTCGATGGCGCTGCGGCGCATCGCCGCCATTCTGGCGCGGGCGGTCATATTGTCCGGCGCACGCGGCGGCATCGGCGGCACCACATGGCGCTTCGGGGTCGGAAAGTCGTAGACCTCGGCAATGCTCACGACCGGCCTCGCAACTTCAGGAGCGATGCCGGACTATATCACCTGACAAAGCCGGCGTCTTGAAGGCGTCATTAGTTTGCAGTTGCAGCATCGATTTGTGCCGCGGTGACTGGACAGACCCGGCGTTTCACAGGCATCAACGGATGGTATGACGGACACGCCGAAACCGCCCCCACAACCTGCGCCCCACCCCTCCGACGGAATTGCCGCGCCGCTGCGCTATCCGGTGTTCCGCCGCATCTGGCTGGCCAGTCTGCTGTCGAATCTCGGTCTGATGATCCAGAGCGTCGGCGCCGCCTGGGCGATGACGCAGATGACGGCCTCCGCCGACAAGGTGGCGCTGGTGCAGACCGCCCTGATGCTGCCGATCATGATCCTGGCCATGCCGGCCGGCGCGGTGGCGGATATGTATGACCGCCGCAAGGTGTCGCTGGCCTCGCTGGCCCTCTCGCTTGTCGGCGCCAGTGCGCTGACGGCGATGGAATGGACCGGGCACATCACGCCCAACATCCTGCTCGCCTTCTGCTTCATCATCGGCAGCGGCATGGCGCTGTTCGGCCCGGCCTGGCAGTCCTCGGTGGGCGAACAGGTGCCGCCGGAAGTGCTGCCGCCGGCGGTGGCCCTGAGTGGCATCAGCTACAATATCGCGCGCAGCTTCGGCCCGGCCATCGGCGGCGTCATCGTGGCGGCGGCCGGCGCCGTCGCGTCCTTTGCGGCCAATGCGCTGCTTTATGTGCCGCTGTTCGTGGTGCTGCTGCTGTGGCGCCGCAAGGTCGAGGTGTCGCGCCTGCCGCGCGAGCGCCTGAACCGGGCGATGGTGTCGGGCATCCGCTACATCGCCAATTCGCCGTCGATCAGGATCTCGCTGGCGCGGACTCTGATCACCGGCATTTGCGGCGGTTCGATCTCGGCGCTGATGCCGCTGGTGGCGCGCGATCTCCTGCATGGCGGCGCGCAGACCTATGGCATCATGCTGGGCGCCTTCGGCATGGGCGCGGTGATCGGCGCGATGAATATCGGTCCGATCCGCAAGCATTTCTCCGGCGAGACGGCGATCCGCGGCTGCGCGCTGATCATGGGCATGGCCATTATCGGCGTCGCCATCTCGACCGAGCCGGTGCTCACGGCGGCTTCACTGGTGGTCGGCGGCGCGGTCTGGATGGCGGCCATCGCGCTGCTCAATATTGGCGTGCAGCTCTCGGCGCCGCGCTGGGTGGCCGGCCGCTCGCTTGCGGCGTTTCAGGCGGCGATTGCAGGCGGCGTCGCCATCGGCAGCTGGGGCTGGGGCCGGCTCACCGATATGGTCGGCGTCGAATGGGCGCTGATCGTGTCGGGCATTGCGATGTTGTCGTCGCCGCTTTTCGGACTGATCTGGCGGATGCCGCTGACCGGCGCGCGCGACGAGGATGCCGAGCGGCTCGAAGATCCCGAAGTACAGTTGCAGCTCACCGCGCGCAGCGGGCCGCTGGTGGTGGAGATCGAATATCGCGTGGCGCAGGATCAGGCGCGCAATTTCCATGGCGTGATGCAGGATGTGCAGCTCGCACGCCAGCGCAACGGCGCCTATGGCTGGTCGATCGCACGCGACATCGCCGATCCCGAACTCTGGACCGAGCGCTATCACTGTCCGACCTGGCTGGATTTCCTGCGTCAGCGCAATCGCGCGACGACTTCGGAGCGCGCCTTGTATCTGCGTGCCGCAGGTTTCCATCTCGGCCCCGATCCGGTCCGTGTCCGCCGCATGCTGGAACGTCCGTTCGGTTCGGTGCGCTGGAAGGAAGAGACGCCGGATCGCGCCGCGACCGAAGTGCTGCCCGCGTCGACTCCGGCGGGGAGCAGTTGAAGTTTACTGCCCGTTATCGGTCAGCACCTTCGCGCAGGCCTTGCCGAGCTTGGCGCGATGCTCCTTCAGGCAGCCGAGCACGACTGAGTCGCCGTCGTTCATCTTGGCGCGGCAGAAGCGCGACACGTCGCGGGCGCAGGCATCCTTGTTCTGGGCGGAATGCGCACCTTGTTGCGCGAGCGCTGGTGTTGCGAGCAACAGGAAGGGCACGATCAAAAGGCGTTTCATGAGTATGCTCCCGGATCAATTGCTTGTGGTCGAATGCGGCCGCAGACAAGACCGGGGGCATGGCGCAATGATGGCGGGAACCTTGTCGTAGGATGGGTTGAGCGGAGCGAAACCCATGCTGTGCGTCGATTGCCGCGTACTCCGCCGATGGGTTTCGCTTCGGCGCTTCGCGCCTACGCTCTACTCATTCTACGGTCGCGGAGTGCGTGTCAGGTCCTTGACCCGCCCAGCACCAGATCGTCGCGATGGATCATTTCCACGCGTCCCGTGATGCCAAGAATACTCATCGCATCCGGCGACGAGCGTCCTTTGATCTTCTCCGCATGCTCGGCGTCATAAGCCACCAAACCACGGCCGATCTCATGCGCATCGGGATCCCTGACGATCACGGCATCGCCGCGCGAGAATGCGCCGTCGACGCGGATCACGCCGGCCGGCAGCAGGCTCTTGCCCGCGCGCAGCGCGGCGACGGCGCCGGCATCGATGGTCAGTGTGCCCTTCGGCTCCAGCGATCCAGCGATCCATCGCTTGCGCGCAGTGACGGGATTGGCCGGCGTCAGGAACCAGGTGCAGCGGCCGCCATCCATGATCGCCTGCAAGGGATGATCGATTTTGCCGGAAGCGATGATCATATGCGTGCCGGCGGTGGTGGCGATCTTGCCGGCCTCGATCTTGGTGTACATGCCGCCGCGTGACAGTTCGGACTCCGCAGCGCCCGCCATGCTCTCGATATCGGCGGTGATGTGCTCGACGACAGGAATCAGTTTCGCATCGGGATTGGCACCCGGCGGCGCGGTGTAGAGGCCGTCGATGTCCGACAGCAGGATCAGCAGGTCCGCCGACGTCATGGTCGCGACGCGCGCGGCGAGTCGATCGTTGTCGCCGTAGCGGATTTCGTTGGTGGCGACGGTGTCGTTCTCGTTGATCACGGGCACCGCGCGCCATTCCAGCAGCTTGCCGATGGTCGAGCGCGCATTGAGATAGCGCCGGCGCTCTTCGGTGTCCTGCAGCGTCACGAGAATCTGCCCGGCGCCGATGCCGTGATGACCGAGCACTTCCGACCAGATGCGTGCGAGGGCGATCTGCCCGACGGCGGCAGCGGCCTGACTTTCTTCAAGCTTCAGCGGGCCGCGCGGCAGCTTGAGGCGATGGCGGCCGAGCGCGATCGAGCCGGAGGACACCACCAGCACATCGCGTCCATCGGCATGCAGCTTGGCGATGTCGGCGGCGAGCGCCGCCAGCCATTCGGCCCGCACCTCGCCTGCCGCGTGGTCGATCAGCAGCGATGAACCGACCTTGACGACGATGCGGCGGAAGTTTTTGAGCTCAGGGGACGACATGGTGATGCTTCTTGGACGTATCTGGAAGTTGGATGACGACCGGTCCGCCGTCATTGCGAGCGTAACGAAGCAATCCAGTTATTTCTTCGCGCGGCTTCTGGATTGCTTCGTCGCTGCGCTCCTCGCAATGACGGAGGAGTTCAATTCTCCATTGGCGCCCATGGCTCGGCCTGTGCCGCGCTCTTCGCCTTGTCGGACACCGGCGCTTCGCCGATCACTTCGACCAGCGCGCGCAGTGCTTCGGGGACGCCGTCGCCGGTCGCGCCGGAAATCAGCAATGGTGTCTTCTTCGACGCGCGCTTCACGCGGTCCTTCTGCTTCTTCAGTTCTTCGGGTTCGACGGCGTCGATCTTGTTCAGCGCCACGATCTCGATCTTGTCCGAGAGATCGCCCGCATAGGCCTCGAGCTCGCCGCGCACGGTCTTGTAGGCTTTCCCGGCATGTTCGCAGGTGGCGTCGATCAGGTGCAGCAGCACGCGGCAGCGCTCGACATGGCCCAAGAAGCGGTCACCGAGGCCGGCGCCTTCATGCGCGCCCTCGATCAGGCCGGGAATGTCGGCCAGCACGAATTCGCGGCCGTCGCTGTTCACGACACCGAGCTGCGGATGCAGCGTGGTGAAGGGATAGTCGGCAATCTTCGGCCGGGCGGCCGAGACCTTCGACAGGAAAGTCGATTTGCCGGCATTGGGCAGGCCGACGAGGCCGGCATCCGCAATCAGTTTCAGCCGCAGCCAGATCCAGCGCTCCTGACCGGGCTGGCCGGGATTGGCGTTGCGCGGGGCGCGATTGGTCGAGGACTTGAAATGCGCGTTGCCGAAGCCGCCATTGCCGCCTTCGGCCAGCACGAATTTCTCGCCGAGCTTGGTGAAATCGTGGATCAGCGTTTCTTTGTCTTCGTCGATGATCTGGGTGCCGACCGGCACTTTCAGCGTGATCGACTCGCCATTGGCGCCGTGGCGGTCCTTGCCCATCCCGTTGACGCCCTTCGGCGCCTTGAAATGCTGCTGGTAGCGATAGTCGATCAGCGTGTTGAGGCCGTCCACGACCTCGACGATGACGTCGCCGCCGCGTCCGCCATTGCCGCCGGAGGGGCCGCCGAACTCAATATACTTCTCGCGGCGGAACGCCACGCAGCCGTTTCCGCCGTCGCCGGAGCGAATGTAAACCTTGGCTTCATCGAGGAATTTCATGGCGTATCCGTATCGCAGGGGTGTGTTTGCGGCAACAACTCATCGCCGCCGGCAAGGCGACGAATGGCTGCCTTGTTGCGGTTTCAATCGCGTCCTAAAGGACAATGGGGAAACGTTAACGATGATCTCCGGCATGCACGGTGACGAAACTCAGGCCCTCATGGTGAGGAGCGCGCGCTGCGCGCGTCTCGAACCATGAGATCGTGGGCTCCGGAGCGCGTGACCATCCTTCGAGACGCCGCGCTTCGCGCGGCTCCTCAGGATGAGGGGCCGAAAAGGGTTCAATAAAGGCGTATATGGGCATGTTTGCGACCATTTCGACCGCAGCGGACAACCGCGCCGCCCGGATCGCCGGTATCGGCCTCATGCTGGCCGGCATCGGCATGTTCTCCTGCGGCGATGCCATCGGCAAATATCTGGTCGGCACCTATTCGGTGGGGCAGCTGATGTTCCTCCGCGCCATCGCCGCGCTGACGCTGCTGGCGCCGATGATCTGGCGGCACCGCGGCGATTTCCTCAACCTGGATCGGCCGGGCCTGCAGGTGCTGCGTGTGGTGCTGTCCACGCTGGAGGTCGCGGCCTTCTTCTGGGCGGCGGCCTATCTGCCGCTGGCTGATGTCATTACCTACTATCTCGCCTGTCCGATCTTCGTCACCGCCGGCTCGGCGATCTTCTTGCGCGAGCCGGTGGGCTGGCGGCGGTGGAGCGCGGTGTGCGTCGGCTTCGTCGGCGTGATCATCGCGCTGAAGCCGTCGGCGCAGATGGTGACCTGGCCGGCGCTGATCGCGCTCGGTGGCAGCCTGTCCTTTGCGTCGCTGATGCTGATCACTCGCTCGCTGCGCTCAGCGCCGGATGTGGTGCTGGCGACGACGCAGTTCATCGGCACCTTCACTTTCGGCGCGATTCTGACGGCGTTCGGCTGGGTCACGCCGGGCGTGGCCGATCTCGGCCTGTTCGTCCTCGCCGGCATCGTCTCGATCGTGGCGCTGCTCTGCGTGAACCGCTCGCTGAAGCTCGCTCCGGCCAGCGTGGTGGTGCCGTATCAATATACGATGATCATCTGGGCGGTGATCTTCGGCTATCTGGTGTTCGACGAATTGCCGTCCATCGCCACGCTTGTCGGCGCCACGATCATCATTGCCGCGGGGCTCTATATTTTCCTGCGCGAGCAGAGTCTTGGCAAGATCGCCGACGAAGTGCCGCCGGTGGTGTGACTTTCTCTCCCTCTCCCGCAAGCGGGAGAGGGGATGACGTCACTTCCTCGTCGAACTCGCCCAGTTCTTCAGCGAGCTCCACACGCCCCGTGTCAGCTTGAAGCAATCCACCGGCGTTGACGACCCGATCGCCTCGAAGCGATGCAGTTGGACCCCAGTCCACTGGAAGCCGCACTTTTCGAGAATATTGCGTGACGCCGGATTGGCGACGCGCGCGCCTGCGATCAGGTGATCGATGGTGAATTCCTCGAATGTGTAGTCGATTGCCGCGCGCACCGCTTCGGTGGCGTAACCGCGGCCCCAGTGCTCGACGCCCAGCCAGTAGCCGAGTTCGGGCGCGTCCGGCTCGCGCCAGTCGATACCCACCATGCCGATCGGGCGGAAGTCGAGCTCGACCAGGAAAACGGCATCGGTCGCCGTGTCGTCCTGCAGCGAGCCAACGAACTGCTCGGCGTCGTCCTGCGAATAGGGATGCGGCAGGCGGCGGGTGTTCTCCGCGATGCGGCGGTCATTGGCGAGTTCGGTCACTGCGATGGCATCGGCCATCACAGGCTTGCGCAGCGTCAGGCGCTGCGTTTGCAGAACAGCGCGTCTCGTCTCGCTCAGGTGAGGTGTCGGAATATCCTGCAGCATTGTCGGCTCCTGCAGTGCGCCCCGAAGCGACGCACCAAACGAAAAGGGGAGGCCGGTTTCCCGCCTCCCCTCTGGAGCCCAATTCTGGCGCTCCGCCGGTTCAACAGGACCCGGCGGACTCCATTTGAGTGTCCACCGTTTATTCGGCCGCGGCCTGAGTGATCGGAAGTACCGATACGAAGGTGCGACCATTGGATTTGGCTTTAAACTCCACGCGGCCTTCGACCTTGGCGAACAGGGTATGGTCCGTGCCCATGCCGACATTAAGGCCGGGGTGCCAAGTGGTGCCGCGCTGACGCGCAATGATGTTGCCGGGAATCACGCGCTCGCCGCCGAACGCCTTGATGCCGAGGCGCTTGCCAGCCGAATCGCGACCGTTGCGCGATGAACCGCCTGCTTTTTTATGAGCCATAGCTCGTCTCCGATCTCGATCTCTTCAAAGATCAATTCCTCGGGGGAATTGTCTCACGGATTTTCAAATTTGCGCAGCGGATAATTCCGCTGCTGCAGCGATTCCATTTACTCGGCAGCCTCAGCCGGAGCGGCCTTCGGGGCAGCGGCCTTCTTCGGGCGCGGGCCCTTCGTCGGCGCCTTGCCATCAGCGAGGATCTCGCTGATGCGGACGAGGGTCAGCTCGTCACGATAGCCACGCTTGCGCTTCGAGTGCTTGCGGCGGCGCTTCTTGAAAGCGATGACCTTGGGGCCGCGCTTGTGGTCGAGAATTTCAACCGCAACGCTGGCGCCAGCAACGGTCGGCACGCCGAGCACCGGCGTATCGCCGCCGAGCACGAGCACTTCACCAAGCTGCACGATCGTGCCGGCATCGCCAGCGATCTTGCCAATCTCAAGTACATCATCCGGAACAACACGGTACTGCCGGCCGCCGGTTTTGATGACTGCGAACATCGTTCTATTCCTTCGTGTTCGATCCCGTCCTCGGCTTGCACCGGGACGGCTTCTTGTTCAGTCGATAAGGGTTTGGTGTTTTTGGGCTTTTCGATCGACGTTGCGATCCCGCACAAAAACAATCGGCGCGAGACAAAGCTTGCGCCGAAGGGTGCTTTATAGAGGGGGAAGACGGGGAGTCAAGGAAAAGCGAGCCAAAAACAGGCATTTGGCCTGCATTTGACTCGCGATCATGGCCTACGAAGCGAGGCTGCGCATTTCCTTGATGAGGTCCGACTTGCCCTCGAAACCGATGCCCGGCAGTTCCGGCATCACGATATGGCCGTTCTCGACGGTCACGCCGTCCGGGAAGCCGCCATAGGGCTGGAACAGGTCGGGATAGCTCTCATTGCCCCCGAGCCCGAGGCCGGCCGCGATGTTGAGCGCGAGCTGGTGGCCACCGTGAGGAATGAGCTTGCGGCGCGGCCAACCCATCGCATCGCAGACGCCGAGAAAGCGGATGTACTCGGTCAAGCCGTAGGCGAGCGCCGGGTCGAGCTGGATCCAGTCGCGATCCGGGCGCATGCCGCCGTAGCGGATCAGGTTGCGCGCATCCTGGTGGCTGAACAGGTTCTCGCCGGTCGCCATCGCGCCGGGATAGAACTCGGCCAAAGCGGCCTGCAACGCGTAATCGAGCGGATCGCCGGCCTCCTCGTACCAGA